>Ga0207856_1000065_pt1 | contig 20469 bp, 23 predicted proteins | sample LuqExpMetageno21_FD_187779 | JGI IMG/M metagenome (GOLD analysis project Ga0207856, IMG submission 187779) | Tropical forest soil microbial communities from Luquillo Experimental Forest, Puerto Rico - Sample 21 (SPAdes) | ecosystem: Environmental > Terrestrial > Soil > Tropical forest ... | reverse complement strand
CCGGGTACTCATAATAGCAGGAACGGCGCAGGCAAAGCCACTGATCATGGGCATGACGCTTTTGCCATTGAGGCCTACTTTACGCATGAGCTTATCACTCAGGAAACTGATGCGGGCCATGTAACCGGTATCTTCCAAAATGGTGATGAGCCCGAACAGTATCATGATCTGTGGTACAAACACCATGATACCGCTTAAGCCGGCCAGGAAGCCGTTGATGAGTAAATCGCTCCACCAGGTTTGGGGTAAGGTATTGCTGGCATAGGTACTTACTTGTGTAAAGAGCCATTCGATGCCATCCATTGGAAAACGCGCCAGCCAGAAGATGCTTTGGAATAGCAGGAACAATACGCCGAGGAGAATGAGATAACCCCAGGTACGGTGTAATAAGATATCGTCGAGCTTTTCGGTAAATAGTTTTTTCTCTAAAGGGTCGGGCTCTACAACGTTTTGCTGCATGATCTGCTTGATGCGCTGGTAGCGCTGCATTACCTCTTCGGCCTGTGTTTTGGTGGGATTGAATTTATTATCGATCTCCACCTGTTCGATCTTGTTTTGCAGATCTGCCTGTAAAGGGAAATTTTCGTGGCTGATCAGGTAGTGAATAGCCCGGTAATCGCTCATTTGAGGGAAGAGCTGCTGGATACCTTCTACAGAAGAAGTAGCCAATGCTTTGTTATCGATAAAATCCCTTGCGGCTATTCTATGTGCTGGTTTTGCTACCTGCGTTAATACCTTTTTGAGTTGTGCCAGCCCTTTGTTTTTCCTGGGATTGACGGATACCACCGGTACACCTAATTCTGTTTCCAGCCCGTTAATATCAATCTGTATCCCTTTTTTGGCTGCAATATCATTCATGGTGAGTGCCACGACTACCGGTAATTTGAGGTCGATGATCTGCGAACAAAAAAGGAGGTTGCGTTTGAGATTACTCGCATCGGCCACTAATAAAATGATATCGGGCTTTACATCGTAGTCGGCATTCATGAGCACTTTATAAGAAACCCATTCATCTGCGCGGCGGGGATAGAGAGAGTAGGTACCGGGTAAATCGATCAGTTCGGTTTTTAGTCCTTCTTCGAGGGTAAGGTCTCCGGTCTTTTTATCGACGGTTACCCCCGGGAAATTGCCTACTTTTTGATTGAGTCCTGTTAGTGCATTAAATAAAGATGTTTTGCCACTATTGGGATTACCTACTAATGCGATATGTAATTTTTCTTGGTGCACTTTTCAAAGTACGCAAATGTAACCGCAGCGGATGGTATAAGGTTACGAGATGAGGAACAGAATGGGGATTCATTTTGCCACAGAATTGTTTTATCCACCGATATGCGGCCTAATTTTGTAATACAAAACCCGGGATTGTATGAAGCGATTGTTACTTGCAGTGATGATGGTTCCTGTTTTTACCTTCTCCCAGAGCAAAAAGAAAAAGTTAAAAGCAGAACAGGAGGCCAATGCAATGATGGTGGCTAACCTGAAAGCGCATATACAGCATTTGCTGGACGACAAACCGGCTCAATACATTATTGACCAGTACAAACTGGCAGATATTCAACCGGCAGGGAGCAATGGATACCTGCAGGAATTTACCATTGACGAAGGAAAACAAGTGGATGAGGCGGCATTTTTAGTGGCTAATGGAAAGAAATTGTTGTTACAGGAGGATTATTTTCCGTTAAGTTTTTCGCTTAATAAGAAAGTGAAGGGAGAAGCGGCGCTGGCGATGAATGAAGCAGGGGAGCCCTGGTTTAAAGACGTGAAGGATTGGCTGGAGGATAATAGAAAGAATGTTCATTATAATATTGGTGAGGCGATTAAGAATGAAGCAGGTAAAGCGGCTTTAAAAGGAGCGACGGCTTTACTGGTATATAATAGTGGTCCACTGGCGGATAATATTCATTTCAATCAAAAGGATACTTCAGTTGCTACCAGCTCTATACCGGTAGTGTTTATTACTAAGAAAGGATTGGCGCATTACTTTAAAGATTATGCGGCTACCCAGCAGATAGAAATGAATATCAGTATTAGCAGTCAGAAAAGAACCGTTCGCAATATTGCTGCATTTATCAACAACCATGCGCCGGCAACGGTGATACTGGGTGCGCATTATGATACCTGGAAATACACGAAGGATAAAGCCGCAGCAGATACCAGCCATTGTATCAATGATAACGCCAGTGGTACGGCGGCACTCATGGAACTGGCCAGGATACTGAAACAGTCATCCCCTAAAAACAACAATTACCTCTTTATTAATTTTAGTGATGAGGGCCTGGGTTTGCCGGGTAGTACCTATTGGATTCAGCATCCTTCTATTGCTACTACGGCTAATTATATGCTGAATATGGATATGGTGGGTGGCTATGATGCTACACATGTATTGACTGTGGGAGGCTTTGGCACTTCGCCTGCCTGGGGAGAGGTATTGGCGTCTGTACCACATGAGAACCTGCAGGTAGCATTTGATAGCAGCGGGGCTGGCCCGGGGGATCATGCTGTATTCTACCATGCGGGGTTACCGGTATTGGCTTTCTTTACGGGGAGTAGCCGGGATTATCATACAACAATGGATGGCCCTGTTTCCATTAACTATGATGGGGAAAGCAGTATAATCCGGTATATTTATACCATTATCGCTACGGCGGATAATAAGAATAAACTAACTTTTAGCAAAACAACAGAACCTTAACAGGTATTTGTTGTTATTGATATAAAACCCCGGTTGATGAAATTACGCCTCAACATAGAGGAGCTGAATGATGATTTTTTTACCGATGCAAGATTGCTCGGTATAACAGCGCCGGTAAAGAATTACCAGTTTTGCTGGCAGCTAAATAACCTGTTGGGTTATAACTTTCGCCTGAACCCGGATATAGAGATCCATTTAAGAAAAAAGGACCGGAATTATTATTTCTCTATTTATCAATCGCAGGAGCCTAATAATTTTTTGGTGCATTATTTATACCATAATCATTTTGACGGGGAGTACCTGTTGCCGGAATTTAAACACATGGATTTCCTGTGGTTAATGAAGGGGGATTTGATTGATGATGAAAAATGTGCCTGGATAAAGCAGTCCATTAAAACGATCAACGGGGTGCAACTGGTGGCGGAGCTGACCAACGAGCAGATAAAGAACAAGGGAAACATGGTTTTTTAATGATTAAAACAGGTTTTGTATGTGGACAGAAAAAAACAACCAGCTATACAAGCAGTTTCAGTTTAGCAATTTCTCCGAAGCTTTTGGGTTTATGACAAGGGTGGCTTTGGAAGCTGAAAAGATGGACCATCATCCATTATGGACAAATGTGTACAATAAGGTGGAAATATGGCTGAGTACTCATGAGGCGGGAGATATTGTTACAGACAAAGACCGCAGCCTGGCTGAAAAGATAGATGCTATATTGGTGAATCGTTAACGGGAATCACCCATTCTACCTCTCCAAAAGAAAAACGCTCCTGTGGACCGTTGCTTATTAACAGGTCGCCTTCGTTGCTCACGCCTTCTATGGTGCAGTTAAATGAAATGTTCCCCTTTTTTAACCTGACGGGTTGTTTATAGCGGTATAAGTGTTGGTGGTATTGCTGCATGATGGCATCGACCTCTCCCCTTTTTAATTGCTGGTAATACTGTTCAAGGTTATTGCATAATTCCTGTGCGAGTGCAACAGCGTTGAAGTCTTTTCCCGTGATCTGTTTTAAGGAAACCGGGTTGCGCATATTTTCAGGAAAACTGGTTTGGTTAATATTCATACCAATACCGATGACTGCCCAGTGCCAGGTATTGCCACGTAATACGTTCTCAATCAGTATGCCCGCTGCCTTTCTGTCACGCCAATAAATATCATTGGGCCATTTGATGGCGGTATCCCCCTGGGTGTATTTGTTGAAAAGGTCGTGTGCGGCAAGAGCAACCGCTGCGCTGAGCGGAAACTGCTGATGCATTGATAAAGAGGACATATCTGCTACGACTGATAAAATGATGTTACTGCCGGGTTCTGTAAACCATTCTTTTCCACGTTGTCCCCGGCCGGCTGTTTGCTCCCGGGCAAACCAGACTGTGCCATGTGCAGCCAATTTAGCCTGTATTTTGTCAATGGCATAACTATTGGTGCTTTCAACCTGCAGTAATTCTATAAAGGGCTGTCCTATTGTGTTAATTCCTGAGCCTGGCAAATGGTTAACTGTTTCGGGTGACAAAGAATTATTATTTTTGAAGCGAAGATAATTGAGTTTAGAGTGCTGATTTTCTGGTTAAATATTCTTTGACCGCCCGATTAAGAACTCGAAACAAGCGAATACAACATTGTTAACAACAAATCTTTTTGATTATTGACACCTCTTTCTGTTTTAAATGACCGTGCAAAAAGTGTTACCAGGCTAACGCGTAACTCCAGACTTTTTAAGACTATTATCAGAGCAATCCAGGATAAAAAAGGCGAGAACATTGTGAGCTTAGACCTACGAAAGGTGCCGGAAGCTGTAGCGGACTTTTTTATAGTTTGCCAGGCAAGCAGTACCACGCAGGTAAAAGCGATCAGTGATTTCGTGGAATATGAAGTAAAACGTGAGTGCGATGAAATGCCCTATAAACAGGAGGGTCAACAGGCAGCACAGTGGATATTGACAGACTATGTAAATATCGTGGTGCATGTGATGCACCCGGAAGCGCGCCGTTTTTATAAACTGGAAGATATGTGGAGTGATGCCCCTGTAACGGGCCATGATGAACAATAAATGAACTTTATATTGGCTGACATCTTATATTTATTAGAAGCAATCGAATATGGCACAAGAAGATAAACAACCTAAGTTCCCCTTTACAGACAAAGGTGGTGATGAAAAACCTCCCCGCAAAGCCCCTAAATTCAGCATATATTGGATATACGCAATCATTTTTGCGATACTGGTAGGCTCTACATGGCTTAATACATTTGGTCCTGATACGGTTACTATTTCGGAGCAGGAATTTAAAACAGACATGCTGGCCAAGGGTGATGTGGATAAACTGGAACTGATCCGTAACAAGGAATTGGTGAAAGTATATGTGAAGGCGGATAGTTTGAACAAGGAGTTTTATGTAAAGAAATTCAAAAGAAAATATGACCCTGCGGCCGTTAAGGATAAAGCACTTTTTACTTTCAAGATAACTGACTGGAAAGTGTTTTATGATGGAATGACAGAGTTTTATAAGAATAACCCTACTGTTACGCAGGTACCCCAGATCACGAATGATGAGGGCGACTTCTTTAGCAGTCCGCTGGTAAGTACCTTCCTCACCATACTGGTGTTTATTGGATTATGGGTACTGGTAATGCGTAAGATGGGTGGCGGCGGTCCCGGTGGTGGTGGCCCCGGTGGCATCTTTAATATTGGCAAGTCCAAAGCTACCCTGTTTGAGAAGGGTACAAAAGTGAATATCAATTTTGGTGATGTAGCGGGACTGGATGAGGCGAAAGTAGAGGTGATGGAGATCGTGGATTTCCTGAAACAACCTAAGAAGTATACGGCATTGGGTGGTAAAATACCCAAGGGCGCTTTATTGGTGGGCCCTCCGGGTACCGGTAAAACCTTACTGGCCAAAGCTATGGCTGGTGAAGCGCAGGTTCCTTTCTTTAGCCTGAGTGGTAGTGATTTCGTGGAAATGTTTGTGGGTGTGGGTGCCAGCCGTGTTCGTGACCTGTTTAAGCAGGCTCGTGAAAAAGCGCCTTGTATCATATTTATAGATGAAATAGATGCCATTGGTCGCGCAAGGGGTAAGAATGTGATGATGAGCAATGATGAGCGTGAGAATACCCTGAACCAGCTGTTGGTGGAAATGGATGGTTTTGGTGGTGACAGCGGTATTATTATACTGGCCGCTACCAATAGACCAGATGTATTGGATAGTGCGTTATTGCGCCCGGGTCGTTTTGACAGGCAGATAACCATTGACAAACCGGATGTGAAGGGTAGAGAAGCGATCTTTAAAGTGCACCTGGTTCCTATTAAAATATCTGAGAAACTGGATATTCATAAACTGGCTGAACAAACACCAGGTTTTGCCGGTGCTGATATAGCGAATGTTTGTAACGAGGCGGCATTAATAGCTGCCAGGAAGAACAAAGAAGCGGTTGACATGAGTGATTTCCAGGATGCGATTGACCGTGTGATTGGTGGATTGGAGAAAAAGAACAAGATCATCGCGCCGCATGAGAAAGAGATCATCGCTTATCATGAAGCAGGACACGCTGTTTGTGGATGGTTCCTGGAACATGCGTATCCTTTATTAAAAGTGACGATTGTACCAAGGGGTACCGCTGCTTTGGGATATGCACAATACACTCCTAAAGAACAGTACTTATACAATACAGACCAACTGATGGACCAGATCTGTATGACATTGGGTGGCAGGGCGAGTGAGCAGATCTTCTTTGGCAAGATCTCTACGGGTGCTTCCAATGACCTGCAACAGGTAACACGTATTGCCTACAGCATGGTTACAGTATATGGTATGAATGAGAAAGTAGGTAATATCAGTTTCTACGATCCTTCACAGGAAAATACTTTTACCAAACCGTATAGTGAAGAAACCGGAAAGCTGATCGATGAGGAAGTAAGACGTATCATAGATGACGCGTACCAGCAGACACTCACCCTGTTAACTGAAAAGAAAGCAGAAGTAGAGAAGCTGGCGAAGGCTTTATTGGATAAAGAAGTGTTGGTACAAAGTGATGTGGAAGTACTGATTGGTAAACGTCCGTTTGAAGAGAAGAAGATATTGGATGTGGAGAACGGGGAAAAAGCAACTGAGACAAAAGGTGGTATTGATGAAGGTGTACCTCCCTATGATGGTAGCATTCATGTACCCTTTAATGAAAACAATTAATTGAAAGTGTCTTCCTCCAGAGAGAACATACTTAAAAAAATAAGACAGGCATTGGCACAACCAGTGCCTGTTCCCTTTACAATGGGTAAGGAGGAGGCTTTGTATCCTGCACCGCAGCAGGATCTTGCATTGGTGTTTGCAGAAAACTTTACTGGGTTACAGGGTCGCTTTTCCTTTTGCAGTAGTTATGCTGAGCTGGTAGCGCAGTTGAATCAACTGGCGGATACGAGAAACTGGCAGCAGATCTATTGCCGGGAAGAGGGTATAAAACATTTGCTGGCTTCAGCTGGTTTTATGAATTATACCGCCACCGCATTGCATGACTGTGATGCTTCTATTACTACCTGTGAATTGCTGGTGGCACGTACAGGAAGCATACTGATGAGTTCTGCCCAGCAAAGTGGCCGTACCACGAGTGTATATGCACCGGTACATATATGCATTGCCTATATGAGCCAGCTGGTATATGATATAAAAGATGGATTACAACTATTGAAGGACAAATATGCGGATGCATTTCCATCTTTGATAACATTGGCTACAGGCCCCAGCCGTACGGCAGATATAGAAAAGACCCTGGTAGTGGGTGTACATGGACCTAAAGAAGTGTTTTGTTTTTTAATAGATGATTCTGTTACCGCATGATGGTTGCCCCCAACAAAAAAATATACTTTCTTTCGGACTTTCATTTAGGAGCCCCAGATTATGAAAGTAGCTTAATACGTGAGAAGAAAGTAGTTGCTTTTCTGAACAGTATAAAGGATGATGCCGCCCAGGTTTTTATAGTGGGTGATATGTTTGATTTCTGGTACGAGTACAGAGAGGTGGTACCCAAGGGATATGTTCGCCTGCTGGGTAAGCTGGCAGAGTTTACAGATAGTGGGATACCGGTTCATTTCTTTACCGGTAACCATGATATGTGGATGAGTGGCTACTTTGAAAAGCAATTGAACATACCGGTGTATCATGAACCGAAGGTATTTGAATGGAATGGCAAGCGGTTTTATATTGGGCATGGTGATGGACTGGGCCCCGGGGATCATGGTTATAAATTTCTGAAGAAGGTATTTCGTAATCCATTCTGCCAATGGTTGTTTGGCCAGTTGCACCCTACCTGGGGGATTGGCCTGGCTAATTATTTCAGCCGGAAAAGTCGTGTGAAGACGGGGAGCAGTGATGAACATTTTTTAGGTGAGGATAAAGAGTGGCTGATCATTTACTGCAGGGAGGTATTGACCCGGGAACAATATGATTATTTCATTTTCGGGCATCGCCACTTCCCTATTGATTTTGCCCTGAACAACCAAAGCCGTTACATTAACCTGGGGGATTGGATACGTACATTTACATACGCTACCTTTGATGGCAATGACATGGAACTTCATCAATGGAAAGAATAAAACTCTTCATATCATTTATTGCCTGTGTAGTGGTGCTCCAGGTGCGGGCATCGTCTGATACTACTTTGCAGCTGCAACTGCTGAATACGATTAAAGGCAACTATACCAATTTTGCTGTAGATAATCTCGGGAATATCTTTTTGATCACGGCCTCTAACCAGGTAAAAAAGCTTAATGAGCAGCTGGATAGCGTTGGCCTTTTCAACGATGTAAAGAAGTATGGCGATATCTTTTCTATTGATGTGAGTAACCCGCTGAAAATACTGGTATACTATAAAGATTTTTCTACCATAGTGGTATTGGATCGGTTTTTAAGCGTTAGGAATGTGATTGACCTGCGGCAACAAAACATCCTTCAGGTGAGGGCGATTGCCCAGAGTTATGATAACAATATCTGGTTATTTGATGAAATAGATAATAAGCTGAAGAAGATAGATGATAACGGTAATAGCCTGTTGGAAACGCCGGACTTCCGGTTATTATTTGATGATGCACAACAGCCTGTACAGATCATAGACATGAATAGTTTGTTGTACCTGTATGATTCTAAAACAGGATGGAAGGTATTTGACTATTATGGCGCTTTAAAGAATCAATACCCCATCTTTAACTGGAAGGATGTGCAGGTAAGCGATAGTTATTTAATGGGTCGCGATAGTGTTTGGTTTTATTCTGTTAACCCCAAAGAACTGCAATTTGGGAAAGCGAATCCCGGTATAGATTTAAGTACTGCTATAAAAGTGATCAGGAGGCAGAATAAGTGTTATGTACTTCGGAATAACGGGGTGGAGATCTATAAGCAACAGTAAGCTTTGAGTATGGAGAAATTTATGCATTATGAGTTCCTGAATAATACAATGGCTGCATATCTCTATGTGGTTGGTACCATTGTATTGTTGTTGTTTATAAAAAGATTGATCTCCCGGTTTATTGCTTCGAAATTGCTGGGTGCTATTGCGGGAGATAAGAAGAGCCGGAAGAAAGAGAGATTTCTTGACCTGGTTGTAAAACCCATAGAACGCTTTTTACTAGTATCCATCACGATTACGGCACTGGATAAACTGGATTACCCTACCCTGTTGCATTTCAAGATTGCCCACCTGGATGCGGAAGTGATCATCCGTTCATTAGCCATGATTATCATGATCATTGTCTTTATCAGGCTTTGTATCCGGATCATGGAATTCATTGCGTTGGTAGTAGAAGAAAAGCATGGGCAAACCAAGGCGGATAACCAGCTAATCGTTTTTTTCAGGGACTTCTTTAAAGTGATACTGATTGTTATAGGCGGTCTTTTGATTGTTCGGTTTGTATTTGATAAGGATATCACTACCATATTGACCGGGCTGAGCATTGTAGGTGCTGCATTGGCATTGGCTGCGAAAGAGAGCCTGGAGAACCTGATAGCTTCTTTTATTATTTTCTTCGATAAACCCTTTGTTGCGGGTGAAACCGTGAAGGTGTTGAATACAACAGGAACCGTAGAGAAGATCGGCTTGCGGAGTACCCGTATTCGTACAGATCAGAAAACTTTTATAACAGTACCCAACAAGCAAATGGTGGATACTGTTATAGACAATATCAGTCTTCGGTCCCAAAGAAAAGTAGAGTTGCGATTGGAGTTAAGCTTATCTGTGACAGCGACACAACTAAGACAATTAACCGCTTCGCTTAAAGTCATATTACAGGATAAAGCGCCTGTAGAAAGCTACAGCGTATACTTAATGGACACCGGCAGGAATGCGCATTTGATGGCGATCGATTATTTTACTACCATGAAGCAATCGATGGATGCGTTTAATGCCTTTAGAGAAGAGATAAACCTGGAAGTAATTGACCTGCTTTCTACAGATGGAATAAGCCTGGCTGCTTCCAGTACCAGCATTACCATTACCCGGGATTAATGGGCTGCTACATTATTCAGTACAATCTCCCCTAGTTCCTTGTCTATCGCGTTGTATTTACCATACTCGGTAACACGGCCTACTTCTTTACCATCTTTCATAACAATAAAGGTGGGTACATTGGTAATATGGTATTTCTCGTGGAGATTGTGAATTGTTTTCTTGTGGCGGTCAACAGCGATCAGGGTGATTCTTTTATCGGGGTAACCGCTTTTATCTGCCAGGCGATAAAAAACAGGTAACAGGTTTTGTGTATCATGGCACCAAGTACCGCCAAAAACCACCAGGGTGAATTTGTCTTTGTTGTCCTGGAATGCTTTTATGGCCGCCTCATCCGCTGTACCATATTTCATGTTCTCCTTAAACCAGGCGAAGGCTGTATCGTTTTCAATGATGGAACGGTTGATAATGCCTACCAATACTTTGGCATCACCATCGCGGCTTTCGGTATAACTGGTTTTATGAGCGGAGGAACAGGCAAATGTGGTAAAGGCAATAGCGATCAATACAAAAAACTTCATGAGATATGATTTGTCCATAAAAGTAATAGGAAAAACAATTGAATGATCATTGTTAATGGCCGGTCATCCCTATTCTCCAAGGCTGGCTTTTAGTTCGAGCAGGAAAGACCTAAACAGGGTTAATGACTGTACCAGTTGAATATCGACATTCGTTTTGTGCTTGTTGGCTTTTAAATATTCGCGGGCGCCTTCTATACTAAACTTCCTGTTGCGCAGGAGGTAATAGATAACCTGGAGGTTCTTGATATCTTCTACCCGGAAAAGCCTGTCGCCTTTGCGATTCTTCCTGGGCTTTAGTATATCAAACTCATTTTCCCAGAACCGTATTTGTGAAGTATTTACTTTAAACCATGCGGCCACCTCACCAATACTGTAATATAATTTTTGGCTGAGGGTTTCATCATCGGGTATATCGATCAGGTCTGCAGTGGCATCGATCTCTTTATAAGATCTTCTGCCCCGCCCTTTCTTTGCAGGGCTTTCTCTATCTGTAATGGGTTCCGGGATATATCCTTTTAGTTCCAGTTGCAGGGGTACGGCAGCTGGCTTTTCAGGCGTTGGTTCTTTTATCTCCTCCGGTACCTGCTCTGGTTCTTTTGGTGTTTCTGCTACTTCTTCCTCTTTTTTGGATACTGGTGCTGGCGGAGGTGTTTCTGCAACTACCGGTAATGTTTCTTTTGCAACGGGCTTTGGTTTGATCCTTATTTTGATCTTCCCATCATTAAAAACAACAGATTCCTGTATTTCCTTTTCTTCTGTTATAACGGTAATGGGAGCGGGTTCGGGTGCTGGCTCTGAAGGGAATAATTCCAGCATGGCAGGTACAAAAACAGGTTTTTCCACCTTCTTTATCTTCTCCTTTACAGGATCAGGTTCCGGTGAGAAATTCCCAAATAAATCCAGTTGTTGTAAAGCCATATTGTAAAAGTAGTAAACAAGAAGGAAGTAGTGAATGGTAAGTAAGGATTTGCGGGTATCTTTATAGTAAAAACGTATAATGCTTTCCGTTGAAAAAATTTGTGTTTGTGGTGCCGGAACAATGGGTAGTGGGATTGTACAGGTGAGTGCACAGGCGGGATTTACGACCATCCAGTTTGATATTGACCCTTCTATGCTTACCAGGAGCCGTGATGGGATAGAAAAAAATCTTCAATTTCTTGTTGACAAAGGAAAGATCGGTGCTGCAGAAAAAGAATCGATCATACAACGAATCTCTTTTACATCGGATATCCGGGATTGTGTGGCAGATGTAATTATTGAGGCTATTGTGGAGAAGCCGGAAGCGAAACAGGCATTGTTTAACCAGCTTTTGCCATTGAACCATGCGCAAACCATTTTTGCGACGAATACTTCTTCTATTGCTGTGGAAAAGATTGCGGCTGGGTTGAGTAACCCGGGAATGGTGGCCGGGATGCACTTCTTTAATCCTGCTCCTTTGATGAAACTGGTAGAGATCATTAAAGCGCCTCAAACCCGGGAGGAAGTAATAGAAACATTGGTAGCATTGAGTAAAAAAATGAATAAAACGCCGGTGGTGTGTAAAGATGCACCTGGTTTTATTGTAAACCATGTTGCCCGGCCTTATTACCTGGAAGCCATGCAATTGGTAGAGCAGGGATTGGCAGAGGCTTCTTCTATTGATGCTGTTATGGAAGCATCGGGCTTTAAAATGGGTCCCTTTAAACTGATGGACCTGATAGGGATGGATGTGAATTATAGTGTGAGCAATATTGTATGGGAAGCATTGGGCCGGCCGGAAAGGCTAAAGCCTTCTGTTATACAACAACAAAAAGTGGAAGCCGGAGAATTGGGGCGAAAAACAGGAAAAGGATTCTATCATTATTAATTCTTATTATAATCTGTTTAATTTTGGCAACCTATGCGTGTCGCCATTAATACGATCTATTCATCCAATGAAAATCCTGTAGGGGATACCCGTTTTGTACAGCAATTGGTAGAACAATTAATACAAGGGCATCCTGAACATGAGTTTATCTTGTTGCAGAACCGGGAGCAACAGGATACCCGTACCAATGTTACCCGGGTACCGGTTGCCTATAAGGATAAAAACCCGATACGGCTAAAATTCTGGTATGATTTCCAGCTACCGGCTGCGCTCCGGTCTTTCTCTCCTGATGTACTGATTCAGCCTTATGGCATTTGTAGCCTGGGTACAAAGATTCCCCAGGTATTGATTGTACAGGACCTCTTATTCCGGGATCATCCCCAGTGGGTGGAACAGCCTTACCGCTGGTTATATAAAAGATTTACTGCTAAATTCCTGAAGAAAGCGGCAAAGGTGCTGGCTGCTTCTGGTTCGCTGGAACAGAAGATTGGGGATATATACCTTGGTGTGGAGAAGATGACGGTGATACCGGCGGGGTGCTCCCCTCTTTTTAAGCCGGTAACAGATGAAGAAGAGCGACAGGAAATAAAAGATATTTATGCGGATGGCAGGGAATACTTTCTTTTTACGGGAGGTTTGCACCCTGTTAATAATCCTATGACTGTTCTAAAGGCGTTCTCAGTATTTAAAAAATGGCAGCAGAGCAATATGAAGCTGGTAATGGTGAACCAACCGGCTACTATCAACACGATAACAGAGAAACTATCTACCTATAAATACCGGGATGATGTAATACTCCTGGACTCACTGAAAGAAAAGGAACTGGCATTGGTTACAGCCGCATCGTATGCAAGTATCCAATACTCCTTTTTCGAAAACAGGCTTTTACCGGTAATAGAAGCTATGCGGAGCGAGGTACCGGTAATTGCCAGCGATACAGCTGGCATAAGAGAAACGGGGGGAGATGCGATCCTGTATGGAAATGCAAATGATCATGAGGCACTTGCCAATCATATGATCTTATTATATAAAGATGAGCAACTACGAAAACGACTAATAGTTAAGGGGGCTGAACGTGCCAGCGCTTTTAACTGGGAGGGGTCAGCCGCTTTATTATGGAATAGCATTGAGGAAGCCGCTGCCGGTAACAGATAGTGAACTGAGTGGAAGCTTTCACTTATTTTTGCGATTTCATACATACACCCAATCATATAATAGCAGTATAGAATGAAATCGACGATAACAGTAGACGTTTATTTGAATGAAGAGAAAATACCGGAACAGATTAACTGGAGTGCCGGCGGTAGTACAGCAGAAGATCAGCAACAGGCCAAAGCAATGATGCTTGCTTTTTGGGATGGCGCCGATAAGAGTGCTTTACGCATAGACCTGTGGACAAAGGAAATGATGGTAGATGAAATGGCAGACTTTTATTACCAGACCCTGATGGGTATGGCCGATTCTTTTGACCGGTCTACGCATAGTCATGCACTCGTAAACAAAATGAAACAATTTGCGAAGGACTTTTATAAAGAGTTTCGTGAAACCCAGTTAAAAGAAAACGATCTTAAATAAGTAAAGACCCTGTATAGATTGCCCACCTTTAAAACCATGCACATATGAATTTAGAAACGAAGATAATGGCTGAAATGAAAGAGGCTATGAAGGCGAAAGATGAAGCTACTTTGCGTGGCTTGCGTGCCATTAAAGCGGAGATTATTAAAGCTAAGACAGAGCCGGGCGCTGGCGGACAGATTACAGAGGATGGAGAATTAAAGCTCTTACAAAAACTGGTGAAGCAACGCAAGGATTCACTGGAAATATTTACACAGCAGAAGAGAGAGGATTTGGCTACCAAAGAATCAGAGGAAATAGCTGTAATAGAAAAATTCCTTCCCAAACAACTGAGTGAGGCTGAATTGAAAGAAGCTGTATCTGCTATCATTACAGAAACAGGTGCTGCCTCCCCGGCAGATATGGGTAAAGTAATGGGTGTGGCTAGTAAGCAACTGGCCGGGAAGGCAGATGGTAAAGCCATTTCAGCAGTAGTAAAAGAACTGTTGAGTAAATAGTTTACCGGCAAGCTCCATGGCAATAGATGTTCTCTTTTGTATATTACTGCTACTGGCTATCTATAAAGGATATAGCAAGGGATTGATCGTAGCCGTTTTTTCCTTCTTTGCCATTATTATAGGGCTGGCTGCGGCAGTAAAGCTATCGGCCCTGGTAGCCGGGTGGTTGAAAGCGAGTACTAATATCAGCCTGCGATGGTTGCCCTTTATTGCTTTTGCACTGGTGATGATCAGTATTATCCTGTTAATGCGTTTGGCGGCAGGCCTTTTGCAGAAGAGTGCAGAGTTTATGTTAATGGGATGGGCTAACAGGATAGGTGGTATATTATTATATGCGGCTATTTATACAATGGTCTATAGTGTGTTCTTATTTTTTGCGGTACAGTTACAATTATTAAAGCCGGAGACCACGGCTACATCCAAATGTTTTTCTTTTATAGAGCCTTTGGGGCCAATGGTAATAAATGGCTTTGGTAAATTAGTACCTCTTTTTAAAGATCTTTTTTCGCAATTGGAAGCTTTTTTTGCACAAGCTGCCGGTCATGCAGCATAATGCATAACCGCTTATAAGAATTTATAAGAAAAAAAGTAATTTAGCCACTAACTTGTTTGTTATGGTATCATTAACTATAATATATAAAACCAGTTTGTTTGATTGTTTTTCCCTTTATTTGTAGTTATTGAAAAATAATGTTGCCTGCTTAAGATTAAGATAAGATACATGGAGTACGAAATAAAACAACACGATAAATTCAGGTTTATAGAAGAGGGCGAAGGAGAACCATTGATCTTGTTGCATGGTTTATTCGGTGCATTGAGCAACTTTGCAGACTTAATAGAGTATTTTAAAACGACCTATAAAGTTGTAGTACCATTGTTGCCTTTACTGGAATTGGATATTTTCCATACTACCGTTAATGGACTGGAGAAGTATGTTCACAATTTCATTGAATTAAGAGGGTATAACAATATTAACCTGCTGGGTAATTCTTTAGGTGGTCATATTGGGCTGGTGCATGTTTTAAAACACCCTGAGCGGATAAAGACGCTTACATTAACGGGTAGTTCGGGGTTATTTGAAAATGGAATGGGTGATAGCTATCCCAAGAGGGGAGATTATGAGTATATTAAAAAGAAAGCACAGCTTACTTTTTACGATCCGGAGTTGGCTACCAAAGAACTGGTGGATGAATTATTCGAGATCACCAATAACCGTTTAAAAGTTATTAAGGTGATAGCGTTGGCTAAAAGTGCCATTCGCAGTAATTTAGGGGATGAATTAAACCAGATTAAACAACCTACCCTATTGATCTGGGGCAATAATGATACCATTACTCCGCCATTTGTTGGAAAAGAGTTTAACCGGTTGATACCAAACAGCGAAATACATTTTATTGATAAATGTGGCCATGCTCCCATGATGGAAGTACCCGCTGAATTCAATAAGATACTGGAGAAATTTTTGCAGAAATAAACTACCCGCTGCATCAGTTGTCTGACTCATAGTGTCTTCGTATAAGAGGATATGCATTCTAAAAGGATTGCACTGCTTATTGAGAAAACAATTATTTACAATTGAAACAGCAACATGTTAGCATCTCAATTAATACAGCCCAATTATCCCTCATTAGGAATATATGATAAGGTATCGTTTGCCTTACAGCTAATGGATGACTACGATGTACAACATTTGCCTGTAATGAACGAGGATAAATATGCAGGTCTTGTTGCCAAAGATGACCTGTTGGATGCGGATGAATCGGCCATGCTTGCCTCGCTGGAAGAGCAATTCTTAAAAGTTTCCGTAAAGAAGGAAGAGTATTTTCTGTCTGCCTTAAAAATAGCGGCCAATAATCAACTATCACTAATACCTGTTGTTAATGAAGCTTTCGAATTATCAGGTGTTATCCCGGCGAATAACCTGCTACAGTATACCTCTCATTTTGTTGGTAATGAAGAGCCTGGTGGTTTAATTGTATTGGCAATAGAGAGAAGAAATTATTCTTTTGGGGAAATAAGCAGGCTGGTAGAAACCAATGATGCTTATATAACACAGCTAAATACCTATACAGAACAGGAATCCGGCCTTATTATCGCAACCCTCAAAATCAATAAGATAGAACTGAGCGATATCATTGCTACTTTCCAACGGTATGAGTACATCATACGTTATTATTTTGGAGAGGAACAGTATGCCAATGAGTTAAAAGAGAATTATAACCATTTAATGACCTACCTGAACGTATAGACTTCTCTGATTGATGGCGGTAATGTCATATATTTAATCTCCGTTGACGGATAATTACTTTTATTTGCCATATAGTCAATCAAATTAACATCAATGAAAGTTGCTATATACAGTAGAGGACTTGACTTTGAGCAAGAGAATCCTTTGCTGGTTTTGTTAGAAGCGCTGCATCGTTATAATATTCCCATACTTATTTATCGCCCTTTACTGGGGGTATATGCCTTGCCTTCAAAACTGCTTACCTATCTTACTCCGTTTGATACTTCAGATGACCTGGATAATGAAATAGAATGTTTAATAAGTCTTGGTGGGGATGGTACTATGCTGGATAGTGTAACCCTGGTAAGAGATAAAGGCATTCCATTACTGGGTATTAATTTTGGCCGTCTGGGCTTTCTTGCCAGTATTAGTAAAGATGAACTGGAGAGTGCAGTAGATGCTATTGTTAACAGAACATTCGTAGTAGATAAGAGAGGCCTGATACATTTAGATGCAAGCGTTCCCCTGTTTGGAAATGATCCCTTTGCCATTAATGAGTTTGCCATTCATAAAAGGGATACCTCCCCTATGATAAAAATCCATACTTACCTGAATGGTGAATTTTTAAATACTTATTGGGCGGATGGTTTAATTGTTTCTACTTCTACCGGTTCTACGGGTTATAGTATGAGCTGTAATGGCCCGATCATTTTCCCGGAATCTTCCTGTTTTGTGATTACACCCATAGCACCACATAACCTCAATGTACGCTCTATCGTTGTGGCAGATACGAATATTATTTCTTTTGAAATTGAAGGCCGTACAGAACAACTGATCTGTTCGTTGGACTCCCGTCGTGAAATTGTAGATAAGAATATTCAACTGGCAGTAAGGAAAGAAAGATTTAGTATTAACCTGGTGAGACTGAATGAAAACAGCTTCCTGTCAACGCTTCGCTCGAAGCTAACATGGGGTTTTGATAAAAGAAATTAAGAAGGAAATTGTTTTATTTGCTGAATCCGCAATATCTTGGTAGCAAATCCGATTCATGAAAAGGCTAACTGCACTGATGCTATTATGCATCCTGCTTCTCACACACCAGGTATACGCTGGTTTTCCTGTAGGAAGAAAACATCTTCTATTGGTTCCTACTTATAGTTATTATACAGCCCGGGGCTACTGGGATAGAAATCACAATTACACGCCTTACGCGGGAGACAATGGTAAGTTTACCTCCAGTTATTTTGGCTTATATGGTGGTTATGGTATAACCCGAAAGCTTGACCTTGTATTTAACGTACCCTATACCAATCAAACTTCTGTACAAAACGGTGTATCTACCAGTAACAATGGCCTGGGAGATGCTACAGTGGGATTGAGTTATTTCTTTACCCGCTTTGAAAGCCTTACCCATTTTTCAATAACAGGTTCTGCGTTGATACCCATGTATACCAATCCTACTGTGGATAAGCCATTCCTTGGTTTCCAGGAATATGGAACAGAGCTCAAGCTTGGATTAGCAGGTAGCGATAAGACCAACGGAAAATATTTATACTACGACCTGGAGGCCGGAGCAAGAAGGTTTTTTGGAACAGAGGGCCCCACACAGGTGTTCGCTAATTTTACCGGTGGCGTACCCATTAAAAAGAAGTGGAAGGTAAGTGCTACCATGGGCGGTATTATTTCGAGCAGTAACCAGGATACGTTTAACCCTAATAACCTTACGGCGAATCGCGACTTTAATTACCTGCGGTTTACAGTAGCCGGTGGGTATAGTATTACCAAGAAAGTGGGGCTGTGGGCAAATGGGTTTATGGATGTAATGGGAAGTAATATTGGTCGCGGAAGAGGGTTTACGGTGTTTATGGTAATTAAAATCTAATCAGCCTTTTATACTTTATATAATGAATGCCTGTTTGATATCATCTTTCAACAGGCATTTTTATTTGGATACCCTACCGGAATAGCATAAACAGTTTACCGGTAAATAGTTCTTATTATCTTCAACCCAAGATATCGCCCTATGTCATCAACAAAAAAGCTCAACGCCCGTAAACGCATTGCACTGGTTGCACATGATAATAAAAAAATGGACCTGATTGAATGGGCGATCTTTAACAAAACAACATTATCCAGGCATGAGTTGTATGCAACCGGTACAACCGGTAATTTGATAGAAGAGGCTCTTGACAGAACGGTAACAAAATTGCTGAGTGGTCCGTTGGGTGGTGATCAACAGATAGGTAGCCTTATTGCGACCGGACAAATTGATATCATGATCTTTTTCTGGGATCCTATGGAGGCCCAACCGCATGATAGTGATGTAAAAGCGTTGTTGCGTGTATGTGTTGCCTGGAATATACCCATGGCGTGTGACAGGTCGACTGCGGATTTTATTATGACCTCTCCCTTTATGAATGAAGAGTACGAGGCTACTATACCGGATTATAGTAATTACCTGAGAAGAAAAATAAAAGCGGATGAGTAATGTTATACTAAGGCCCTGGCAAAGAGAAGATGCACAACAATTGGCAGCTATTGCCAATAACAGGAACATCTGGAATTATATCCGTGACTCTTTTCCATCGCCGTATACAGTACTGGATGCCATACAATGGATAGAGAAAGAAAAAGGGGCCAACCCGGTTGCAAGCTTTGCCGTATTGTACGATGGTCAGATAGCCGGGAGCATGGGTATCATTCGCGATGAAGACGTATACAGAACAACCGCCGAAATAGGATACTTTATTGGTGAGCGTTTTTGGAAGAAAGGCATTGCCACAGAAGCGCTGGGCCAGCTGGTAAAGCACATACAGGCACACTCCGATATAATACGCATTGTTGCCCGTGTATTTGAGAATAACGAGGCGAGTATGAAAACACTTCGTAAGAACGGGTTTTATTTAGAATCTATCGAAAGGAAAGCGGCTATTAAGAACAAGGTTATTGTGGATGTATATGTGTGGGTGAAACTTCTCTAGTATAGTTCCCTGTATACCAACAACGATTTTCTACTGTAGCTATAACCCTCCTTTATGACTAAACTAACAGTACTCTTTTGTTGCTGCCTGTGTGCTGTACAGCTTTCTGCACAGGATACTATTACCAAACAGGATCTAAGATCTGCAGCCAGGATCATAGACATCGATTTTACGCAAAAAGAAATCGACACTATGTATGATGGCGTTAAGGACAATTACGAGAACTATAAGCACATGCACCAGTACTCCCTGGATAATAGTGTGCCGTTGAGTTTGTGGCAAAGCCCTGTTTTACCGGGAATGCATTTTAATGAAAAGCAAGACCCCATTAACTGGAATATCCCGCTTAATGTATCCTTACCGAAGGATAGGAATGCCTTGTCATTCTATAGCATTCTGCAACTGGCATCATTGATAAAAAACAGGAAAATAACCTCTGTAGAGTTAACCCAATTCTTTCTCAACCGTTTAAAACAATATGGGGATACCCTGCAATGCGTGATCTCTCTTACAGAAGAGATCGCTATGCAACAAGCCAGGCAGGCAGATGCTGAGATAGCAAAGGGTAAATACCGGGGGCCATTACATGGTATACCCTACGGGCTAAAGGACCTGTTTGCTGTAAAAGGGACGAAGACGACCTGGGG
>Ga0207856_1000061_pt1 | contig 21285 bp, 12 predicted proteins | sample LuqExpMetageno21_FD_187779 | JGI IMG/M metagenome (GOLD analysis project Ga0207856, IMG submission 187779) | Tropical forest soil microbial communities from Luquillo Experimental Forest, Puerto Rico - Sample 21 (SPAdes) | ecosystem: Environmental > Terrestrial > Soil > Tropical forest ... | reverse complement strand
GTGATGCCGATCGGCGCGGACTCGTAGACCGCCGCCAGCGTGTTGCGCCGGCCCTTGCAGATGCCGGCGCCGCCCGTGATGTCCATCGCGTCGTTGGCCAGCCCTCGAAACGCCTCGGTCGACCAGCACTTCGCGATCGCCGAGATCACGCCGGGTTGTTCGCCCGCGTCGACGGCACCCGCGGTGACGACGCGCACCGCGTTCATCCAGTACGTGGTGGCCGCGATGCGGCCGAGCGGTCGCTCGATCCCTTCGAACCGGCCGATCGGCACGCCGAACTGCTCGCGGATCGTCGCGTAGGCGCCGACCACACGCGCCACGAGCTGCGCGCCCCCGACCGCATTCGCGGGCAGGCTGAGCGAGCGGCCCACCGACAAGCACTCCATCAGCATGCGCCAGCCCTGGCCCGCCATCGCCGGTCCACCGATGATGTGGTCGAGCGGGACGAACACGTCGGTGCCGCGCGTCGGCCCGTTCTGGAACGGCACCGACATGGGATCGTGACGATGGCCGATCGAGACGCCGGGTGTCCCTACCGGGATCAGCGCGCAGGTGATGCCGAGCTCGACCTCGTCGCCGAGGAGCTGGTCCGGATCGAATAGCTGGAACGCGAGCCCGAGCACGGTCGCGACCGGCGCGAGGGTGATGTAGCGCTTGTCCCAGGACAGGCGCATGCCGACGACCTCGCGCCCTCTCCACATGCCCTTGCAGACGATCCCCGTCGAGCGCATCCCCGCCGCGTCCGACCCCGCGTGGGGCTCGGTGAGCGCGAAGCAAGGGATCTCCTCGCCGATCGCCAGCCGGGGCAGGTAATAGCGCTTCTGCTCGTCCGTGCCGTAGCGAAGCAGCAGCTCCGCCGGACCGAGCGAGTTCGGCACCATCACGGTGATGCATGCGGTCGCGCTGCGGGAGGCGAGCTTCGCGATCACCGTGCTGTGGGCGATCGCCGAGAAGCCGAGCCCGCCGAAGTGCTCGGGGATGATCATCCCCATGAAGCGTTCGCGCTTGATGAACGCCCACACCGCGGGGGGTAGATCGCCGGCCGCACGGATCGCGTGATCGTCGAGCATGCGGCAGAGCTCCGTGCATGGACCGTCGAGGAAGCGCCGCTCGCTGTCGGAGAGCGGCTGCGGCGCGAACCGGACGATGCGTCTCCAGCGCGGCGCCCCCGAAAACAGCTCCGCATCCCACCAGACCGTTCCAGCCTCGAGCGCGATCCGCTCGGTGTCGCTCACCCTGGGGAACATCGGAGACAGCATCCGGAGCGCCGGACGCGCGATCACGACCCGGCGCACCGCCGGCAGGCCGGTCGCGATCGCGATCGCGATCCACACCGCGGCGCACGCCACCACGCCCCAGGCGCCACCGTGAGCTGACCAGTACGCCAGCACGATCCCCGGGCCGAAGATCCACGCCCACCATGTCCAGCCCGCGTACGCCAGGCCCACCGCCGCGACCAACGCTGCGACCACGACGACGATCGTCATGGCGCGGCCCTGTGCGGCGCGATGGCTCGGTGCGAGATCGCCGCGCACGTCTCGCTTCGGTGCTTGGACGTTGCAAGCGAGTGAATGAACAGACGAGACGACGCACGCATATGGGCGTCCGAAGGCCTTGCATCGTCTGTGCCCTCGATCGCGGTGTCGCGCGGCCTACGTCAGAGTCCGATCGCGTCGCGGACGCGCGCATCGTCTCTCGCACGAGCGCGCGGCGCGATTACCGCCAACTGTTGATGTCACGCACTCCAGCGGAGCGCCCCGACCTGCACGCTCGGCGAGCGGAAGCGCTCGGTGCGCGGCGCGATGGCGCGATGCATGCTTGCCCAGGAACCCTGATCCGTGGAGGTGCTCAGAGGATCGGCGGCTGCACGCACGACGCGATGTCGAAGAACATGAACGCGAGCGCCTTCTCCTGAGGTGTGAGCGCTGCGTTCGAGCAACCCTGTGGGTATGGCGTGCCCGGATTCGACTGCGAGTCTCCTGACACGTGCATGTCGGAGAACACGACCTTGCCGCAGCGCTCGCCGGCCGGGGCCTCGGCGGGCGTCGTGAACTGGAACATCTGCGGGAACTGATTGCCGCCCTGCTGCCAGTACACCCAGCGCTCGGCCCGGGCCGAGTCGACGGCCGTGCATGTCTGCTTACCGGTGTTCGCCTCGATCGGGATCACGCCGCGCTGGGGCGAGCCCATTACGTTGAGCATCCAGGTCGCGAACGACATGCCCTTGGGGTTGTTGACCTCGTCGATGGTGTCGGGCGGGGTGGAGAACGTCGTGGAGCTGTTGTTCCACCTCGCGACGCCGTTGTTGCCCGACCACACGGGGGGCGCCTGATTGCCGCCGCCCTCCGTGCTGCCCTCGATCCAGACGTTGTGCCAGTGCGAGAGGAACACCCGGCCGCCGAAATCGGCGTACGCCTTGACCGCTTCCATGTCGGCTTGCGACTTGGTCTCGGGGTGCTGTCCGCCCTCGCACGACAGAATCACGATGTCGTAGGCCTTGAGCCGGCTGAGGTCGCTCCACAGCATCTTCGAGCTCGCGAAGTTGCCCGAGCCGCCGGGGAAGCCCGCACGGAACTTGTTCGCGCCCTCGCCGCCACCCGCGCCGCTATCGGTGTAGAGGTGGAGCTTGCCGGCCCCTCCGGCGGTGGAGAGCTCGGCGTCATCGATGCCGAGCTTGCGGACGAGGCACTCGAGCGCGTCGGCGCTACCCGTCGAGATCGCGATCTTCGGCATGTAGCCTTCCATCTGGTTCTTGGGCAGGCGCGTCTCGGCGGCGCCGAGCGTGTTCTCTGCGCAGGCGTTGACCATCGGCATCGTGATCGTGCGGCGCCACTTCCCGCTCTGGATGACGACCGGGATGTCCTTTCCAGACGGCACGTCGCTCAGCGTGAACCGCCCGGCCTCGTCGGTCTTGGTCAACGAAAGCGGATAACCCGGCAAGGTGTCGGTGCAGCGATCGCAGACTGCACCGTCGGGCGGCGGCCCGAGGTTCGAGTTCGCCACGTACACGTTGATGCCGTACAGCGGCAGCGTGCCGTTCGGCGCGAACACCGTGCCGCTGATCGTGGTCGGGGGCTTGCCCTGCGCAGTGCATTTGGCGACGTTGCACTCGAGCCCGACGCATTCGTCCGTGCCGACGCACTGGCCGTCGGGCGTGCATCGATACCCATCGCCGCACTCGCCGCCGCTCTGCGTGCACACCGCATCGCAGGTGCCGTCCGGCGTGCAGTGGTAGCCACCCGGGCACGTCACCGGTGCACCCGGTGCGGGATCGCATTGCGCCATGCACGCCGCCGGCGGAGGGACGACGTTGTCGCAAACACTCTGGCCGCGCGATCCGCCGCACGCGGCACACCAGAGGACTAACGATGAGATCATGGCTGCTCGCATGCGTCCGATAGTAGTCGCAGTTGCCGCTGGCTGGCAGCCTCTTCTCTTCAGATATTCGGCCAAATTCCAAGTAATTATCGGCGTCAGCGGGCTGTTGGGCCGGCGCGTCCAGTCGCTTCGGCCTAACGGGTGACCTGCGGCACACGTTCGCCTCGCTGTACCGAGAAGACCTACGCGCACCTGATGCCCACTGCGTACGAGGCGGACTACGACCGCGTCCGGTTCCGCATGCCGGCCATCGCTCGGTGATCACGCTGCACGCCGCCGCGCAATCGCCGCGGGAGACATGAGGGAGACGCCGGTGGATGGCCGGCGTACCCCCCGGCGCACGCGCGCCTAGAACGTAAGCCTCATGCCTAGCTGGATCGTCCGCGGGGCCTGCCGTGCGTTGACCTTCCCGAAGTTCTGGTTCGGGGTCACCGTCGAGCCGGTCTCGAAACCGGCGGCGTCGAGCGCCTTGGCGTGGGCGAGATCCCTCGCGTCGCCGCCGATCACCGGGATCGCGTTGTCGAACGTGTAGTTCTCGTCGACGTCGAGCTCGTCCTGCGTGTCGAACACGTTGAACACGCGGATGAAGCCCTCGAACATCGTGTGCTGGTTGAACCGGTAGCCGTAGCCGACCTGCAGATCGAGCTGCGCCGTCACCGGCGACCGCTCGAACGAGCCGCGCGGCAGGAGGTACGACTCGCCCGGACCGTAGACGGGGTGCGCGCCGAGCGCGTTGTGGGCGATGCCCGACTGCGTCCGGAAGCTCGCGCCCGTCGTCAGCACGCCCGCCTTCTTGAGGTCGAACTGGTAGAAGCCGTCGAGCTTCAGGTTGTGCGGGCGGTCGAGGCCGAGGTTGCCGTAGCGGTTCGCCATCAGGTCCGGCAGGTCGTACAGCGAGGTCAGGTTCGGGTCGAGCTGGTTGGTCTCCGTCGAGAACAGGCCGGGGTAGTTGCCCTTCGACACCGAGTACGTGTACGAGGCCTGGAGCAGCGAGCGCTTGGTCGGGCGCTGCACCGCGCTGAGCACGAGCGCGTCGTAGTTGCGGATCGGCTTCTCGAACCGGCTGACCGCGTCGAGCTGGGTCGCGCGGTTCAGGTACACCTCGGCGAGCGCGGCGTCGTCGGGGTTGCCGGTGGCCATCAGGCGCGCGGCCTCGGCGCGCTGCTTCGCGGCCGCGCCGGAGAAGTCCTCGCCCGGGTTGGTGATCAGGTAGCTGTTGCCGCCGTCGGTCGAGATGTCCTCGATCACGCGCGGCATCGCGCGGTGGATGTAGTTGAGCCCGAGCTTGAACTCCGGGACGATCTGGAACTCGGTACCGAGGATCACCTCGTCGGTGTACTGGCCCCGGAGGCCCGGCGACACGAACTCGGTGCCCTCGCCGAGCAGCGCCTGCTGCACGCGGTCCTTGCACTGCAGGAGGATCTGCGAAAGGTCGCCGCTGCCGGCCATGTGGTCGACGTTGCAGCTCGGATCGTAGCCCTGCGCTTCGGGCGTGCGGCGGTTGAAGTTGAGGAGCGAGACGTTGGTGATCTCGCCGCCGAACGCACGGACGTTGATGTCCAGCGGGACGCTCTCGTAGAACCGCCCCCAGTGGCCGAACACCTTCGACTTGCCGTCCTGCGTCGGGTCGAAGATGAAACCGACGCGCGGCGCGAGCATGTTGGTGAGCTTGTACGCATCGGCCGGGATGACCTCGCCCTGCGGCGTGAGCTGGCCCTGCAGCGCGCTGGCGACGTGGCCGGTCTCCTGCTCCCAGCGCAGGCCGGCGTTGAGCGTCAGGTTCGGGCGGAGCTGCCAGCTATCCTGGACGAACGCGGCGAACCCGGTGTTGCTGGTGTCGGCGTGGATGCCGTCGCGCGCGACCTCGCAGACCGCGCGGTCGTCGGCGCACAGGATCTCACCCTGCGAGAGCTCCACCGAGCCCGGCGCCCCGAGCTCCTCGGGCGTCAGGTTGCGCTTGATCCGCATGTGCTGCTGGACCTGCCAGCGACCCGGCGCGCCGGCCGCCGTGTTGGCGCCGCGCAGCATGAACGCGCCGCCGGTGAAGCCGCGCTGGGCATCGTAGGTCGTCAGCTCGGCGTCGAGGCCGGCCTTGAACGTGTGATAGCCGGCCGCCTTCACGCGCTGGGTGACCGCGAGCACCGCGGACGAGCGATCGTTGGTGCGCGAGCTCAGGAAGCCGATGCCCTGGCCGACGTAGTTGAGCACCGGGCAATTGCGGATCATCGGGTACGGATCGTTCGGATCGGTGTCGTTGCACATTGCCACGTTCGGCGCACCTTCGAGGTCGGCGAAGTCGTACAGCGAGCGCGTGAAGCCGTACTGCGCCGCCGGCAGGTCCTGGCCCGCGGCCGGCGTCAGCTTGCTGATCTGGCGGTGGAGGCCGAGCACGGCGTCGATCTGCGTCTTGCCGTCACCGAGCTTCGACGTCCACTTCCCGGCGATGTCGTACGCGCCGGTCTCGGTGGACAGCTTCTGGTAGGCCGGGTTGCGCACCACGCCGAGCGGGGTGGCGCCGGTCTGCGGGTTGCCGAACGCCGAGATCTGGAACTGGTGGTTCTGGCTGACCGCGCCGTTGATCTTCGCCGTGTAGAAGTAGGTCGTGAGCTGCGTGGGGATCTCGCTCTCGGCGAGCTTCTCGCGGATCGTGAACCCCGTCGCGGGATCGACGTCGGGCAGGCCGTCGCCGTCCTTGTCGACCTGCGACTGGATCAGGCGCGTCACCGTCTGCTTCTGCGTCGACGGGTTGAACCCGACGTGGAACCACAGCCGGTCCTTGAGGATCGGACCGCCGACCTCCGCGCCCAGGTCCCACGCGTAGTCGAGATCGGTCTTGTTGTCGATCGAGGTGCCCTGCCGCTCGATCACCTTCGCCGGCGAGATCAGCGCGCCGGGGCGGATCGTCCCGAACACCGAGCCGCGCAGCTCGTTGCTGCCTGACTTGGTGACCACGTTGACGACGCCGCCGGTCGCGCGCCCGAGCTCGGCGTTGTAGCCGCCGGTGATCACCTCGGTCTCGGCGACGAACTCGTTCGGCAGGTTCGAGGAGATGCCGCCGAAGCCGGTGTCCGTCGTGTTGAGGCCCTCGATGACGTAGACGTTCTCGGGCGAGGTGGCGCCGGCGATCGAGGTGCCGAACGCGTCGGCCTGCGAGCCCTGCACGGCGCCGAGCACCGCGCCGAACGTGCGGCCGGTCGGGATGTTATGCGTGTAATCGTCGGTGACGGTCACGCCGATCTTCGTCGAGCCCTGGTCGATGATCGGCACCGAGCCCTTGATGGGGATGACCTCGCCGCCGCCCGCCGAGCTGTCGACGGTGACATTGACGACGGCCTCCTTGCCGACCTGGATCAACACATTGCCGCGCGAGAACGGCGTGTTGATGTAGTAGATCGTCAGCGTGTAGACGCCGGGCGGCAGCGCGCTGATGAAGTACTGGCCGTTCTCGTCGGTGAGGACGATCTGCTCGCCGACCAGCGCGGGAGACGTCGCCACGACCGTGGCGCCGGCCGCGGGCCCCTTCGTCGCCTTGTCGCGGAGCACGCCGCGCAGGCTGCCGACCGTCGAGCTCGACTGCGCGAGCACCGGCGGAGGTTTCACCAGGAGGCCTCCCGCGAACGCGAGGGCCGCTCCCACGAGGATGTTCGAAAGCTTGATCATGGCGATCGAACGATGCGGGGGACCCACGTCCGTGTCGCTCACATCCGGCCGATCGCGAGCACGTTCGGACGACGACGAGCGACGCGAGGCCGGAGTGTCGCATCGATAACCGGAGTCGCTGTCGCAGTCCGAGGTATCGGAGTCGCGATGAGGGACGAAGATACCAATCCTAGATATTCGACAGGCCGCGGCGATCTGGCGACCCTGGTCGCGAGCGATCCATGGAGCTTCGACGTTCGTGGACCGGGTTGGAGGTCGCCCTCGTCGCGACGCGGGCGGGCGTGACCCGCGCCCTACCCTCGCGAGATCACCGGCTGGTCTGCCATGTCGGGCGGCCGGTCCGGGCGACGTGTCGCGCTGATAACCGGACGTACCACCGCTTGCAGAGCCGCGGCGACCTCGACCTCGTGCCCGCCGGGATGACGGGCGTCTGGGAGGAGGATCGGGCGTCGACGGTGCTCTGGATCTGCCTGTCTCCGGAGCTGCTGACCGAGGCCGCCGGAAAAATCTCGCGCGACGCGAGTCCCCTCTCGATCAATCTCGCCCCGCAGTTCCAGCTCCGGGATCTACGGCTCGAGCACCTCGCGTGGGCGCTCGAGGCCGAGCTCCGCGCCGGCGCTCCCGGGGACCCGCTGTACGGCGACAGCCTCGGCATGGCGATCGCCGCCCACCTCGTGCGGCACTATCGCACCGACGCGGGCGGTGCGCGCGAGCCCGGCGGCGGGCTGTCGCCGCGCCAGCTCCGGCGGGTCACCGAGCACATCGAGGCCCACGTCGACCAGCGACTCGCACTCGCCGAGCTGGCCGCGGTCGCCGGCGTCAGCGCGTCGCACTTCAAGGCGCTGTTCAAGCGCTCGACCGGGCTGCCGGTGCACCAGTACGTGATCCGCCGCCGCGTCGAGCGCGCGCGCCTCCTGCTCCTCGAGAAGAGCGCCACGATCGCCGACGTCGCCGCCCAGACCGGGTTCGCGAACCAGAGCCACCTCGCGCGCTGGATGCGCCGGGTCGCCGGCGTCACGCCGACCGACGTGCTGCGGGGCGCGCGGTAGGCTCGCAGGCAGGTCGCGCTACAGGAGGCGCAGCACCGGCGCGTAGGTGCCGGGGTGCGGGAGATCGAAGTCGTCCACCAGCAGCATCGAGGTGAGCTGCCGGTGCGAGGCGGCCGATTCGAGCAGCCGGTGCATCCGGTCGAGCAGATGCGCAGCGCGGGCCGGAAGCAGGCTCGGGCTGACGACGACTCCATCATTGGGCACGTCCTCGGTGTAGGCGAGCACCTTGAGGCGCCGGGCCTTCGGGCCCCACAGCGGCTCGAGGCCGGCCCGGCCGACGAACAGCGCCGAGAGGTCGGTCTCGAAGCCGAGCAGCGCGTCGATGCACGCGGTGTACGAGCCGAGCATCGACTCCTGGAGGAACGCCGTCTCGACGGCGATGCCGAGCCGGCGCAGGTGGGCGCGCGCCAGGAGGTAGCCGCCGACGCTGGACCGATCGACCCACGCGACGCGCGGCCGGAACATCCCCTGGCCGAGCGAGTCGATGTCGAACACGTCCTGCGCGCGCATCACGAGCGCCGAGCGGTACGTGCGCTCCTCGCCGCGCACGCCACGCAGCGCGACGATGCCGCCGGCCGCCTCGACGCGCGCGCACACCATGGGCGGCGCCCACGCGGCGTCGATCTCGCCCGAGAACAGCTGGCGCTCGAGATCTTCGTACGACGCGAACGGGATCACCGTCGAGAACCCGGCCTCGTCGAGCAGGGCCGCGAGCTCGCGGGCCAGCTCCCACGACGGCTCGCGACCGAGCGACGGCGGTAACCCGAACTTCAGGTCGAGGGGGCCCCCCATGCCGGGCGAGCATAACGCGGGCGCCCCGCGCTAGACGTCGAGCTCGCCGATCTCGGTGGCGTTCTCCGTGATCATCTTGAACCGCGCGGCGACGTCCTTGCCCATCAGCTCGGAGATGACCTGGTCGGTCAGGAGCTGCTCGCCGTCCTTCACGGTGACGCGCAGCGCCTGCCGCGTCCGCGGATCGAGCGTGGTCTGCTTGAGCGTCTCGGGGTTCATCTCGCCGAGGCCCTTGAACCGCGTGATGCTCGGCTTCGCGTTGCCCTTGGCGTGCTGCGCGAGCAGGCGCGCCTTGTGCTCGTCGTCGAGCGCCCAGTACGTCTGCTTGCCAATGTCGATCCGGTAGAGCGGCGGCTGCGCGAGGTAGACGTGGCCGGCGTCGATCAGCGGCCGCATGTGGCGGAAGAAGAACGTGAGCAGCAGCGTCGCGATGTGGTGGCCGTCGGCGTCGGCGTCCATCAGGAGGAAGATCCGGCCGTAGCGCAGCTTCGACGGATCGACCGACTCGCCCATGCCGCAGCCGAGCGCGGACACGATGTCCTGCAGCTCCTTGTTCGCGAGCAGCTTCTGGTTGTTCGCCTGCTCGGCGTTGAGCACCTTGCCGCGCAGCGGCAGGATCGCCTGCGTCTTGCGGTCGCGGCCCTGCTTCGCGGAGCCGCCGGCCGAGTCGCCCTCGACGATGAACAGCTCGCTGTCGGCCGGATCGGTCGACGCGCAGTCGGCGAGCTTGCCCGGCAGGTTGAGCCGGTGGCTGACCGCCGTCTTGCGCGACACCGCCTGGTGCGCCGCGCGCGACGCCTCGCGCGCCCGCGCCGCGACGATCGTGCGCGCGACCACGGCCTGCGCCCAGTTCGGGTTCCCGTTGAGGTAGTTCTCGAGCGCGGGGCGCACGAGCGCCTCGACCTGGCCCGCGATCTCGGGGTTGTTGAGCCGGTTCTTGGTCTGGCTCTGGAACTGCGGATCGTGGACGTAGGTCGACAGGATCGCGACCACGCCCTCGCGGATGTCCTCGGCGGTGAGCGTGACGCCCTTCGGATCGAGCCGGTGCGTCGAGATGTAGTTGCGGATCGCCTTGACGATCGCGGCGCGCAGGCCGGCGTCGTGCGTACCGCCGTCGGGCGTGGGGACCGAGTTGACGTAGGTGCGGATGTGATCGTCGGTGGACTCGGTCCACTGCAGCGCGAGCTCGAGCCGCAGCCGCGCCTCCTTGTCGTCCTTCTCCATGTAGAACAGGCCGCCGGTCGGCGGCACCGGCGACTTGCCGCGCTCGGCGACCAGCGTCGGCAGGTACTCGGCGATGCCCTTGTCGTGGACGAACGTCTGCTCGACGGGCGGCGTCTGCGTCTCGTCGCGGAACACGATCTCGAGGCCGCCGTGGAGGTACGCCTTGGCGTCGAGCCGCTCGGCGACGATCTTCGGATCGAAGACGAGCTTGCCGAAGATCTGGTCGTCGGGCTGGAACGTGACGGTGGTGCCGGTGCCGCGCGCGGCGCCGACCTTCTTCAGCTTCCCGCTCGGCTCGCCGCGCTGGAAGCTCATCTCGTAGCGCTCGCCGTCGCGCTTCACCGTGGCGACCAGCTCGCTCGACAGCGCGTTGACCACCGAGGCGCCGACGCCGTGGAGGCCGCCCGACACCGCGTAGCTCTTGCCGCGGTCGAACTTGCCGCCGGCGTGGAGCTTGGTGAACACGACCTCGAGCGCGCTCTTCTTGAGCTTGGGCACCGTGTCGATCGGGATGCCGCGCCCGTTGTCCTCGACGGTGGCGCGCTTGCCGCCGGCGTGCAGCGTGACGGCCACGCGCGAGGCGTGCTGGTTGATCACCTCGTCGATCGAGTTGTCGACGATCTCCCACAGCAGGTGGTGGTAGCCGTCCTTGCCGGTGCCGCCGATGTACATCGCCGGGCGCAGGCGGACCGCCTCGATCTCCTCGAGGACCTGGATGTCCTCGCCGCTGTACTGCTTCGCTTGGGCCATGGCCTAGTTCACTCCCTGTCCGCCCTCGGCGTTCGCGAGCGGCTGGATCGTCACGGGCTTCTTGACCAGCGCGAGCTGCGTGCGCTTACCGAGCTGGTACCCCTTGCCGCCCCGGCCCTGGACCTCCTTCGGATCGGCGGAGATCGCGTGGGGCTTGCCGCCCTTGTCGACCACGAGCTGATCGCTCTTCTGGCCGGCGATGAAGCCGATCACCACGTCGTCCTCGGCGGTCTTGATCACGGTGACGCCGCGGCCCGGCCCCTCGAGCTTCGCGATCTCGTCGGCCTTGCACAGCAGCACGTGGGCCGCGCGCGTGGCGACCACGACGATATCCTCGTCGTTGCACGGGACCACGCCGATCACCTCGTCGCCCTCAGCAGGCTTGGCGTAGCGCCGGCCGGCCTTCGTGGTGACCTCGGTGTGGGCGGCGGTGGCGAACCGCAGGCCGAACCCACGGCGGGTCACCGCGAGCAGCGTCGGCGGGACCATCGCGCGCGGGTCGAGCGTCATCGCCGCGACGATCCGCTCGCCGTCGCCGAACTTGAAGTACTTCTGCGCCGGGTCGCCGTAGCCGGCGGTGGCGGCGATGTCGTTGATCTTGATGACGTACCCCGAACCGCGGTTGGTGAGGAAGATGACCTTCTCCTTGGTCGAGCCCGGCAGCACGTACGTGACCTCGTCGCCCTCGCGGGTGCGGGTCTGGTTCGGGTCCTTGAGCTCGCGGACGCGCTTGATCCAGCCGTCGGCGGTGACGACGACGTTCGCGTCCTCCTCGACGATGAACGCGTCCTCGTCGAACGCGACCTCGTCGCCGACGCCGCCGGTCTTGGTCTTGCGCGGCGTGCCGAGCGCGTGGGCGACCTGGCGGAGCTCGTCCTTGATCACGGACCACAGCCGCTCGGGCGACTTCAGGATGGCCTTGATCTGCTTGGCCTCGGCAGACTTCTGCTTGAGCTCCTCGCGGATCACGTGGATCTCGAGCTTGGCGAGCTTGTAGAGCTTCAGCTCGAGGATCGCGTCGGTCTGGATCTCGTCGAGCTTCCACTGCTTCATGATCTTCTGCGCGGCGTCCTCCTTGCCGTCGGAGGCGCGGATCAGCTTGATCAGCGCGTCGAGCGCGTCGAAGATCGTGATGAAGCCCTCGAGGATGTGGATCCGCTTCTCGAGCTGGGCGAGCTGGTACTTGAACCGGCGCTCGGTGACGTCGAGGCGGAAGTCGAGGAAGTGGCCGAGCGCCTCCTTGAGGCCGATGCGGCGCGGCTGCGGCGCGGCGTCGGTGGGGAGCTTGCGGCCCTGATCGTCGGCGAGGAACGCGGGTGGGACGAGGCACGTCAGGTTGACGTGGAAGTTCGACTGGAGCGGCGTGTGCTTGAACAGGTATGCCATCACGAGCTCGGGGTCGGCGTCCTTCTTGATCTCGAGGACGATGCGGACGTCGGTCGTGGACTCGTCGCGTACGTCGAGCAGGTACGGCAGCTTCCGCGAGATGATGACCTCGGCGATCTTCTGGACGAGGTCCGCCTTCGACATCGCGTACGGGACCGACGTGATGATGATGTCGGTGCCGCCGCGCTTCTTCTCCTCGAGCTTGTACTCGCCGCGGACGCGGATCGTGCCCTGGCCGTCCTTGTAGATCTGGCGCAGCTCGACCTTGTTGTTGAGGAGCTGGCCGCCGGTCGGGAAGTCTGGACCGTCGATGTGCTTCATGAGCTGCACGTGGTCGAGGTCCTTGTCCTCGGCGCGCGCCTCGATCAGCGCGATCAGCGCGGACGTGATCTCGCGCAGGTTGTGCGGCGGGATGTTGGTGGCCATGCCGACGGCGATGCCGGTCGAGCCGTTGACGAGCAGGTTCGGGTAGCGCGCCGGCAGGACCACCGGCTCCTCGGTGGTACCGTCGTAGTTCGCGCGCAGGTCCACGGTCTCGAAGTCGAGCTCGCGGAGCAGCTCCATCGCCGGCGGGGCGAGCCGGCACTCGGTGTAGCGGTAGTGCGCGGGCTGATCGCCGTCGAGCGAGCCGAAGTTTCCCGAGCCATCGACCAGCGGCACGCGGAGCGAGAAGTCCTGCGCCATGCGCACCATCGCGTCGTAGACCGAGGTGTCGCCGTGCGGGTGGTAGCGGCCGAGCACGGTACCGACGACGGTGGCGCACTTCCGGTGCTTGGCATCGGGGCGTAGGTGGTTGTCGTTCAGCATCGCGTAGAGGATGCGGCGCTGCACGGGCTTGAGGCCGTCGCGCACGTCGGGCAGGGCGCGCGATGTGATGACGGACATCGCGTAGTTGAGGTACCGGCGTCGCGCCTCGGCCTCGAGCGAGGTGTCGTAGTCGCCGGGGGCCGTGCCGCCGTCGCCGCCGCCGCCGCCCGGGGGTCCGCCGCCGCCGCCGCTCGACTTGGATCTGGTGCTCGGAGGAGACTTCTTGGCCATGTCCGCGCCGGCACCTTGCCGCGTCTGAGGGAAAAGTTCCAGTTGCTCTCCACGGGCGAGATCACTCGTGGTTCCGGCGATCTCGTGCGCGCTGGCCTGATTCTGTGCGGTGGTCGCCATTTGCTTGGTTCCCCCGGCGAGCCCGTGATATTGCTGCCGTCTCGAACCCCATCCTCATGAGGCGTCGGACTGCGCGCAAGAAAAGGGCCCACCGGGGGTCGTCGATGATGTCGCTGGGAGGGCCGCCCGCGCGGCGCAGCGGCGCGTGGGTGCTGCTCGTGCTCGGCGCGCTGGTGCTCGTCAACCTCTACGTCTTCGTGTGGGACAAGGACACCTCGGTCGCGGCGATCAAGCGCGAGGCGGAGAGCAAGCCGCCCGCGGCCGCGCTGCCGTCGCTGCCGCTGATCGCGCCGGCGCCCGCGTCGCCGCTGCCGGCCACGCCGGCGCCCGTCGGGCCGCCGGGCGTCGTCGACGGCAAGGTCGCCAAGGGCGACACGCTCGGCCGGCTGCTCAAGCGGAGCGGCCTCACCGGGCCCGAGGCCGACGAGGTGATCCGCGCGCTGTCGGGCGCGCTCGACTTCAAGTCGATCCGCGCCGGCCAGTCGTTCCGCATCGAGCGCGGCGCCGACGGCCGGGTCAAGCTGTTCGAGCTCGTGCTCAACAAGGTGTCGACGGCGCGCGCGGCGCGGGCGGCGACCGGCGAGCTGGTCGGCAAGGCCGACAACTCGGCGACCCGCACCGAGATCAAGTCGCTCGGCGGTAGGATCGACTCGTCGCTGTGGAACGCGATCCACCACGCCGGCGAGACGCCCGCCCTGGTCGACTTCTTCGTCGACGTGTTCGCCTACGACCTCGACTTCTACAACGACACGCAGGACGGCGACACGTTCCGCGTCGTCGTCGAGAAGGAGCACACCGACAAGGAGTTCGTCCGGTACAAGCGTATTTTAGCGGCCGAGTACAAGGGCCGCGCCGGCACGTTCCGCACGTTCTTCTTTGACGGCGCCTACTACAACGCCGACGGCGAGTCGTCGGAGAAGACGCTGCTCAAGACGCCGCTCAAGTTCCAGCGCATCACCTCCGGCTTCGATCGCGCGCGCATGCACCCGATCCTGCACACCGCGACGGCGCATCTGGGCGTCGACTACGCCGCGCCGACGGGCACCGCGATCTGGGCCGCCGCGAGCGGCGTGATCACCTTCCGCGGCCCGGCCGGCGGCGCCGGCAACCTCGTCGTGCTGAAGCACGACGGCGGCCTCGAAACGCAGTACATGCACATGTCGAAGTTCGCCGACGGCCAGAAGATCGGGCAGCACGTCTCGGCCAAGACGGTGATCGGCTACGTCGGCACGACCGGGCTCTCGACCGGCCCGCACCTGCACTTCGGCGTCAAGCAGGACGGCGCCTACATCGATCCGAGCAAGCTCGTGCCGATGAAGGGCAAGGGCATCTCGCCGAAGGTGCTGGTGGCGTTCCGCGAGGAGGCGGCCCGGCTGCAGGCGCTGATGGACGACGTGAAGCTCGGCAAGCCGACGACGTAGGGGAGCCGTGGCGCCGTCGAATGCCGGTACACGCTGGAAGCTGGAACCGGTATGCTCAAGAGGTGCCTGAAGCGACCGGCGCCGTCGATGAGCCTCCGCGGCCGAGCGTGCCGTCCGAGCTGATTGCGCGCATCGTCGACGTGCTGCGCCCGCTGCAGGTGTGGCTATTCGGAAGCCGCGCGCGAGGCGGCGCGCGCGCCGATAGCGACTGGGACTTCATGGCGATCTTGCCGGACGGGGCACCGGAGCGCGATCTCGACACGGCCTCGGTCTGGAGTCGTCTGCGAGACCTGCGGCTCCGGCGCGTCGAGGTCTTCACGATGACGCGCGAGGAGTTCGAGACCTGGCGGCACTCCCTCGGAACCCTCGCCGAGATCGTCGCCTCGACGGGTGTCGTCGTTTATGGCGAGTGATCCTCCGAAGCCAGATCCGAGGGTCATCGCCGCATATCTGGATGACATCGGTCTTGAGTTGGACGCAGCGCGGCGGTTGGTTGCGGATCCGCCGAACCGCTTTGCGGCCTTTCACCTGCAGCAAGCCGCGGAGAAGCTCATCAAGGCGGTACGCCTCGGTCGCGGCCTGCCGGTGACCGCGGACCACAACCTCGAGCTCCTCGTCGACGAGCTCGCCGAAGACGACCCCTGGCGCACGAAGCTTCGCGTCCTCGAACCGCTCTCGAGCTTCGCGACGGCATATCGATATCCGTCGCCGACGGGTAAGCGCAAGACCGGACCGAGCAACGCCGAGGTGCTTCGATGGATCGCAGACATCACCGCACTGAGCGCGGAGGCGCGCACGGCCGTCTCGAGTTGGCTGGGCTCTCGGGAGCATGGCTCGTCGTGACCGTCATCTCCTCACGCGTCAATTTTCGCGATCAACGAGAATGCGACCGCGAGTTGCAATGTTGTCTCCGCAGCTCGCAGGAGCCACAGGCATGGGCGCTGGTCCTGATGCGGGGGATCCTGACCAGGGTTGTTGCTGGCCACTGCGACGGCCCTTGGCGGCGCGGCAGCCGATTAGGGGGATCCTACCGGGGATCCTGACCAGGGTTGTTGCTGGACGCTGGGGGATCCTGACCAGGGTTGTTGCTGGCCGCTGCGACGGCACTTGGCTGGGGGATCCTGACCAGGGTTGTTGCTGGCCACTGCGACGGCCCTTGGCGGCGCGGCAGCCGATTCGCCTCGGAGAATGGCTACCCGCGCGCGAGCGTGGCGCGCACGGTGAACTCGATACGCCACGCCGCGACGCCGCAAGCCGAGTGCTCGCGGTGACATTGCATGAACTGTTGTCCGTGGAGCGTGTCAGATTCCCAGTGGAACGTGTGCAAAGCGCCTGAGCCAGTAGGTGCCAATGGGAAACGCGCTCAGCTCGCCGGCGATCCAGCGGCCACGGGCTTCACGATAGGCGACGAGAAACTCGCGATTGCGCAGGAGTGCCTCGATGCGCGCCCACTGGCTATGGGCCGCGATCATCGGGCGCAGGGTGCGCCGGGGCTCGCGACTCGTGGGAGAATCGCGCCAGGGTTGGCGGAGGATAGCTCGGCGTCCGAGGACCCCGGCGCCGGTACGCCGACGCTCGGCAGCCGCGGCGGCTTCTACCGCGGCGACCTGGTGGCGGAGCTCATCCCGGAACTGCTCTGGGTCGCCAAGCTCAGGTGGGAGCACGAGCTGCAAGGTCACCACTGCGGGCATCGCGCCGTCGCGGCGAAAGAAGTGCCGCGGGCGCGTGGCGTGCAGCGGGCGTTGGGCGAGCAGCGCGCCCAGCCCGTTCACCCCGGGCCAGTGGTGCACCCGCTCCACGAGGCGGTCTTTGACCGGATTGGTAGCCGCGTAGACGAGCTTGCGCATCACGTCAGCGGGATCGACGAGTCGGACAACGCACACCTGTTCACTCGACCACAGGTTCTCCCAGCGTCCGCGCAGGCGTTCTGGCACTTGGCGAGCAGTTTATGAAAGTGCTCGGTGAACGCGGGGACGGTGCCATGGCGATCGTAGATCACCGTGTGGTGGTGTTATGCCGAGCGCCCGGTTATGCGGAGCTTAGCCGGCGGGCGGGCGGGGAGCGGTCAATTCGGCGGTTGCGGAGGTGGGCGCTGCGCATAATCCGGTCGGCCGAGGCTGGCGAGCCAGGTGAGAAGATCGCCGGTTGGGAATGCACCGCAGTGGAGATCGGGCAGGGTTGCGGAGGCTGCGACGGCGGCTTGTTTCATGCGGAGGTCGATCTCGACGTAGCCGTGGGTCGTCGAGAGATCGGCGTGACCGAGCCACGCGGCGATGGTGGTGATGTCGACGCCGCTCTTGAGGAGGTGCATCGTCGGTGCCGCGCTCGATATCGCGGATTCTGCGTACCCGCGCTCGGATTCCTGGGGCCAAGGGCGGCGCGGCCTTCGTTTTCTCATCGTGACCTCCTTGTTGCAGGCCACGGCTATCCCGGATTATGCGCAGCTACCCCAGGTCACGAGCCGCCTAACTCCGCGAATCTCCTCCTCTCGGCCCGCCCAGCTCCACATAACCGGACGCTCGCCATAACACCACTTATGTGCAGCTCGACATAAGTGGTGATTCGACATCGCGCACGGCAGGAGGACCTCGATGCCGAAGCGGTGCGCGGCATCCGTGAGACAGTAGAGGAATGCATTGTTCGTCTCGGCGTCTGGGCGCAACAAGAGGAGCCGTTGCGTGCAGCGACGGGTGATCATGTAGAACCGGCCGGGAATGACCTCGCGCGGCAGCGTCATGGCAGTTCCCCAGCTCGCACCGGCAGGGCAACGATGGTCATGCGAACACGTAGTGCAGGAACTTGGCCACTGCCAACCTGGCGAGATGACAGGACGGTGAAGTGGGGTCGTCCGAGATTCGGCCGGACATTGTCCGTACGGCGGACGAACCGGACAGGCCAGGCAGGCCGTACCGTGATTCGTAGGACAAGTAGCGGTGCGCCTCAATGAGCGGCCATCAAGACCTCGGTCCCGATCCACCCGGTCCCGGTCCCGGTCCGGATCGCCGGGTTGTGGTTCGGCCCGGCGGGGGCTCCGGGGTTGCGGCTCGGAGCCGGGGTTGCGGCTCGGAGGGACATTGTCCGAGTATCGGACGAACCGGACGGGCGTGCACGGGCTGCTGCTCTCTTGCTGAGTAGTGGGTCATGGAGCCCAGCGTCCACTGGCCGGCCCATGCTGCGCCGTCCCGTCCGGCCTGCTCGGGTGGCTCGCCGGGCATGTACTATCGCGCGATGAGGCGCTTCGAGGGTGGCAAGGACCGGTTCTGGGAGATCCGGCGCGACGGCACCACCGTGCACACGAGGTCCGGCAAGATCGGCACTGACGGCAAGACGACGGCGCCCAAGCGGTTCGCGTCGCTCGCGAAGGCTGAGGTAGACATCCAGAAGCGCATCGCCGAGCAAATCGCGAAGGGGCTCTCGGAGGTGATGCGGGCGGTCGCGCCCGAGCCGGCGAACCCGGACCTCGAGCGCCAGATCATCGAAGATCCGACCGATCCCGGCCGGTGCCTGGTCTACGCGGACTGGCTCCAGGGTCAGGGCCACCCGCGCGGCGAGCTCGGCGTGCTCCAGAGCGCGCGCGCCAGCCGCAGCGACGATGCCGGCCTCGCGAAGGCGGAGCAGAAGCTGTTCGAGCAGCACCCCGAGCTCGCGCCGCCGCGGCTGATGCAAGCCGTGCGCAAGCACCGTAAGACCGGCCAGAGCGACGATCTCCCGGCGGTGACCTGGGAGAACGGCTTCATCGCCGCGGCGCGCATCGCGAGGGGCTCCGACCGGTCGACGTTCACGGTGCGCGAGCTGGTGGTCGAGCTGCTCGCGCACCCCGCGGCGCGCTTTCTCCGCGAGCTGCGGATCGGCGGGCTCGGGCCCGACCTCCACGACTACGCCGACGTCATCGACGAGCTCCGCCGCGGCTGCCCGTCGACCTTGCGTGTGTTCTCGCTCGTCGATCTGCCACCCGGCTCCGCCGAGCTCGTGTTCGCGAACCTCGCCGACGTCACGCCGCTCTTGGCCGCCATGCCGCTCCTCGAGGAGCTCCGGCTCGCGGGGAACCACGTCCATCTCCGCGAGCTCGCGCTCCCGAAGCTGCGCCGCCTCGCGGTCGCGACGAGCGATCCGGACGTGCTCCGCGCGCTCTCGGCGACGAGCCTGCCCGCGCTCGAGGCGTTGCAGCTCTCGTCAGGCGATGCTCCGATGCCGGCGGCCGCGCTCGCGCAGGTCTTGAGCACCTCATGGCGCGTGCGCCGGCTCGCGATCACGCGCACGGCGAACACCGACGAGCTCGCCCCATGGCTCGTCAAGTCGGCTCTGCTGCCGGCGCTCGCGGAGCTCGATCTCTCCGGCGGCAAGCTCTCCGACGCCGGCGCCGGTGTGCTGGCCCTCGCGAAGCCGAAGCTCGAGCACCTCGAGCGGCTCGATCTCTCGGGCAACACGCTGTCCCCGACCGCGGTGAAGCAGCTCGCAACCCTGTGCGCGTCGGTGCGCCTCGACGACCAGCGCACCGCCTCGACCGCGACGATCAGCGAGCGCGACCTGCGCCGGATGTCGCCCGACGCGAGCGCGCTCGCCAAGGGCCGCGAGGTCGCCAATCCCAAGCTGTGGCCGACCCTCGGCCGCGACGACGACACCTACTGGGGCACGTGCCGCGGCAGCGACCTGTACGAGGTCTATGTCAGGGTGCCGAGCCTCGCGAACGGCTGCAGCTGCCCCAGCGGTAAGCGCCCCTGCAAGCACACGATCGGCCTCGCGATCCTGATCGCGGGCGGTCACGCGTTCGAGCCGCGCCCGACGCCGAGAGGTCTGACGAGTCGCGCCACCTCGTCGCGCTACTACAGCGCGGGCGAGTAGGGGGATCCTGACCAGCGTTGTTTGCTGGCCACTGCGATGGCCTTTGGCAGCACGGCAGCCGATTCGCCTCGGGGAATGGCCGCGATCATCGGGCACGGGATGCGCCGGGCTCGCGACTCATGGGAGAATCGCGCCAGGGTTGGCGGAGGATAGCTCGGCGTCCGAGGACCCCGGCGCCGGGTTGCGGCTCGGCCGGGGTTGCGGCTCGGCCGGGGGGATCGCGGCCGCGCGCGTGAGCTCGAGCGGCGAGCACGTCCCCGACGGAAGCGGCTCGCAGCGAATTGGATCACGACCGCGGTCGGCGGCGGGCGCGCGAGTGTGCGCGATCGATCTCGATGATTCGGTATGCTCGCGATGTGATGGAACGATGGTTCAAGGTTCGCAGCGCCGGCTCGACGGCCGCGATCGAGGTCATGGGCGGCGCGACGACGTTCGTGACGATGGCGTACATCCTGTTCGTCAACGGCGCGATCCTCGCCGGGGCCGGGCTCGCGCCCGAACAGGTGCTCACGGTCACCGCGCTGGTGGCAGGCGTGATGACGATCGCGATGGGGGTCGTCGCGAACTATCCATTCGCGGTCGCGCCCGGGATGGGCCTCAACGCCGCGGTCGCCGGCACCTTGGTCGCGGCCCAGCACCTGACCGCCGCCGAGGCAATGGGCGTGATCGTCGTCGAGGGCATCATCATCACGCTGCTCGTAGCGGTGGGCGTACGCGAGGCCGTGCTCGATGCTGTCCCGGCGTCGCTCAAGCGCGGGATCGGAGCCGGGATCGGGCTGTTCCTCGCGGTGATCGGCCTCGCGGAGGGCGGGATCGTCACGCGCGGCCCCGGTCCCGGGCCGCTGCCTGTGCTGGGCCTCGGCGACCTGCACGCTCCGTCGACGATCCTGTTCGCGATCGGTCTCGCCCTGGCGCTCGGCCTCGTGGCGCGCCGGGTGCGCGGCGCGCTGCTGATCGTGATCGCCGCGACCACCGCGCTCGCGCTCGCGCTCGGCGAGGCTCGCCCGCCCGCGCACGCGTTCGCCACGCCCGACTTCTCGCTCGTCGGCGACGTGTCGTTCGGGTTCGTCGACAAGCTCGGCTTCCTCGGCGCGGCGCTCGCGGTGTTCTCGCTGATGCTGTCGGACTTCTTCGACACGATCGGCACCGCGCTCGGCCTCGGCGCCGAGGGCAAGTTCCTCGACAAGGCGGGGCGGTTGCCGCGGATGCGCCGCGTGCTCGCGGTCGATTCATTGGCGGCGGCCGCCGGCGGATTCGCATCGGCGTCGTCGGCGACCACGTACATCGAGTCCTCGGCCGGGATCTCGGCGGGCGCGCGCACCGGGCTCGCGTCGGTCGTGACCGGACTGCTGTTCCTCGCCGCGATGTTCATCGCGCCGCTCGCCGGCGTCGTGCCGGCCGCGGCGACCGCGAGCGCGCTGGTTGTCGTGGGGTTCCTGATGACCGGGATGCTGCGCGAGATCGACTGGGCCGACGTCCCCGAGGCGGCACCGGCGTTCCTGTGTGCGATCACGATGCCGCTCACGTGGTCGATCGCGAACGGCATCGGCGTCGGCCTGATCGCGCACGTCGTCGTGATGACGATCGCCGGCCGAGCGCGCGCCGTGCGCCCGCCGGTATGGATC
>Ga0207856_1000058_pt1 | contig 21816 bp, 33 predicted proteins | sample LuqExpMetageno21_FD_187779 | JGI IMG/M metagenome (GOLD analysis project Ga0207856, IMG submission 187779) | Tropical forest soil microbial communities from Luquillo Experimental Forest, Puerto Rico - Sample 21 (SPAdes) | ecosystem: Environmental > Terrestrial > Soil > Tropical forest ... | reverse complement strand
GAGCCGATCGCCAGCGCGGGCGACCCGGAGCCGCGCGAGGAGCGCCCGCGACTCGAGCACGGTGAGCGTCGCGAGCACGGCGACCATCGCCGCTTCCTTCCGGCGATACCCGCTCGACACGGTCTCCCCGGCGGCAAGCGGCGCCTCGAGGATCTCGATCAGCCGCTCATCGACCGCGCCCGCAACCGCAGCCGGGCCGGCTGCCGGGGGCGCGACCACGACCTCACCTGTGAACATGTCCGAGCCTGCAGCCCCCAACGTGCTGGATGCGACGGCCGAGCTCCACGCCGGCTCGACTGCGCGATCCGCCGCCGCAACTGTGACGGGATGCCGGTTGTCCGCGGTGACGGGGGCATCGGGCCGCGGAACCTCACGCGGCTCGATGCTAGCGCGCGCTTCGCGCGGCGCCGACGTGTGACGGGCCGCGGCGCCACCGCGATCCAGGAGAGCTTCCAGGGAGCTGCGAGCTCGAAGTCGCCCTCCGAAGATCGAGGCCGGCTCGCGTTCTTGGAGCATGTTGGCCGCGGGTGTCGGCCATCGCTCTCGGAGTTGCGTGAAAATGCGCGGCAGCCGGGTACATCATTCCACCCGGCCATGCCGCGGTCGCCGCCGAGATCATCCACTGCGCATCGAGCGGCCAGGTCATATGCGAAGGGATGATCAGTTACATGCGGTGCCTGGGGCTCCCAACGTCACAGGGATGAATCCGAACGCGTTCGGTTTCGTAGTGGCAGCGGTAGATGCCGCCTGGAGGTTGGTCCAGAACCCAGTTATCGACGAATAGCACTTGAGGTCACCGGCTACGAAGTGGAGGACATCGGTGCCGGCACCAAATGATGTTCCATTCTGGACTGCAGTTGCGATGAACCCATTTGTGGTGCCACCGAGCGTTGTGAGGTTGACGTCTGTCAAGGTCACTAGCACGGACTCGTACATCGGCGCGGTGGTCGACTGGAGGAGGGTAGCGGCCGTCTGACCGGTCACCGGGACGAGTGTCCCTGGGGCACCCGCTTGCACGGTCACATCCAAGCCGTTGAGCTCCGTGAGCGTCCCTCCCAGCGTGTCATCGTTGAACTCGGACACGCTGCCCGTGACGTTGACCTTCGCGCCGGGGACCACGGCTGCATCAAGCACCGTAGCGCTGCTGGGCCGATATACAAACACGCTCTCGTTAGGAGCCGCCGCCAGGTTGCTGCTGATCCAGAAGCTCTTCTTGTTGAAGGTGAGACCTGTAACGAACACGTCCTTCACCTGGACCATACCCGTGACGGCGCCGCTCTGGATCTGTGAGATCGTCGCGGTCCCCACGGTGGTGGCCTGGCAACCGGTGCCCGCCGAACCAAGCTCGGCTGCGGACCGCGGGAGCAGCAGGTGGTCGAAGAAGTAGTCCCCAATCCCGGTGATGGACGAATAACAGAACCCGAACGCCGAGGTAGCCGGGAACTTGAACATCACCGACTCGACCACGAGCTTGCCGTCGACCTCGAACTTGAACGAGTCGTCGGGTGTCGGCATCGCCGATCCAAATGAGGTCACCGGGGTCAACTGCGCAACGTTGCTGACCGTGATCAGCACGCCTTCCCACTTCTCCCACTCGGCATCTTGAGCGGCCGGAGCCATCTTCGCGATCGCCACCGCGTCGACCACAGCCGGAGAGGGGACAGTTCCTGTGCCCGTCTTCATGACCGTCATTTGCCCGCCACTAGGCGGCTTGAGCTCGGTGGTCTTTCGGCCCGACGTATCGGAAGCCAAGGCGAATTCGTCCTTCAGAGCATTCGAGATGTCGACGATGTCGCCAGGCTGGAGCGTTGAGACCACATCAAGCGGTGCGTTGAACACCTTGATGCCTGAGAACGGCCCACCTTCAGCATCCTCGACGAAAAGATCACCAGTGCGTGCCCCGAATGTGTCCACGGCGGTAACGATGACGCCCTTGAGGCTCACCGCCGTGCCGACCGCCATGCTGTCGTTCTGAACGTCCTTGATGGTGAGCCGGGGGGGGGCGTCGGGGTCGACGGCGGCGTCATCGCCACCGCCGCCGCCGCTATCGCCGCGGCACGCTACGAGAGAGAAACCGAGACCGAGACCAAGCAAGGCGAGGGTCGTGATTCGCATGTGGCTCCAGGGGTAAGCGACGCGTCTGACAGTCGAGACGTGCTCCGGACGCGTGCATCAGGTTATTGCGCGCGTTCCACCCGCCTGTATAGCCAAAAACGAAGCCCGCCTATGCGGCGGGCATCACACGGACCTGTGCGCCGCGGCGACAGCGCCGCGACATGACGATGGCGCCACGGCGACGGCGCTACGACGACGGCTGGCCGTTCAGGCCGACCAGCTCGACGAACGCCATCGGCGCCGCATCGCCCTTGCGCGTGCGGGTCTTGAGCAGCCGGGTGTAGCCGCCCCGGCGCGTCGCGAAGTGCGGCCCGATCTCCGAGAACAGGCGATCGAGCGCGTCCTTCGTCTTCACCGTCTGGCGGGCCATCCGGCGCGCGTGGAGCACCTTCGCGCGCTCCTCCGGAGTGGCCTTGTCGCCCTTCGCGACGAGCTCGTGGACGTCGATGCTCCACTGGATCGTCGCGTCGGCGTAGCCGCGGAGCTCCTTCGCCTTGGCCTCGGTGGTCTCGATGCGGCCGTGGGTCAGGAGCGAGGTGACGAGGTTGTTGTAGAGGGCCGTCCGGTGCGACGACGTCCGGCCGAGCTTACGTCCAGATTTGCGGTGGCGCATGGTGATCCGTCCCTCGGGGCTTCAGGGCTTCTTGAGCGGGTTGGGGCCCGGCCAGTTGTCGAGCTTCATGCCGAGCTGGAGGCCCATCTCGGCGAGCAGCTCCTTGATCTCTTTGAGCGACTTGCGGCCGAAGTTCTTCGTCTTCAGCATCTCGGACTCCGTCTTCTGCACCAGCTCGCCGATGTACTTGATGTTGGCGTTCTGGAGGCAGTTCGCGGAGCGGACCGACAGCTCGAGCTCGTCGACGGTGCGCCACAGGTTCTCGTTGAGCTTCTCGGCGGCCTCGTCGCGCGGCGCCTCGACGGGCTCCGCCATCTCCTCGAAGTTGATGAACAGGTTGAGCTGCTCCTTGAGGATCTTGGCGGCGAACGCGACCGCGTCGTCGGGGCGGACCGAGCCGTTCGTCCACGCCTCGAGCGTGAGCTTGTCGTAGTCGGTCTGCTGGCCGACGCGCGCGTTCGTGACGGTGAAGTTGACCTTGCGGATCGGCGAGAACAGCGCGTCGATCGCGATCGTGCCGACCGGCAGCTCGTTCGAGTGGCGCTCGGCCGGCGCGTAGCCGCGGCCGGTGGCGATCGTCAGCTCGATCGCGAGTTTGCCGTCCTTCGACAGCGTGCAGATGCGGTGGCCGGGGTTCAGGCAGGTGACGCCATCGACGAGCGCGATGTCGCCCGCGTTGACTGGGCCCTCGCCGGTCTTGTCGATCCGGACGGTGTACGTCTTGTCGGCCTCGACCTTGAACAGCGTCTCCTTGAGGTTGAGGATGATGTCGGTCACGTCCTCGACGACGCCGGGCAGCGACGTGAACTCGTGGAGCGCGCCCTCGATCGCGATGTGCGTGATCGCCGCGCCCTGCAGCGACGACAGCAGGATGCGGCGCAGCGCGACGCCGAGGGTGGTGCCGAAGCCGCGCTCGAGCGGCTCGCACGAGAACTTGCCGTAGGTGTCCGAGCGCTCCTCGATCTCCAGCGTGCGCGGGCGGATCAGGTCACGCCAGTTCTTGGCCATGAAGGCGGTCTGCTCTGGGGTCGGTTCCATCTGCGGGTCTCCTTGACCGGCTCGCTTTCATCACGGCCGATCGGCGGACGGGGTTCGAAGCCCGTCGTTGCCGCCGGACGGGTGCCCGGCGGTGCGGCGCCTCGCGGCGCCAGGAAGCGGGAGGCCGGTGCGGCCGGCGCGGCTACTTCGAGTAGAGCTCGATGATGAGCTGCTCGCGGATCGGCAGCGTCACGTCCTCGCGGGCCGGGAGCTGGACGATCGCGCCGCGGAAGTTCTCCTTGTCGAGCTGGATCCACTGCGGCACGCCGCGGCGATCCACGGCCGCGAGCGCCTCGTTGATCCGCGCGATCTTCTGCGACGCCTCGCGCACCTGGACGATGTCGCGCGCGCGCACGAGGTACGACGGGATGTTCACCTTCTTGCCGTTGATGGTGAAGTGGCCGTGGCGGACGAGCTGGCGCGCCTCGGCGTGGTCGCTCGCGAAGCCCATCCGGTAGACCACGTTGTCGAGCCGGCGCTCGAGGAGCTGGATCAGCGTGTGGCCGGAGACGCCCTTGGTGCGCAGCGCCTTGTAGTAGTAGCCGCGGAACTGGCGCTCCGCGATGCCGTAGATGCGCTTGACCTTCTGCTTCTCGCGCAGCTGCTCGCCGTAGTCCGAGCGCTTGCGGCGGCGGCTCTGGCCGTGCTGTCCCGGCGGATACGAGCGGCGCTCGTAGCCGCACTTGTCCGTGTAGCAACGCTCTCCCTTGAGGAAGAGCTTCATGTCTTCACGCCGGCAGAGCCGACAAACTGCACCCGTGTAGCGAGCCATGGTCTTCGTTTCCTCTAGGTGATCAGACGCGACGACGCTTGCGGGGCCGGCAGCCGTTGTGCGGCACCGGGGTCACGTCCCGGATGAGGTTGATCTTGAACCCGGCGGCGTTGAGCGCGCGCAGCGCGGACTCGCGGCCCGAGCCGGGGCCGTTGACGTAGACGGTGACGTTGCGGACGCCGTGCTCCATCGCCTTCCTCGCGGCGTCCTCGGCGGCGAGCTGCGCGGCGAACGGCGTCGACTTGCGCGAGCCCTTGAAGCCGCACGTGCCGGCCGACGACCACGCGACGACGTTCCCGCTGACATCCGTGATCGAGACGATCGTGTTGTTGAACGTCGCCGAGATGTGCGCGACGCCGGTCTGGATGTTCTTCCGGACCTTCTTCTTCTGCTTGCCCTTGACCTGAGACATGGACGGTTACCTTCTCGCCGAAGCGAAGCGAAGCGGAGTAGCGAAGCGGAGCGGAGCCGAACTGGACGACGTCACTTCTTGGTGACGGCGCCCTGCTTCTTGACCGCCATGCGGCGCGGTCCCTTGCGGGTGCGGGCGTTGGTGTGGGTGCGCTGGCCGCGGGCCGGCAGGTTCCGGCGGTGGCGCATGCCGCGGTACGCGCCGAGGTCGACGAGGCGCTTGATGCTGAGCTGCACGTCGCGGCGGAGATCGCCCTCGACGCGGTAGTTCTGCTCGATCGCGTCGCGGATCTTGCGGACGTCGTTCTCATCGAGATCATCGCTCTTCTTGTCGAGCGAGATCCCCGCGTGGTTCAGGACGACGCGCGCGGCGTGATGGCCGAGGCCGTAGATGTACGTGAGTGCGATCTCGATGCGCTTGTTGCGCGGGAGGTCGACGCCTGCAATGCGAGCCATGTTTTCCTCTTGGTCCTAGCTCTGGCGCTGCCCGAGGGCGCTAGCCCTGGCGCTGCTTGTGGCGCGGGTTGGAGCAGATGATGCGGACGACGCCCTTGCGCTTGATGACCTTGCACTTCGGGCAGATGGGTTTGACGGAGGCACGTACTTTCATGGCGGCTTCTTGCTCGGCGCGAGGAGGTGATCAGGGGTTCCCCGGCGACGAAGATGGACGGGTCAGCACCCAGGGTCCTTCGTCCGTGATCGCGATCGTGTGCTCGAAGTGCGCGGACATCGAGCGATCCTTCGTCACGGCCGTCCACTTGTCATCGAGGACCTCTACTTCATGGGCCCCGGCGTTTACCATGGGCTCGACGGCGATGACAAGGCCGGATTTCATGCGTTTGCCGGAGTCCTGCTCTCCAAAATTGGGCACCTGCGGGTCCTCGTGCATCTGGCGGCCGGTGCCGTGCCCGACGAACTGACGGACCACGGAATATCCCCGCGATTCCGCATAGCTCTGGACCGCGTGGCCGAGGTCCCCGAGCCGTTGGCCCGGCCGGCACAGGGCGATCGCCCGCTCGAGGGCCTCCTCGGCCGTCGCCACGAGCCGCCGGCGGTCCTCGGACACGTTGCCGACCATCACCGTCCGGGCGGTGTCGGCGCAGAACCCGTGCTTGAAGATGCCGAAGTCGATCCCGATGATGTCGCCATCCTTGAGGATCTCGTTCTTCCGCGGGATGCCGTGGACGATCACGTGGTTGATCGACGTGCACAGCACGGCCGGGTACGGCGGGTACGAGTAGCCCAGGAACGCGCTCTGGACGCGGTGCTTCTCGATGCCCGCGCGCGCGATCCGATCGAGCTCCCAGGTCGAGACCCCCGGCTTGGCGGCGGCGCAGATGGTGTCGAGGATCTCGGCACACACCAGCCCCGCCTCGCGCATGAGGCGAAGCTCGTCCCGCGACTTGAGGTTGATCCGCACCCTGACGCCTTCAGCGTGGGCGCGCGGCGACTCGACCGCGGATCCGCGGCCCCTTGGGCCCTGCGAAGCCCTCGTAGTTCCGCGTGATGAGGTGCGACTCGATCTGCTGCACGGTATCGAGCGCGACGCCGACGACGATCAGCAGGCCGGTGCCGCCAAACTGGAACGGCACGTCCATGTACTTGCGGAGCAGCGCCGGGATCATGCAGACGACGGACAGGTACAGCGCGCCGGCGAAGGTGATCCGCGTCAGCACGCGCTCGATGTACTGCGCCGTGTGCTTGCCGGGCCGGATGCCGGGGATGAAGCCGCCCGACTTCCTCAGGTTGTCCGCGACGTCGACCGGGTTGAACACGACCGACGTGTAGAAGAACGCGAAGAACACGACGAGGATCGTGAAGATCAGATTGTAGCGCCAGTCCGCGGGGTGGAGCACCGACGCGAACTCCTGCATCCAGCCCGACGACGCCATGTTGGCGAGCTGCGACGGGAACATCAGGATCGACGACGCGAAGATCGGCGGGATGACGCCGGAGACGTTGATCTTGAGCGGCAGGTAGCTCTGCGCGCCGGAGTACATCTTCCGGCCGACCTGGCGCTTCGTGTACTGGACCGGGATCCGCCGGTGTGCGCGCTCGAAGAAGCAGATCGCGGCGATCGTGCCGATCACGAGCAGCAGCATGAAGATCGCGCTGAGGCCGACGCCCTTGTCGCTGCCGCCGACGAGGAACCGGGTGATCGAGTCCGGCATGTGCGCGACGATGCCGGCGAAGATGATCATCGACGAGCCGTTGCCGATGCCGTTCTCGGTGATCAGCTCGCCGAACCACATGATGACGACCGTGCCGGTGGTCATCGTGACGACGGTGAGCAGGTGGAAGCCGAGGCCCGGATCGGAGACGACATCGGCGCCGCCGCGCGACAGACCCTCGACGTAGCTGGCCGCGAACCACGCCTGGACGACGGCGACGATGACCGTGCCGTAGCGCGTGAGCTGGTTGATCCGTCGCTTGCCCTGCTCGCCTTCCTTGTTGAGCTGGTCGAGCTTGGGCACGACGACCGTGAGCAGCTGCATCACGATCGACGACGTGACGTACGGCATGATGCCGAGCGTGAAGATCGAGAACTGCTCCAGCGCGCCGCCCGAGAACATGTTGAACATGCCCAGGAACGAGCCGGAGCCGCCCTTCGAGACGACATGGCTCATCTCGACCCGGTTGACGCCCGGGATCGTGACGAAGATGCCGATGCGGTAGACGGCGAGGATGAACAGCGTGAAGAGGATCCGCCGCCGGAGCTCGGGGATCTTTCCGATATTGGCGATCGCGGCCACTCTGGAACCCTAGCCGGCCGCCGCCGAGAGGAGCTCGATCTTGCCGCCGGCCTTGGACACCTTCTCGATCGCCGTGGCCGACGCGCGGTACGCCTTGATCGTGAGCGCCTTGGTCAGGTCGCCCTCACCGAGGATCTTCACGTACTCCGCCGTCTTGGGGAGCAGGCCCTTGGCGCGCAGCGCCTCGAGGTCCACCGTGGCGCCGGCATCGAACATCTTCTCGAGGGTGGCGACGTTGATCGGGAACGGCTCGATGCGGAACGGGTTCTTGAACCCGCGCTTCGGGATCCGGCGCGGCATCGGCATCTGGCCGCCTTCGAAGGCGAACCGCGCGCCGTGGTGCCCCGGACGGGCCTTCTGGCCCTTGACGCCCTTGCCGGAGGTCTTGCCTTTGCCCGAGCCGCGGCCGCGGCCGAGCCGCTTCTTGTCGCGCGTGGATCCGGGGTTCGGATGCAGGTTGTGCAGAGAGATCGTGGACATGGGCGAAATCCCGAGGGCGCCTGGGAATCTGGCGCGGAAACTAGTTTTGAGCAACTACCAAGATGGGTAGACTTCCAGCCGACTCGGCCTACTCCGCAGCCTCGACCGTGACGAGGTGCGCCACCTTCCGGATCATCCCGCGGATGGCGACGGTGTCCTGGAGGATGACCGACTTGTGCGGGCCGTAGAGGCCGAGCCCCTCGAGGGTCTGGTTCTGCGACTTCGAGCGGCCGATGCCACTCTTCACCTGCGTGACTTTGAGCTTGATCGCCATCGCTAGCCTCAGGGCGCCTGCCGGCGCTGATAGAAGTCCGCGACGTTCTTACCGCGCGTCTTCGCGACCTGCTCGACCGAGCGCAGCGCCTTGAGCGCCATGACGGTCGCGTGGATCACGTTGTGCGGGTTCGACGTGCCGAGCGACTTGGTCAGGATGTCGGTGATGCCCGCCACCTCGAGGACCGGCCGCACGCCGCCGCCGGCGATCACGCCGGTACCGGGCGACGCCGGACGGAGCAGCACCTGCGCCGCGCCGAACAGGCCCTCGATCTCGTGAGGGATCGTGCCCTTGATCAGCGGGATCCGGAACAGGTTGCGCTTCGCACGGTCGGTACCCTTGCGGATCGCCTCGGGCACCTCGTTGGCCTTGCCGAGGCCCGCGCCGACGTGACCGTGCTGGTCCCCGACGACGACGAGCGCCGAGAACGAGAACCGACGGCCGCCCTTGACGACCTTGGCCACGCGGTTGATGTGGACGACACGGTCGACCAGCTCGCCAACTTCTTCGGGATTGATCAGCATGCGATTACCTCGGCCCTAGAACGAGAGGCCCGCGTCGCGAGCGCCGTCGGCGACTTCCTTGACGCGTCCGTGATAGATGAATCCGTTGCGGTCGAACACGACCTGCTTGACGTTGAGCGCGACCAGCTTCTCGCCGATCACCTTGCCGATCAGGCGAGCGCGCTCCTTCTTCGGCTTCCCGGCGACCGCCTCCTTGAGCTTCGGCTCGAGCTCGCTCGCCGCCGCGAGCACGCGGCCCGTGGTGTCATCCACGGCCTGGGCGTAGACGTAGCGCGCCGAGCGGAACACGCTCAGGCGGGGGCGCTCCGGGGTGCCGTGGATACGGAGCCGGATCGACTCCTTGCGGCGGAGACGCTTCCGGACCTTGGGGGTTGTAACTTTGACGTGGCCAGCCATTTCGATTCTCCTGCGGAGGGCCGTTGCTGCGGTGTCTCGCCACCGCGAGACGGCGGCGAGGTACGCAGCGACCTAGATCCGCTGTGCGGTCACTTCCCGGCGGTCTTGCCCGCCTTGCGAAGGATGGTCTCCTCGACGTACTTGATGCCCTTGCCCTTGTAGGGCTCGGGCGGGCGAAAGCTGCGGATCTTCGCCGTCGCGGCGCCGAGCGCCTGGCGATCGATCCCCGACAGGATCAGCATGTTCTTGTCGACCTTCGCCGAGATCCCCTCGGGCAGCGTGTACTCGATCGGGTGCGAGAAGCCGAGCGACAGCACGATCTTCTGGCCCTTGAGCTCGGCCTTGTAGCCGACGCCGTTGATCTCGAGCTGGCGCGTGAAGCCCGTGGTCACGCCGGCCAGCATGTTGCCGACCAGCGCCCGCATGAGGCCGTGCGCGGCGCGCACCGGGCCGGCGTTGCCCTTGCGCTCGAAGACGATGACGTCCTTCTTGTCGTCGTCCTTGGTCTGCTTGACCTCGATGTCCTTGTGGCGCTTGAGGGTGAGCGTGCCCTTGGGGCCCTTGGTGGACACGGCATCACCGGTGATGGTGACCTGGACGCCCTTGGGGATCTCGAGAGGTTTGTGGCCGATGCGCGACATGGTTCACCAGATTTCGCAGAGGACTTCGCCGCCGACGCCCAGCTTGCGGGCTTGCTTGTCGGTCATCACGCCCTGCGACGTGGAGAGGATGGCGATGCCGAGGCCGTTGCGGACCCGCGGCACCTGCTTGGCGGGGACGTACGCGCGCTGGCCGGGGCGCGACACGCGCCGCATCCCGGTGATCGCGCAGCCCGACGGCGAGGACCGGCCGTCGTAGCGGAGCGCGAGCTTCAGCGTGCCCTGCTTGGTGTCGTCCTGCGCGGTGACGCTCTGGACGAAGCCCTCGTCGCGGAGGATCTCGGCGATGCGGAGCTTGATGGTCGAGCGTGGGCACTCGACGAGTTGCTTGCGCGCGCGGATCCCGTTGCGGATCCGGGCGAGGAAATCAGCGATTGGATCGGTCATCGACATATCTGCTTGCCCTCACCAGCTCGACTTGATGACACCCGGGATATCGCCGCGGAGTGCGAGCTCTCGGAAACAGCAACGGCACATCTCGAACTTGCGGAGGTAGGCGCGCGAACGGCCACAGCGCTTGCAGCGAGACTTGATGCGAACCTTGAACTTCTGCTTCTTGGGAAGCGTATCGATCAGCTTGGCCATGATTACGCGGCTCCTGCGGCGCCCGTCGTGGGAGCAGGTTGACGGAACGGCATTCCGAGGTGGCCGAGCAGCGCGCGCCCCTCGGCGTCGGTCTCGGCGGTGGTGACGATGCTGATGTTCATGCCCTTGATCGAGTCGATCTTGTCGTACTCGATCTCGGGGAAGATGATCTGCTCGCGGACGCCCATGGTGAAGTTGCCGCGGCCGTCGAAGCCGCGCGGCGACACGCCGCGGAAGTCGCGGACGCGCGGCAGCGCGACGTTGCACAGGCGGTCGAGGAACTCCCACATCCGCTCGCGCCGGAGGGTGACCATGACGCCGATCTTCTGCCCCTTGCGGAGCTTGAACACGGCGATGTCCTTCTTCGCGCGCGACACGACGGGAGCCTGGCCGGTGATCGCCTTGAGCTCCTCGATCGCGTTGTCGATCATCTTGGGCTCGTCCTTCGCCTTGCCGAGGCCCATGTTGACCGTGATCTTCAGGATCCGGGGCACCTGCATGACGCTCCCGTAGCTGAAGTCCTTCATCATCTGCGGGCGCACCTGGCCGTCGTACAGCGCCTTCAGCTTGGGGGCCTTCTCGCGCTTGTACTTCGGTGCCGGGCCGGTGGGCTCGGTCGCCTTCTTCTTCGACTCGCCCTTGGGACGCTGCGGCTTCTTCTCGGCCTTGTCGGCCGGAGCAGCGGCTGCCTTCTCGTCGTCCTTCGCCATGATCTACTCGCTTGCTCTCAGCCCATGCCGGCGTTGGGGAACTTGGTTCCGGTCTTCGCGCCGACGCGGACCTTCTGATCGCCATCGACGACGCGCTTGGTGCGCGTGCCGCCGTTGTTCGTCGTCTTCTTGTCGTCGTACAGCGCGACGTTCGAGATGTGGATCGAGCCTTCCTTGTCCACGATCCCGCCCTGCGGGTTCTTCTGCGTCGCGCGGGTGTGGCGCTTGATCATCGCGACCTTCTCGACGATCACGCGATTACCGACGACGCGCAGGATCTTGCCGCGCTTGCCCTTGTAGGCCCCGCTGGTGACGACCACGAGGTCGCCCTTGCGTACGTGCGCCATGGCTAGAGCACCTCCGGCGCGAGGCTGATGATCTTCATGAACCGCTTCGCGCGCAGCTCGCGAGCGACCGGCCCGAAGATGCGGGTGCCGATCGGCTCGTTCTCCTTGTTGATGAGGACGGCCGAGTTGCCGTCGAACTTGATGTAGCTGCCGTCGGACCGCGCGAGCTCGCGCTTGGTCCGCACGATCACGGCGCGCGCGACCTCGCCCTTCTTCACCTTCGCGCCCGGGATGGCCTCGCGGATCGAGACGATGATGACGTCGCCGATCGTGGCGTAGCGCCGCCGGGTGCCGCCGAGCACCTTGATGCAGAACACCTTCTTGGCGCCGCTATTGTCCGCGACGTCGAGGACCGAGGTCATCTGGATCACGACGCGCCCTCCACCGCCCGCGACACGGTGCGCAGCAGGCGCCAGCGCTTGGTGCGCGACATCGGGCGAGACTCGATGATCTCGACGATGTCGCCGACCTTGCCGGTGTTGTTCTCGTCGTGCACGTGGTACTTTACGCGGTTGGTCAGGAACTTGTGGAACCGGCGGTCGCGGACGCGGCGGATCACCGTCACGGTGATCGTCTTGTCCATCTTGGCCGACGTGATCGTCCCGATGATGACGCGCCGCGAGCCGCGCTCGTCGTTGGCGTCCTTGGTGTCGGTCGTATCGCTCATGACTTGGCCTTTTCCGTCTTCTTCTGGGCCTGGGTCTCGATGCCGAGGCCGCGTCCGCGGAGGATCGTGAGGATCCGGGCGATGTCGCGGCGCTTGCTGCGGAGCTGCGCCGTGGACGTGACCTGGTTCGTGTGCTGCGCGAGGTGGAGCCGGAACAGCTCGTCGCGCGTGCGCGCGAGCGTCTGGCGGAGCTCCTCGTCGGGGAGATCGCGCAACTGCTCGAGGTTGGTGGAGGCCTTGCTCATAGCGCCGGCTCCCGCGAGATCATGTGGGTCTTGATCGGCAGCTTGTGGTGCGCGCGGGTGAACGCCGTCCGCGCGACGTCCTCGGGCACGCCCTCGACCTCGAAGATCACGCGGCCCGGGCGGACCACCGCGACCCAGCCCTCGACGCCGCCCTTACCGGTACCCATGCGGGTCTCGGCGGGCTTCTTCGTGAACGGGTGGTCGGGGAAGACGCGGACGTAGATCTTGCCGAGCTTCTTCACCTGGCGGGAGATCGCGACGCGGGCCGCCTCGATCTGGCGCGCGGTGATCCAGCCCGGCTCGAGGACCTGCATGCCGTAGTCGCCGAACGACACCTCGGTGCCGCCCTTGGCGTTGCCGGCCAGGTGGCCCTTGTGGGACTTGCGAAACTTGGAGCGCTTGGGTGACAGCATGGTGAGCCTCTAGGTGCGGGGCGCCGCGGAGGGCGTGCGCGGCTCCTTGCGGGCGGTCGGCAGGACCTCGCCGTGGAACACCCACGCCTTGACGCCGATGCTGCCGTAGGTGGTGTGGGCCTCGGTGAAGCCGTACTCGATGTCGGCGCGCAGGGTGTGCAGGGGCACGCGGCCCTCGCGGTACCACTCGCGGCGGCACATCTCGGCGCCGCCGAGCCGGCCGCTCGACGCGACCTTGATGCCCTTGGCGCCGAACTTCATCGCGGTCTGGGTGGCCTTCTTCATCGCGCGGCGGAACGCGATCCGGCGCTCGAGCTGCGTGGCGATGTTCTCGGCGACGAGCTGCGCGTTGGTCTCGGCCTTGCGGACCTCGATGATGTTGAGGAACACCTCGTTGTCCGTCAGCGCCTGGACGTCCTTCTTGAGGGTCTCGACGCCGGCGCCGCGCTTGCCGATCACGATGCCCGGCCGCGCGGTGTGGATGTTGATCTTCGCCTTGTTCGCGGCGCGCTCGATCTCGATGAACGAGACGCCGGCGTGGTGGAGCTTCTTCTTGATGAAGTCCTTGAGCTTCAGGTCTTCATGCAGCCACTTGGCGTAGTTCTTCTCCTCGTACCACCGGGACGACCACGTCTTGATGATGCCGAGGCGGAAACCAGTCGGATGTGTCTTCTGGCCCATGGGCTATCTACTTCCCGTCCGTGACGACCACCGTGAGGTGGCTAGTCTTGTGGTTGATCCGGTTGGCGCGGCCCATCGAGCGCGGCATCCAGCGCTTGTTGATGGTGCCGCCGTCGACCGCGATCGTGTGGATCCGCAGGTCGTCGACCGAGGCGTCGCCGCCCGACTTGTCCTCGGCGTTCGCCGCCGCGGACTTGATCGCCTTGGAGATGATGACGGCGGCCTTCTTGGGGAGCAGATCGAGCAGGCCGACGGCCTCCTCGACGCTCTTGCCGCGGACGAGGTTCGCGACCACCCGCATCTTGCGGGGGGACATCGAGATGCCGCGGACGAGTGCGCGTGCCTGCATGGCTAGGCCTTCTTCCGTTCGCCGCTGTGGCCGTGGAACGTGCGCGTCGGGGAGAACTCGCCGAGCTTGTGGCCGACGTGCTGCTCCGTGACGAACACCGGCATGAACTTGCGGCCGTTGTGGACCGCCATCGTGAGCCCGACCATGTCGGGGGTGATCGTCGAGCGGCGCGAGTACGTCGAGACGACCCGCTTGTTCGGGTTCGACTCCTTCTGCGCCGCCTGGATCTTCTTCGGCAGGTAGTGGTCCACGAACGGACCCTTCTTCACTGAACGAGGCATTTACTTGCTCCGGCGCCGGATGATGAACTGATCGGTGCGCTTGTTGTGGCGGGTCTTCAGACCCTTGGTCTTCTGGCCCCACGGCGTGCACGGGTGCCGACCGCCGGAGGAGCGACCTTCACCGCCGCCCATCGGGTGATCGACGGGGTTCATCGACACGCCGCGGTTGTGCGGCCGGATGCCCTTCCAGCGCATGCGGCCGGCCTTGCCCCACTCGATGTTCCCGTGCTCGGAGTTGCCGATCGCGCCGATCGTGGCGCGGCAGTCGATGTGGACGCGCCGCATCTCGCCAGACGGCATGCGCAGCGTGGCCCAGTCGCCGTCCTTGGCCATCAGCGTAACCTTGGTGCCAGCGGACCGCCCGATCTGGGCGCCGCGGCCGACCTTGAGCTCGACGGCGTGCACCTCGGTGCCGATCGGGATGTAGCGGAGCGGCAGCGAGTTGCCCGGCTTGATGTCGGCGCTGTTCGCCGAGACCACCTGGTCGCCGACGGCGAGCCGCTGCGGCGCGAGGATGTACGCCCGCTCGCCGTCCGCGTACTGGAGCAGCGCGAGCCGCGACGAGCGGTTCGGGTCGTACTCGATCGCGATCACGAGCGCGGGGACGCCGGTCTTCTTGCGCTTGAAGTCGACGATGCGATAGCGCTGCTTGTGGCCGCCGCCGCGGAACCGCGAGGTGACGCGCCCGTGGTTGTTGCGCCCGGCCTTCGACGACTGGTGCCCGAGCAGGGCCTTCTCGGGCTCGCCCTTCGTGATGTCGCCGAAGTCCTGGGTCGACATGCCGCGCCGGCCGGGAGAGGTCGGCTTGTACCGCTTGATCGCCATCTCAGACTCCCTCGAAGAACTCGATGTTGTCGCCGGCCTGGAGCGTCACGTACGCCTTCTTCCAGGCTGGGCGGCGGCCGCTGAACCGGCCGATCCGCTTCGCCTTGCCGCGCACGACGACGGTGCGGACGTCGGTGACGGTGACCTTGAACAGGTCCTGCACCGCGCGCTGGATCTCGATCTTGTTCGAGTCCCGCGCGACCTCGAACACGACCTGCTGGGCGTAGGTATCGCCCTCGGCGTGCCGGGCGGCGGCGCCACCGGTCTCGCGGAGCCGGGCGCTCTTCTCGGTGAGCAGGGGGCGCTTGATGATGGACTGCGCGTCGCGCATGGCTACTCGCTCCCTTCGGCGGCGCCCTTGAGCGCGCCCTCGAGCTGCCGCGCGGCGGCCTGCGTGAGCACGAGCGTCTGGTGGCGCAGGATGTCGTAGACGTTGAGGCCCTCGGGGGCGATCCACTGCGACGCGGCCAGGTTGCGCGCGCCGCGGACGAGGTTCGCGTTGTCCTTGGCGTCGACGATCAGGACCTTGTGGTCCGGCTGCGCGATGCCGAGCGCGGCGAGCGCGGTCGCGACCGACCTGGTCTTGCCGTCGGTCTGGAAGCTATCCAGGACGACGACCTGGTTCTCGGACGCCCGCAGCGACAGGGCCGAGCACAGCGCGGCCTTCTTGGCCTTGCGCGGCAGCTTGTACTCGTAGTCGCGGGGCTTGGGCCCGAACACCGATCCGCCGCCGACCCAGTGCGGGGCCTGGCGGCTGCCCTGGCGGGCCTGGCCGGTGCCCTTCTGCTTCCACACCTTCTTCGAGCTGCCGCGGACCTCGCCGAGCCGCTTGGTGGACGCGGTGCCGGCGCGGCGCTTCGCGAGCTGCCACTTCACGGTCTCCCACAGGAGGTGCTCGTGGATCTCGGCGCCGAACACGGCGTCGTCGAGGTCGATCGACCCGACGGCCTTCCCGCTGATGTTCTTGAGCTCTAGCTTCGGCATAGACTGTTCTCGTCGTTTCGGCTGGTCGGCTGGGTCAGCTTCAGGTCTTGATCTCGACGTCGACGCCGGCCGAGAGGTCGAGCTTCATGAGCGCGTCGAGCGTCTGCTGCGTCGGCTCGAGGATGTCGAGCAGGCGCTTGTGGGTGCGGATCTCGAACTGCTCGCGCGACTTCTTGTCGGTGTGCGGCGACCGCAGCACGCAGTACTTGTTGATCTTGGTCGGCAGCGGGATCGGGCCCGCGATCTTGGCGCCCGTGCGCTTGGCGGTCTCCACGATCTCCCCGGCCGACTGGTCGAGGAGCTTGTGGTCGTAGGCCTTGAGCCGGATGCGAATGCGTGGGGTCGTCATGGTGCGCGTTCTCTCTTATGGCTTATGGCCTTGGGCCCTGGCTTACTTCTTGGCCGGCGCGGCGGCGGCGGGGGCGGCCTTGGCGGCCACCGCCTCGGCGAGGATCTTCGTCACGACGCCGGCGCCGACGGTCTTGCCGCCCTCGCGGATCGCGAACCGCAGGCCTTCCTCGCACGCGATCGCCGACACGAGCTCGACGTCCACCTTGATGTTGTCACCCGGCATCACCATCTCCGTCCCGGCCGGCAGGGTCACCGTCCCGGTCACGTCGGTGGTGCGGAAGTAGAACTGCGGCCGGTAGCCGTTGAAGAACGGCGTGTGGCGACCGCCCTCCTCCTTCTTCAGCACGTACACCTCGCACGTGAAGTGGTTGTGCGGCGGGATCGTGCCCTTCTTGCAGAGCACCATCCCGCGCTCCACTTCCTCGCGCTTGGTGCCGCGGAGCAGCACGCCGACGTTGTCGCCAGCCTGCCCTTCGTCGAGCAGCTTGCGGAACATCTCGACGCCCGTGCACACCGTCTGCCGCGTGTCGCCGAGCCCGACGATCTCGAGCTCGTCGCCCACCCGGACGATCCCGCGCTCGATACGGCCCGTGACGACGGTGCCGCGGCCGGTGATCGTGAACACGTCCTCCACCGGCATCAGGAACGGCTTGTCGATCTCGCGCTTCGGCTCCGGGATGAACGAGTCGCACGCGTCCATCAGCTTCTGGATCGAGGCCACGCCGTACTCCGTCGACGAGTCACCCTCGAGCGCCTTCAGTGCCGAGCCGCGGATGATCGGGGTCTCCGCCGAGTAGCCGTTCTTCTCGAGCAGCTCGCGCAGCTCCATCTCGACGAGGTCGAGCAGCTCCTCGTCGCCCTTGCCGATCATGTCGCACTTGTTCAGGTACACGACCATCGCCGGCACGTTCACCTGCCGCCCGAGCAGCACGTGCTCGCGGGTCTGCGGCATCGCGCCGTCCGGCGCTGACACCACCAGGATCGCGCCGTCCATCTGCGCCGCGCCCGTGATCATGTTCTTGATGTAGTCCGCGTGGCCCGGGCAATCGACGTGCGCGTAGTGCCGCTTGTCGCTCTCGTACTCCACGTGCGCCGTCGAGATCGTGATGCCGCGCGCCTTCTCCTCCGGCGCCTTGTCGATCTGATCGAACGCCGTGAACTTCGCGAACCCCTTCGTCGACTGCACCTTTGTGATCGCCGCCGTCAGCGTCGTCTTGCCGTGATCGACGTGGCCGATCGTTCCGATGTTGACGTGGGGCTTGTTGCGGACAAATTTCTCTTTCGACACGGACGTTCTCCTTCGAGGGTCTGGCTCGGGTCAGCTCAGGCTCGAGCGCGGCGAGACATCAATTCGTCTCGGAGTTGGTGGGGGAGCTCTGCGTAGTGATCCAGTTCCATCGCGTAGGTCGCGCGGCCTCTGGTGCGGGACCGCAGGTCGGTGGCGTAGCCAAACATCGTCGCCATCGGGACAAAACAGGCGACGGTCTGTACACCAGGTCGTGCGGTAATTCCAGCGACTTTTCCCCTTCTGGCGTGCAAATCGCCGAGGACGTCTCCGACGTATTCGTCGGGAGTCGTGACCTCCAGCGACATCACGGGCTCCAGGAGGATCGGCCCGGCCGTGGCGGCCGCGGCCACGAACGCCTTGGCGCCAGCCACCTTGAAGGCGTAATTGTTTGAATCTACAGGGTGATAGCTGCCGCCGACGACCTGGACCCGGAGGTCGGTCATCGGGTGGCCGGCGAGGACCCCGCGCTCGACGGCCTCGGCGATCCCGGCCTCGACCGCGGGAGCGTGCTCCGACGGGATGTCCGAGACGGACGCGCGGTTCTCGTAGACGTAGCCGCCGCCCCGGTCGGTCGGCTCGACGACCAGCTGGACGTGGCCGTACTCGCCGCGCGGGCCGCCGGGGCCACCGGCGGTGCGGACGAACCGGTTCTCGCCCTCGGCGCGCCGGGAGACGGTCTCGCGGTAGGCGACCTGGGGGTTGCCGATCCGGGCGCGGATGCCGAACTCGCGGAGCAGCCGGTCGACGACGATCTCGAGGTGGAGCTCGCCCATGCCGGAGATCACGACCTGGCCGGACTCGGCGTCGGTCTTGACGTGGAACGACGGGTCCTCGAACGCGAGCCGCTCGAGCGCGAGGCCGAGCTTGGCGTGGTCCTCGGCGGTGTCCGGCTCGACGACGACGCCCATCACCGGGTTCGGGACGGCGATCGGATCGAGCAGGATCGGGAACCGCGGATCGCACAGCGTGTCGCCGGTGGCGAGCCGGCCGCCGACGATCGCGCCGATCATGCCGGCCTCGAGCTGGCGGATGTCCTCGCGGTGGTTCGCGAACATCCGCACGAGGCGGCCGATCGACTCGTTGCCGCCGCGGGTGGCATCGAGGACGGTGTCGCCGACGCGGAGCACGCCGGTGTAGACGCGGACGAAGGTCAGGTGGCCGCCGTGGCCGTCGTGCTGGACCTTGAAGGCGAGCGCGGCGAGCGGCTCGTCGTCCGCGGCCTCGGTGATCGCACGCGTGACGGTGGGGCCGCCGGTGGGGTCGACCGGATCGCGGCCGCGGATCTCGCGGAGGTCCAGCGGCGACGGCAGGTAGTCGAGGACGCCGTCGAGCAGATTGTGGATGCCCTGGTTCTTGAAGGCCGCGCCGACGAACGTGGGCACGCCGCGGCCGGACAGAGTGATCCGGCGAAGCGCAGCGCGGATCGCGTCGGGCGACAGCTCGCGGCCGGTGACCCACGCGGCCATCATCTCGTCGTCGAGCTCGGCGATCGCCTCGAGCATCTTCTCGCGCGCCCGGCTGGTCATCGGCACGTGCGAGTGCGGGATCGGGCCGTCGGTGAACTGGGCGCCGAAGCTCGCGGCGTCCCAGGTGCGGGCGCGCATCGTGACGAGATCGATCACGCCGTCGAAGGTGGCGCCGCTCGCGCGCGAGGCCTCGAGCACGAGGCCGGCGCTGTTCGCGCGCAGGCCCTTCGGGGTGTAGAGCGGCGTCTGGACCGCGATCGGCGTCGCGCCGAGCCGCGTCCGCATCTCGGCGATCACGCGCTCGGGCTCGGCGCCTTCGCGGTCGCACTTGTTGATGAAGGCCAGGCGCGGCACGCGGTAGCGATCGGCCTGGCGCCACACGGTCTCGCTCTGCGACTCGACGCCGTTCACCGCGCAGAACACGGCGATCGCGCCGTCGAGCACGCGCAGCGAGCGCTCGACCTCCATCGTGAAGTCGACGTGGCCCGGGGTGTCGATCAGGTTGATGACGTGACGCGGGGCGCCCCAGCCGAAGGTGGTGGCGGCGGCGGTGATCGAGATGCCGCGCTCCTGCTCCTGCTGCATCCAGTCGGTGACGGCGGAGCCCTCGTCGACCTCGCCGAGGCGCGACGTGGCGCCGGAGTAGAACAGGATGCGCTCGGTCGTCGTGGTCTTACCTGCGTCGACGTGCGCCATGATCCCGATGTTCCGGGTGCGCGCGAGCGGGACCGTGCGAGACTCGATGGACTTCATGGCGGCGTGTTCGAGAGGAACCGAACGCCGCGGGGCGAAGGACGATGGGAGCGAGGTCCGCGCACCGGTGTGCGCAGCGGTCGTCCCGGACGAGCTCGATGGTTCGAGCGCTCGGCATCTATGACTTCGCTTTGCGCTCGCACTGCGTGCGATCGCCCCTTGGCAGGGTCAGCTCAGTCAATACGCCGAGGGCCGCCTTTCAAGCCCCGCGTTGGGTGCGCGTTCTAGCTCGTCCTCGCCTCCTGGAAGTCCTGGGGGTGCGTACCGCTACCAGCGGTAGTGCGCGAACGCCTTGTTGGCGTCGGCCATCTTGTGGACGTCCTCGCGCTTCTTGACCGCGTTGCCGCGGTTCTGCGCCGCGTCCACGATCTCGTTGGCGAGCCGGTCCATCATCGTCTTCTCGTTGCGCTCGCGAGCATACTCGACGAGCCAGCGCATGCCGAGCGCCAGCGAGCGATCCGGCCGGACGTCGACCGGGACCTGGTACGTGGAGCCGCCGACGCGGCGGCTCTTGACCTCGACGCGCGGGCGCACGTTCGACAGCGCGCGGTCCCACACCTTCAGCGGATCGTCCTTCGCGCGCTCGGCGACCATGTCGAGGGCGCCGTACACGATGCCCTCGGCGACGGCTTTCTTGCCGTCGCGCATCACGACGTTGACGAACTTCGTGATCCGCCGACGGACGTCGGGCGCCCCATCCGTGAACTTCGGGTCGGGCAGGACCTTGCGCTTGGGGACTTCACCTTTACGTGGCATCGCCGTTTCCTCTGGTCCTGGGTCTTACTTGGGCCGCTTGGCGCCGTACTTCGAGCGGCTCTGCTTGCGGTTCTGGACGCCCGTGGTGTCGAGCGTGCCACGGATGATGTGGTAGCGGACGCCCGGCAGGTCCTTCACACGGCCGCCGCGGATGAGCACCACGCTGTGCTCCTGGAGGTTGTGCCCCTCGCCCGGGATATACGACGTGACCTCCATCGCGTTCGTCAGCCGCACGCGCGCCACCTTGCGCAGCGCCGAGTTCGGCTTCTTCGGCGTGGTGGTGTAGACGCGGGTACAGACGCCGCGCTTCTGCGGGCACTGCTTCAAGGCCGGAGACGCGCTCTTCTGGCGAATCTTCTCGCGGCCCTTGCGGACGAGCTGGTTGATCGTGGGCATTCAGGGATCCTGGGCGTTCGTAACGGAGCGCGAAATCTTATGGATGTGCGCCCTCAAGTCAAGGTCAGACGGCCGGCCTTGATCGAGAGGGGACGTTCCCGTTGATCGAGAGGGGACGTTCCCGTCCCCTCTTCCCCGGCAAAGCCGGGGAATTCCCCCCTCCGCGCGTCGCGTCGCGCGAGTTTCTTGGGTGGTTGCCTGCGACGGAGGCCGTCAGCGGAGCTGCTTCGCGAGCGCCGAGGCGTACTTGCGCAGGTACGGGTTCGGATCGGTGCGCGCGGTGGCCTGGAGGTACGGCAGCGCCGGCCGGCCGACGGTCCTCTTGAGGAAGGCCTCGGCCTGGCTGTCCGTCTTCTTGCTGACGAGCATGGTGATCACGTTGCGGATCAGGATGGCGTTGCTGCGGTAGCCGCCGTTGCGGCTGATCGCGGCGCGGTAGTGCTCCATCGCGACCGACCACCAGCGCTGGTCGAAGTAGAGGTTGCCGAGGAGGAACGGGATGTACGCGCTCTTCGGCTGCTTCTGGTAGAGGGCGAGGAGGCTGGCGAGCGCGCGGTCGCGCTTGCCGTCCTGGATCAGCTTGATGATCTCGGGGATCGTGGTCGCGAGGGCCGGAGGAGCCGGCTTGGCGCGCTTGTCGACGTCGGCCTGGGTCTTCGGGGCGTTGTCGTCCTCGTCGTTGTC
>Ga0207856_1000046_pt1 | contig 25729 bp, 48 predicted proteins | sample LuqExpMetageno21_FD_187779 | JGI IMG/M metagenome (GOLD analysis project Ga0207856, IMG submission 187779) | Tropical forest soil microbial communities from Luquillo Experimental Forest, Puerto Rico - Sample 21 (SPAdes) | ecosystem: Environmental > Terrestrial > Soil > Tropical forest ... | reverse complement strand
CGTGGCTGGACGGACCTTTCAGGCTACGCCACCGCCTTCACCAACATGATTACGACGGAGCTCAATCTGTACTACCACTCACCCATGTTGGGACCGCTCAATGTGCCGTGTATCAGGGTTGATCCTGGACAGTCAGGAGCGTTCGCTTGGCTCCAGGCTCCCGCTGTCACCGCGATCAGTCAGCCGACGTGGGTATTCATCATGTATTATGGTCGTTCAGGTGGTGTGGTGTTTGACAGCACGGCGGGTGGACGCATCGCAGTCAATCCGGGGCAGATGGGACAGGGTGGATCAGCGTTTTGCTCCTCTGGAATCTCGTACACTTCAGCGAAGGTGGTGAATTGGCAGTTGATAGAATTTCTAGCCAACGGCAACAGCTCGGTCATGCGAACCAACGGGGTACAGGCAGTTTCAGGGGCGGCGGGAACCACCAGCCCGTCTCAGTTCATTGTGTTTGGGGACAACGTCAAATCAGTTCAGGTGGGCACATACAATGTCGCTGAGATTCTGGTGCTTAACACCAACCTGACCGCGACGCAGCTGACGAACGTGGAGAGCTACTTCTATCGGAAATACCCGTTCTGGAACCCGCCGACTGTTCAATAACCGAATCCCACCCCAAAATGAGCGAACCGAAAACCGAAACCTTTGACAAACTAAAAAAATTCATGGCGATGACGGCGACGGAGCGGGACGAGTACCTTTACCTGCAAACCGGCCGGATAAAATCGCATCTCGAAAGCGAGGGACTTTTGAAAACTGTATCTCAGATGAAAGAGATTTTGAACGGCACTCCCGAACAGGCGAGCATTGAGATTCGCATGAAATGGATGGAGAGCCAGGTAAAGCGACTCGTAAAGAGCAACGCGAAACTCCAGGCCGCAATGTATATTGCCACGGGGGCATGGATTGCGGTAAAGTTTTACTTTGAATTCCTTGCACCACACAAATGAAACTGCCATTCAATCCTCCTGAATTAACCCCGCTCCAATCGTACGCCGTGAAGACGGCGCTTAAATTGATCGGGACTGCCATTGCTGCCCACGGCGCCACCCGCCTCGCCAAATTTATGGACTCCGGGGACACCATCGAATTGGCCTGTGGCCTGGTCGCGGCCGGCATCGGTATCTATTACGGAGCCAAAGGGAGCACCACCAAGGCGATACAGCAACAGGCCGCGGACAGTCTTCCTGTGGGCACCGTGCTCCCGGCAACCACCGACGCCAAACCGGTGGCAGAGGTAATGAGCCTGGAGGGAGCTACTGAATTCATTAGAAAATCTCCTAGCCAACCACCCACAATCGGTGGATAATCCGGGCATGAAAATCCTTCTCTTACCCGCAACTTTGCTCATTTCCGCCCTCCTGGTCGCCGGTTTGGGTGGCGGATGCACCACCCAACTGGAAAATGGTGGTGCTTACGCTCCAGGCACCAATAGCGCCTCTGGCGTGTTTGTGCCCACCCAAGCGCCCGATCCCGCCCTTTACGTCGCTGATGCCTCGTACAAGCTCGCGTACGATGCAATAGACGGCGTTCTTAAGTTTGAGCGGGAAAACCGGGCGGAGGTGGCAAAATTGAGCCCTAAAGTCAAACCGGCGCTCGATGTCATCCGGCCAACGGTAAAGGATGTGGATCGCAGATGGGCATTGGCGCGGGCGGCATACAAGATAAATCCGATCCCGGCAAATCTTTCCACCCTGCAAAATGTATTGGCTGAAATCCAAAGGCTCGTGCCGGTGGTTCAAAGCCAATTGAACCCAAACCTCTCACCTCCAACCCCGTAATCCTATGGAAGAATTAGCAGCAATCTCCGGTTTAGTCACCCTCGCAGTCAAAGCGGCTCCCGAAGTTGAGCAAGTTTACAAGGATGCGAAAACCCTTATCACCTCCCTTTTCAACAAGGGTGTGATTACGAAGGCACAACAGGATGCCTCAATGCAGTGGGCGGATGACCACCAGGCCGCAGTGTTGGCGGGCAATACTCCCCCGGAGTTTGAAATTGAGCCGTAAAAGGCTCGGTCCTTTTTAAAATCTCGGTAGCGAGAGCCCGGAGAACTAAAATATCTCCGGGCTTTATTCTTTCCGGCTCGTCTTCCTCGTTCAATCTCACCTCCTCGTACGTAGTAAAGGATTTCCCGCACGCATTGCACTTGCGACGCCGCCGAATCCAAGTTTCGTACGCACGGGAGTCCTTTACCTCAGAACCCGTCCTGGAGGCACAGAACGGGCATTTGAAACTTTCGCTCATGCCAGTGCTTCAAACGGGATGCGTTTAGCCTGGAAACCACACGCTCCCGGATGACCACCACCACCATATTTTTTGGCGATGGTGGAAAGGTCCAAATCCTTGCGGTGGTTGGCGTGGTAAAGCGAGAATGTCCACTTGGTGCCACCCCAGGCAAAAATACAAAGCGCATCATGCCCGTTTTCCGGTTTGTCGATAGATGTAAATGTGAGCGAATTCCCCCGGCCGGTATTCAGCATGAGAAATTTCAAACCCTCAAACATCGCAATGAACGCGCGATGCTTCACCAAGCTGGCGTCTTGCTCGCGCTGATAACGCTGGAGTGGTTTTCCTTGGGTGAGCAAGTGATGGACGATCTCGCCGTGGTCCTCGGTCTCTGACAAGAGACAACTCCACGTGATCTCTCCCAACTCCTGAGACCGGAGACCGAATTGAAAAATCTCCGCATCGGGATCACGCTTGTCCCAAATGTCGTACTCGCCGGCCAAACGTACCGCCCATGGCTCATCCACCTGGCGATCAATAAACGCTTGCTTGGTATAAGTTGGCTTGATTGTTCCGTGGCCATTGAACCACTGCCACGTCAACCGGCACGCCGCCACGCCGTCAATGCGATAGCCCATCAACATCGTTGGATGGGATTGAATGCTGGTCTTGTGGTGATCGATCCAAATGATGTTGTTGCACTCCACGGAACCGAATCGATATTTGTAATCCCCAGTTTGCACCACGATGAGCGGCATTTGGACATCAAACGTAATCCCAAATGGACGATCCACCGGAAGATCGAGCACGTAAATTTCGTCGTATTGGAGGTTGGTGATTGGATTGTCTCCAAAATCCCACCCAATCACGTCCGCGTGAGGGATGAATTTTTTAGCGATGGCACCACAGAAAAGACCATCGAAGTCAGCACTGTGGTGAATGATGAGTGTTTTTTTATTTTCCATAATTTTGATTTTTTATCTTTTGAGCGGACGGGGTGGAGAGGGCGACTTGAATGGCCCGGTTTGTAACAGGATAACAATTGTCTATGGTCACGCTATAGTGGTGTTCGGCTACGCCACACAGAGTTTGATACGCGGCAGATACAGCCTCCACTGCCTTCTCAAGGTCAGCGGAGAGTTGGGAGAGCTGGTCAGATACTTGTTTAAAGAAGTCTGTTCCATGAATGATTTGAGAATCCATCTGATTCAATCTTTCAATCATTTCCTGAAGTGAGTAATTTTGTTTTCGTTGGCTCATAATAGAAAAGTGCAATCATTGCTTATTATTTTAGATTCTAAATGGCTAAGGCGACTCCTTAACTCATCCCTCTCCTTTTCGACCTGTTGTAGCTTCTGCTCTAACTGCTCCCATTCGATAACCTTGCTTGCGGCTTTGTCGCTCACAGCAGTCAGCAGTGCATCCCGTTCGGCGGAGACATGTTGCAATTTCTTCGCAGCATCCAAAACAGTCTGCACATGTTCACGCTCGACAAGAAACATAGGATTAGGCTGATGCACTAAACGAGCATTGTCACTTAGTGCTGACTCAATGGCAGTGATAGATTGTTGGAGACTTCTATCAGCATCCGCCCTCGGCGTTTTTGAGGTTAGGGTGGTCATAATTCATGGTAGATATATTTTACTAACACAATAAGTCCTAAAACAAATAAGACTCCAAAAATAAAGCCTGCTATAAACATCACATCCCCTCCTTTTTCAGATTGTTTGCGGCGGCGAGGATGGTTTCACGAGAAACATAAGGTGATTTACCAGCAGACGAGAAATTGTCTTCGCCATCGTCTAACTCCGCCGCCTCAAGCATTCCAGCTTTGAAAAGCCTCTCCCCGATTCGACGGTCAACTTCCTTGTCTGGTTCGCTTAGAGATTCCCATGGCACAAACCACGATGGTTTGGGATTCAGTTGTTCTCTGGCCCATTCTATCCAGATATCACGGACCTGCTTACCGAGTTCATCACGGGTTTTCATTTGTCATTCCTCCGCGCCACATATGGGACACTCTGTTGCGCCGTCAACTATATGAGTGAACGTGCCATTTTCGCCATAGCAGCTATGGCAATGGTTTTTAATTGCTTCGCGCTGAATCTCCTTATACGTCTCTTCAGAAATAAGCACGCGACCGGCATAGTATGGCTTGCAGTGCGGTTGATTTATGAATTCCATCCACGTTTTCATTTGTCAGATTGTCCTTTCTTCTTTGACGGTCGTTGTGCTCCGCAGATTGGTCTGTAATAGTAATACCACACACTAAATCCACCCTGTTCAATCTCATGTGAGTGGGTTACCATCCATGCTCCACGTTCTTTAGATATTTTCTGAACTCTACGAAATCCGTTGGCACGAAATTGATTGCCGTTTGACTCAGTAACTAAATGCCTTTCTTGTCCGAAGTGGTCATAACTCGAATGATAGAAGCCGATGCACCAATGGTCTTTCGGGTCGCCGTCGCTATATTTAGACGCAAGAACATAATCGCCCCTACTAACTCTCTTTGAGCGTTCGGGGCGGGTCAGCTGTTGCTGTGATGTTTTCATTTTATTTGGCGACTATCCCTTCACGGCAAGTAACTCACCGCCCGTGATGGGCTTTTGAAATTGCATTTCCAAGTTCTGCGTGATCCGCCTGCGTAGCTTTCCGATATGATACCCATTGCCCGTCAGGATGTTTGTAGATAATCCATCCAGCCCACGGTTGGCCCTCATAAACCAACATCATTTCTCGATTAAGAGCCTTGCTAAAGAATCGAGTTCCTTTCGGCTCAAATGGTGCGATCTTCGGTTTAGATTCAATTTCAGACAGAATGGTTTCGGCAGTCTCGGACTCCATTCTATCGCGCAGCGTTTTTTTTCGGATTCGAGTTGTCATATTTTCTTACTTGTCGTCAGGGGATACTCGCCTTTTATTTGGTTATCAAATCCCACCTATTCACAAACCGGGTATATCTCGACCAGCTTTTGCGTTTCCTTTTGCTGTCAAAATGCAGAGCAACCGATTGCTTGTTGTTTTGGGGAGTTCATTTCGATTGGTCTTCCAAAATATTCAAAAATTCCTCAAACGAGCGGATCACATGAACGGTATGCCCAAGCATCTCCATTTCCTTGTGCCAAATTAGCTGATCCTTATCTGGTTTTTCGTCACGTGCTTTACACTCAACACAAAGGACACGGCCGGATGGCAGGAACAAGGTAAAATCCTGACATCCTTTTCCGATGGTGGATTTGACCACAGGGTTGGCGTGGATGTATTTCCATCGCGGCCATTGCTCAAGGCAGTGTTTGATGATCCGGTTGTGCAACGGAATCTCCAGCGGTACGGCGCCATCCGGGTTGAATGGTTTTTTAGGTGCGCGTTTGGTCTCATAATTCAGCCATTGCAGTTTGGTCCATCCCATAATTAGCAAAGTAGGTTTTGTCCGGTGGCCTTATCGCGTTCACGCGCGGCCTTTCTTTTTTCAATTTTTTCCACATTTACTTTCAACCAAGCTAGAATTTTCGCTTGCTCCTCGCGGATGCCTGGTGGGAACAACGAATTGTCTCCAGTAAGAGCCGCGTAAATCGCCGACACGTTGCGGCATTGGCGCAACCTTTCCAAATCCGCAAGCGACCGATCTCCAATGATCTCCCGGATTTGATTCCAACTGGTGCGCTTAATTTCAAGATCGGTTTCGGATAATTCTACTTTCGGCATAAATTACCGCGACCACGACCCCGGCCCCGACCGCGACCCCGACCACGACCCCGACCGCGACCCCGACCGCGACCACGACCGCGACCGCGACCGCGACCACGACCGCGACCGCGACCACTCATATCCATTTTGTAAGACAGCGGTATTCATTTTTGTGAACACGGAAGGGTTTCAATTTCTACAGCATCAATAATTGAGCCTCGTCCCAGAATCACTTTTTGTTTTGAAGGAAACGGCTCAACTTCGGCAAACTCCGATTTTTTGAGCGCATCAGAAAACCTGCCATCATCAGCAATCCAAGCGGCTTGCTCCAAAACAAGTTCTTGAGTGGTGACATGCACCAGCCTTCCTGTAAAATGATGCGTTACGGTACGAATAAAATAGTTCGCACCGATGTTGAATGGGTGATCGTTTCGTGCCCCGCCAAATAAAGTGGCAAGTTCGCGTGCTTCCTTGATGGTTAATTCGTCAATTTTCATTTTGTTTGTTGTTTGGTTATTTTTTGCAGATACAAAATTGTCTCGGCTTTCCGCACTTGGGGCAGTAGAGCGAGTTGTAACGCGCCACCTTGTGCCCGCAAAGACAGATTCCATGTTGATAAATATGCGCCGCCCCCAAAGAACACCGCACGCGCTTGAAAGTGAAACCGTTGGCTTGGGCTCCGCCAAGGCCTGGAGTTATGATTGGCATAAGTTTTAAATTGGCGAGTGTAGCGGGATTTGAACCCGCGATTGATAGGAATAATCCGCGTTAATTAAACAGATTTAAATTATGCTTCATTGCCCACCAATTCCATCTGTCCGTGCTTTTTATTCTCACTGGATGCCTTAAACCAGACTCAGCCATACACTCAATGCCGCGAGAATTCCACAGACAAATTCTTTTGTAAAGAATAATCGTTGACAAAATATGCTTACGTCGCTATACACACACCATGCCGAAGAAAATGGCGACTCTAAAAAAAGAAGTAATTGATCATGTTGAAACCGGAAAGCGAGTTCGCGCTGAACGGGAGCGAGCGGAAATGAGTCTCCGCAAGCTCGCGCACTTTATGGGAATCAGCCCACCATTTCTTTCGGACTTGGAGTTGGGTCGTCGGAACTGGACAAAAGACCGGTTCGATTTAGCCATGCGGATTCTGAATGGCAATTTATGAGTCAATGAAGGAACAACAAAAAATAATACGATAAACTTATGGAAACTCCCGCAAACCCCCCAACAGAAAAAACCGTACCAACCGAATTCCCGGACGCGCTCACCGGTGTGCTTGATGATCTCACAAAGACCGAGAACCACATTAACCAACTCCGTGCGTTTATTAAGAAATGGAAACCGCAGCTTTTGATGTGTGAGACCTGGAGCGCCGGCCCAACATATAAACCGTCGATCACCATCCGAAAAGGCTATGGTGAATTCGCGGAGCATTGGAATCCAAAAAAGATCGCCCGTGCTTTCAGTGTCGAAGGCTGGAAACGCCACAAAAATACCTACACGTGCGGCCAAATCGATTGGAGAATAACAATCGATGGCATTGATTTGGAAATTGAAGGCGCGGAAATCCTTGATCTCAAACCCCGCGAGGATGTTCGGTTGTGACTCTCCAAATCAAAAAAGCCACCCGCGTGGGTGTGCGTCCACTCATTGGCTTGTATTCCGAATCCGGGTGCGGCAAAACGCTCACCTCACTATACCTCGCGCGTGGGATCGTTGGTCCCACCGGTAAAATCGTGATGGTGGATTCCGAATCCGGCCGTGGCTCGCTCTATGCGGATGTTTTGGAGGGTGGATACGACACACTTGAATTGGTGCAACCGTTTTCCCCTGCCAGTTATATCGAGGCGATTGATGCGGTGGAGGCCTCTGGCGCAGACATAGGTATTATTGATAGCGCCAGTCACGAGTGGGAAGGCATCGGCGGCGTGCTCGACATGGCGGCGGAGATCGAGGCGAAAACTCAAAAGCCTGGTCTGCATTGCTGGCGCGTTCCTAAAATGGAGCACGCCAAATTCATGCTCCGAATGCTCCAGTCCAAAATTCCCTGGATCGTCTGTCTGCGTGCGAAATACAAGAGCCGGCAAACCAAGGATGGCAATGGCAAGACTGCAATCGTGAAGGATGAGGCAACCTCCCCAATCCAGGCCGATGATTTCATTTTTGAAATGACAGCCCACGCGGAGATTTTAGGCAACCACACAATCATCCTCACCAAATGCTCCCACCCGGAGTTACGCAAGTGTTTCCCCGGCGACAAAACCACACCCATTGCCATCGAGCACGGGAAAATGATCGCAGCGTGGTGCCATAGTCCATCCGGCGCACCCAAAGGCACTGCCACGGAGCCTAAAAGTACCGGTACGATTATCGCACTCAAAACCGAATTGTGGAATCTCCTCAAACCCGTTCGTGGCTCTAAAAAGAATTGGGATGAGGCGAATCAATTTATGTGGCGCGAGGAAATATTGGATGCTGGCGTGCCGGAAACTGCGCCTAATCTCACTGTGGCGCAATTTGAAAAAGTGATTCAGGCAGTTAAAAGAAAACTTTCCACATGAATCTGCCTGAGTTTTACGATCAACTAGACCGCCACGATTGGTATTACGAATGGTCGGACGATCATGGTGTCTGGGAGCGGGGAAGCAGTGACGCAAACCGTTTGGCGCAAATTGCGAAAGAGAGCCCCGTGCATCAAAAACTCCACAACGATTTCACCGAGCATAAATTTTCCGGGGAATCTTGGGGCACGGAAAAAGCCCCTAAACCAATAAGGCCCACATGAAATTCTTTCGCAATGTCGAAATTATCGGCGCCGATGTGACCCAAATCGAATACCGTGCTCAGCAACCACAACGCGGTGATCTTGGTTACACAATGGGGCGGAGTGATCTCATGGAGTTTCTTTTGAATCCCCATAAATGGCTTAAAGGCGCGGAGGATGATTCCACTGAGAGTACGGAGTGGGGCAATCTGATGGATACGCTGTACCTCACGCCGCAATACTTTGATAATTCTTACGCCATCATCCCGGAGAATTACCCCTCCACCGGGATGCAATGCCCTAAATGCAAGTCCATCACGGATGCCAATTCTTGTCGTAAATGTGGGGTGGACAGGGTGAAGATAAAACAGAGCAAACCATGGGAATGGGCAGCGGATTATTGCCGTGACTGGAAGGAAAAAATGATCGCTGCCGGCAAGATAATTATTAAGCAAAAGATCATCGACCGGGCAACCAAGGCACAGGCGGCGATGTCTGAATGCAAGGAAGCAACCGAGTTGTTGGAATGCTCGCAACGCCAAGTAATGGTAATCGCCGAATACCACGATCCTGAAACCGGCCTGGTGATCCCGGTTAAGTCACTCATGGATTTCGTGCCTGATGTCAAACACCCCAAGTGGGGCAAGACCCTTGGTGATCTCAAGACTGCCGTTTCCTGCAATCCACCGACGTTTGAAAAGACGATTTTCGACCGTCATTACGATGCCCAAGCCGCTCTCTACAAAGATTTGTATATCGAGGCAACCGGCGAGGACCGGCCGGATTGGGCTTTCATCGTGCAAGAAAACAAGCCCCCGTACGAGGTGGCACAACCTTTTCCAGTGTTAGGTGAAGACTTTTTGGAGATCGGGCGTAGCAAATACCGTTTCGCTCTCAAGTTTTACGCGCGGTGCCTCAAGACCAACACCTGGCCTTCGTATTCGACCGGCACGCGCCTGGTGGATGGCAATAAATACATTTGCCAACCCAGGGATTGGATGGTGTTGAAAGATGCGGAGCGCCCATCGCTCCCTGATTTGCCGGAAACGGAGACGGCACAAAATGAAGACTCCGGTGAAATTATACCCTGAATAAACATGCAGATTATTGACTTATCTGACGAAGAAATTCCGCATGATGTGCGGCGAGGATCAACTGTGACTGTCATAGTCCGGGCGGAGTGTTCTCCCAACGGTGACATTGAAATCACCCGCACACGGAAAGACACCCGGACGGTCTTAACCGTCATCCCGAAAGACAAACGCGCGGCACTTGCTCAATTCTTGGTTGAAAACTAAATTCCCAAAACAAGGATTTCACTTTTGCCCGGTCCCTGGGTGCGGTATTGAAACTCCAGACGGCGAAACATTCGCGTGCGCCAAGCATTACGAGAATATTTGCCCGGACTGCAAAGGATGCGGGCAAAGGATTCACACATGGAATGAGGCAGAGAGCCCACCGATACGACACCGAAAATGCGAAACTTGTAAAGGCACAGGACAAATACAAAAATGAAACTCACCAAGGAACTATTAGCCCAAGCGTTAAAACCGGCCGCGGACATTCTGCGCGCCAAGGCCTCCTCCGATGTCCCGCGTTACCTCAAACTGGAGGCAGCCAACGGGAGATTCAAAATCTCCGCCAACGATCAAAACCAAAGTTCCATAACCGAGGTGGATTGTGAGGGTGAATTAAAACCGCTTTGCGTCACTCTGGGATCGATTCAAACCATCCTCCCCCTCTTTGGAGAGAGTGTGGCCATCGAAATGAGCGGCACAAATCTCAGGATTCGATCCCAGGGGACATTCCTGCTTAACACGGTTTCCGCGAGTGAATTTGCCACCATTCCCACCGACAAAATGCCAAGGGTGGGAGTCAATTGCACTGATTTGGCGGACTGTATCAACAAGGTAAAGTTTGCATCGCGCAAAGAAGATTCACGGGTGAACCTGTACGGCGTGTGCGTCCAACTCTCACCTAAAAAGATTGTTGCCATGGCCGCGACCGGGATCATTTTTGCGAAACTGGAAAAGGCGGCGATTGCTCCAGAGTGTGAAATCCTGGTGCCCTACCCCTTTGTGGCCAACCTGGTGGGCAGTTTGCGGAATGCCGGCGCCGTGCTTTGCTGTTCAGCCAACCGTGTTAAGGTGGAATTCGATGGCGGTGTGTACGAATGCGGATTATTTGACGCCAAGTTTCCCGCCATGCTTGAAAATCTGGAGACCGCCAAACGCACCAGTATTGGCTCCTTTAAGCCAGCGGAGTGGTTACCGGTGTTCCGTAGCATTTTCTCAATGGCGGGTGAGGAGGGAAAGCTGCGCTCCGATGTCATTATTGATGGCGGGTGCCTGGAGCACAAAGGAGCCGGGGGCTCGGTTAATGTGAAGATCGATAAACTTACCCGCAAATTGAACTTAAACGCCTCCACATTTATTGAATGCCTGGAGGCGTTCGGAGATGATGAGTGTAAGGCATTTGTTACGGCGAACGGTCCATTGATCCTGGAAAAGGGTGATCTCATGGTGGCGACCACACAATTGCGGGATGCCTAAACACAGATCGTGGGCGGAGTGGGGAAATCCCCACCCGCCTCTTATTTGTCCTCGATAAATTCCACGTGGGCACAAGGTCCAAGGGTTTGGCGACCGGCGCCCGGTTGCAAGTTGTCGAATTCCTCATTTCGGAAAACGAGATCACCGCACTTGGCGCCGTTGCAGAATACGCGGACATGAGTGTGCCCGCCCATTATTTTGTAGTAGAATTTGATTTTCATTTCACAGCTAACAGGGTTTTTGTTTTGAGGGTTTTACCAATCCGGGCTTTTAACTTGGCGCCCGTGAATTGGAGCTGTTGCGCCTCGCATTCGGCCGGCCTCCAAAAGCAGTACATCCCGGCGAGATAGGCGAGATCGGATTGATCTACCCGATGAGAAAGAATCTCGCCGGATTTTCCGAAATATTGAATTTCAACTGGTGTTTTTTTCATTTGGAATTTTGGTGTAGGGCTTAGGTGATGTTCACGCGTAGATTTTGCCATCGTCCCCAAAGTACAAATCCACTGTGTTAAACTTGTGCGCGGATTCTTGAAGATGCTTACAAGTGTGCCAGCGACATGGACATGTGTCATCCTCCCGGTTTTTGTACCATTCCTGGAGCGTGGTAAATTTGGGGCATTCTGTTATAGAGTATTCGTCAAAGAAACCGGACCCGTGCCTGTTCCGGGATAGCCAAAAGCAATGGCCCGCGCGTGATTCGCTTAACTCCGCCTGGGTGATGAGTGCGGCATTCTCCTTTTGGAATCTCGCGCAGTCATCCGCCATTTTCAGGATCGTATCACGGTCCAAGAGCGGAAACAATTCCTGGAATCGCCCACTGGTCTCGTAATCGCCGCTTGGCGCGTCATCATCAAACGTCCAAAAGGCGCACAGGATGTACGCCATGGTGAAATCGTCCAAGGCGGGCTCAGGGGTTTGTGTGTTCATTGTTCAGTAAACTCCAATTTTGTACCCTTGCGTTTTTGCGCGGGTGTCAGGTTGTTGTTGAATTCGATGCAACGCTCGCGGGCCTGATCGTAGGTTAATCCGGTTTCAACCGTGATCTTGCGAGCCGTCGCGAATTGTTGCCAGTTGCGGCAACTGCGTTTGAATGTTTTGTAGGCCATAGGTTTTAGTGGTCGCTTGTGGTGTTTATTTTATTTTTGGCTTAATTCTTTCAAGTGTTGCGCGTAGTACGGGAGTGCCTTTTGAAATTCTCCAGCATCAAACAACGCAGAGTATTTATCCCAGTTAGTAACTAAAGGAGTCGGCTTTGTGATCTGGCGCCGTGTTCGCTTTTCGTTTTTCGGCTTGCCTCCCATATAACGCCACATTTTATACTGATTCCGCCATGAGCGCCGCGTTTTCATTGTGCATCGGCGTAGGCCTGGAATCCCTCGCCAGTTTTCAGGTAGTTAGCGCCAAGAGTGGCGCGCGAGTGACTCCACCCTTGCTTAATTAAATGCGCGTAAATTTTCGCGCGGCGAAATCGTTTGGCTTGGTTTTTGGCGTCTGCGAGATTCCCATTTATCAAGTTATCAATCATTTTTTTCATAGTTTTTTGCGGGGCTTAGGTGTTCTAGAATTGGGGATAAATCTTTAAAGTTTCCCATTGGGGCAATTTGAAACGGTTGGCGGGCGCAAGATCGTGGTTGCGTTCCCGGCGCCAGCGTAGCTCATGCAAATAGCATGTGTGGCAAAGGATGGCGTTACCCTCTCCACCGGTCGGCAGTACTCGCACTTCCCCTTTGGGATCGATACACTTGTCATTATCGCAATTATTGTTTTTCATTTTGGTTTGATGGGTGTAATGGGCGGAGATCAACCCCGCGTTGTTCCTGGAGGCAATTCCAAGCGTAGATAGCCTCCGGGTGATTGTCTTTTTCTCCGGTGGTGGCGTTGCACGGCCTCCCGTTGTTTAATTTGCTGTGAGCATTCGCGCAGTAGTACCGGTACGTTGTTGGGTTGCCTCCTTGGATTAGGACGGGAGACCCACCACAGGCACACAGGCACAAAACCCGCGCGAGGTATTCATAACCCCATGGGGTGACAGCATTGCGCGGCAGTGCCGGCGCCAAGTTATTTTTTGGATCGGGTTTTTTCATTTTTCAAGTTGTTGATTTGTTCCTGGTATAAATCATGCAATTTTAAATCCTCAAGGCAGGAAACGAACATCAGGCCAAATTCCGCCGTCTTGATAACGCATCCGCATTTATGCGCGGCATGATCCGGGAGACAGAACAAGCCCCACAGCGCGCTAGTAGACGTATAAACGGTTTGACTATAGCCAAGACGTTTTGCGACGCGTTCAGCCATTTCGATGTCTTTTTCGGACATCTCCAATTGTGTGATAGGTGGTGGTGTTTCCATAAATTTATTCCGGTATTCCCGCGGCCTGGCGCAATTCGGTATCGTCCTGGGGGATGTAATCCGCGTATGATTGCAATTCGCATAATTCCCAATAACTAATGCGTTCCGCGCGCAATTCACGGCGGAGGTATTCAAGGCGGGTTTTTATGTGCGTGGTATCGCGTCCCGATGTAAAAACCACGGCGCCATTGTCCCGCAGTGCCTCTAAAACGCTTTGGGTCTCGTACGCCATGAATGCCCAACGCTCTACAATCGGGTGATAGTGATCCTGTGGGGGATTGCCGTAATGTCCTGCCAAAATTACCCCTATTGCCTGGGGGATTTTATCCTTCGTTACCGGATCGCCCAAGATTGCCAGCATTGGGGCGGCCGTTAAATCACCTGTGTCTTCTGCGTTCACCCATTGCAATTCGGAATTGCAAATGAGCCGTTCAAAAAACTCGTGCGTGGCTTTATCGCTCTGGATGTCTGACATCTCGCGCAATTCCGCGCGTTCGGATTCATCCGCAGAGATTGTTAGCAAGTTTCTGGCCTGGGAAAATGTGTGTTTCATTTCGATACTTTCATTTTTCTGAGTGTTTTATTTAGTTTTCTCCGGGTTGTGGAATGGCATCAAGAGCCGCGCGCATCAAATCGATTACGTAGGAATTATCAAAGGGATCATGCGGCCTGGCATAGACACACATCCCAACGGAATCAGCCATGCGCCAATCGTCGCGGGTTTCATCGCCATGGTTCACCTCAGAAATGACACAATAGCATCCCCAGCGATTAAGCAACGATTCCATTTCCTTGCGTTCTTTTTCGTTGTCGGGACGGCCGTACACGTCGAAATAGTTGTCTTCCTCAGGAATTGCGCGCAGTCTGACTAAATTAGATCGCTCCGCTTTTCGCCATTCGTCCAATGTGCGGGCGTTCTGAATCGCGCAAACTGCGCGGCCTGGTGGTGTGCAATAGGCGCCGGCATTTTTGAATTTTCGGTAATCTCGAACTAATTGCGGGGTAATCATAAAGTAGTGTTTAGTGGTGGGTTGAATCAGGCCTGTACCGTGCAATCGGCGTGCAAGGCATCGTAAAACCAATCGTGAATCAGTTCTTTAATGTCGTTTCGATTTGGTCCAGAAATGGAAATGGTAAAACCGGAAAGTAAGCAGGGTTTGACGGTAATTTTATGACTGGTCCATCCGTCGTAATATCCGTCTTCGTTCATGTGATGGAATTCCGTAGTGAAGACTAGTTTTGACCCGTCAAACTTCAAATTGTCGTCAATATCGAATTTGGTACCACAGTCAAATCCTGATCCATGGGGAAAGTCTTTTTTGATAATCTGCGTGATTTGCTTTTCCCATCGGGTTAGCCATTCCTGATTGCCTGAACTGATGCAATTGCCGTGGGCGATAATGGCGTTTGCTAGGGCCTGGTAGTTGTGTCTGGTGTTCATATTATTTATAAAATCTCCTATTCCAAGGACGTTCGTCAAAAATACCAGAGTCTAAGCAATCATCCGCGCATTTTCGGCAGACTGGAGTGCCTGTACGATCTTCCATATCCACGCGATTAACGACGGTAACTGCCTTGCGCTCGCATTTTCCTTTGCAATACGGGCAACCTGGGTCTGAGCATTGGCATTGTGTTTTCATGGTATCTTAGGTGTGACGTTTGAGGGTTGTGCTTGTTTGATCCAACCTGGGGCGGGACATTTGCCTGCTTTGACATTTTCCCCGCGTTCGTATCCGCGAAAATATTCGGGTGATGTATCGGGATCAGTTTCCTTGGTGCCGCCATTCATGGCGCACATATAGCCCATGACGTAGGGCAGGAAGTCTTGTGGCCTGGTATCATCAATCACGTCCTGGGGGATGCCGTACATTTTCGCGGTTAAACGCGAATCAGGATTGCCTGCCTCACATCTTCTTTGCATGGCGCTAAAGATATCGCCTTGCATGAATTCACGCGCGGTCGAGCCGAGTTTATTCACGGTTTTTTCCATGGCGGATGACAGCGCGGATTGATCCAAGAGTGAATTAGCCTCTCGGTACGCCTGGCGCATTAGATTGCGAGCATTATTACCATTCCACTGGCCAAGAGGGGCATGACATCCGTACGAGTTGAGACATTCGGCCGTAGCTTCATCGGTTAAATCGGGTTCATTTTCCATCCCGCAACAGCGCAAGGCGGATTGCAGGTTATCGGCGGAAATGGCATTCAAATCCACAAGCCGCAATTCGACATTGTATTTTGGATGGCCTTGGCTGTCTCGACCGCACGCATCATCCATATTTATCAATTCAATGAATTGAAACTGGCGATTGCCGACACAGCGCCAATTGCGGCCGCCATAGTCGAGCATGTTAACGTCTCCGGTATAATTCCATTTTGGTGTTTTCATAAATTCAGTTAGCGTTTGATCCCATAGCATCCGATGTAGCGGGCAATGCGCATTGCGCTTGCGGCCGTGATATTGTGTGGTAGGTGGAGCGATACAGAGCGTGACAAGGTGCAATTGCCGGTCGCCGAATAATTCCGCCCCATGTCTTCATTGCACCAAGTAAACCAGCGAGGCGGATATTGAACGGAGATGGGGCACGAATCCGCCTCAACATGTCCGCCATGCTCTTGGCAGAATTTGACGGCCGTACGCAGCGAAAACTCCGCCGGTTTTTTGGGCATGTAGGTACGGGCGGGAATAGTCAGATTACGAGTGATAAAGCCATGGGTTGCAAAGTCCCCATGTTGCGCGCTGTCCTCGGTAACGGTATTAAAGGTTAGGCGGAATCTCATATCACGATGCGGGATTGTCGGAACTTATTTTGTTTGCGGCAGGATTTCGATTGTCAACTGGCCCAACATGGCCTGATAAACGCAGAGTTTTAATTCTTCATTGTCGCGACCGTCGAACACCAGTGCCTTGGATTCAGGTTCCAAGGATTGCAACGATCTCCGAATTCCGCCAAGAGTTCGTACGGACTGAAGCTGGGAGAAAAGCGGTTGCTTTGTTGGCGTTCATAAAATCAATGGCGTCGCGAACACTGGAAACTTGGCGGGTTGCCCATTTTTCAGTGTTCGGTCGTTTTCCGATGGTGCGGTATTTGAGAGTGTAGTTCATGCGCGACGATAAGCGGATAGTGTGCCAAATCACGTGTGTCCCGAAGCCAGGCAAAACTGTCTCAAATGTGGTGTCGCTCGAACGTTAACGTGGGCAGGACACAGAAAATGGGACACAAAAATAGGACAGTGTACGCCATAAAACTGGACACAATAGGTTGGAGATTGTATGAATGATTCATGCCGCTATTTACCCGCGAAAATGCCGCTGAGATGCAAAGACGCTCGACGGTGATAAAATTGGCGAATAACATCGCGATTCCACCGGCCGCCAAGCTACCCGCCCATGAAACGGAACTGGCGGAAGTGGAACGTAAGAAGACATTAGCGCAACAGATAGACTTGCTGGATGAGGACATCGCGAAAGCAAAAAACCCCATGTTGCGGCTCAAGCTGATTGATGCAAAAGCCAAGCTGTGGGCATTGCTCTACCCCAAACCCGGCGTACTGCGACCGGGAAAGCGCACGGGATCAGCTCCAGTAATCGCTCCTATCGAACCACTACCCGTTGTAAATGTCGCTCCGATTGTGTCCCCTGAAACGGAGCTAAACCACAATGGCGAAAACATTCAATCGCAAGTACTTGAGTAACAACGCGCGAGTGAATTAATGTATTACAATATGAATTATGCTTAAGCATTCTTTTTTCTGGTCGCGACCGTCACCGCACCACCACCACCCCACATCCCCGTAGGCGCGCGACCAGGTTCCCCTCCGAGACTCCCCTTTCAAACGAACCCATATCCCCAAGTTCCAGCGTTTGTTTTATCGTTGGTCTCTTTCCCTTCCCCGAATAATTCTTACGCGCGATTCCCCCGTACCCCCTTATTTCCATATCCATATATACACAAATTTACACAGTGTATCTAAATGTTTGACATTTGAATGGGGTGGTTTTTAATAAATCGTGACCGGAAAACAACGCTACCGCGAGTTTCTAAAATCCGAATTCTGGAAGGAATTAAGCCGTCGAAAGCGTGATTTGGTGGGTAAATGTGAGGAGTGCGGATCAACCACCAACCTGCAAAGTCATCACCATGAATACCCTAAAGATTGGTACGAAACCACCCTGGAACAATTGCAAGTGCTGTGCCGGGAATGCCACCGTAAGGCGCATGGTTTTGTGGTGGTGCCATTCCATCTTTATTCCGGCCGGGATTATGGATTTTGCCGAACCATCCATTGGGTGGATTCATTGACGCTGCGGATCGGTGGTGGTGGTTATAAACTTTCCCCCAGGGATCGCCGGTATCTCCGCCTGGTCGCTGAACGATACCCCGCCAAAAAACACGACGGATGCATGGTGTTCCATGTCTCCAACTGCATCGCCTTTGATTTATTGCTCAACCCATGAAAAATTCCTTCGCCCCCATCTTCACCTCCATGCTCGATTCCTCCGTGTGGACCGAGGATTACTCCGTGCGGGTGCTTTGGACCGCATTGCTGGCACTGAAAGAATCGGACCACGTGGTGAGATTAACCGCCTTCCAAATCGCGCGCCGAGCCAATATGACCGAGAAGGAGGTTATCAAGGCCATGAACATCCTGTGCGCCCCGGATACCAAACGCCTGGAAAAACAACCCTTCGACGGGAGACGGGTTAAAAAAACCGAGGACGGTTGGATGGTGCTTAATGGCCAGAAATACGAGGATTTAATGAGAACCGTTTCCCGACGCGCCTATAACGCCCGCAAGCAACGCGAGTACCGATCAAAAAAACCCCTCCACCCCTCCCTCCCCTCAGCCGGCGAGCGGGAATATGAACAGGCGATTCGTGCCGGCGCCAATGAGGAGCAATTGGACGCCATCGTGGAAAAATATTTGAAAAAATAATTGACGGCTCCCCACCGACGTGCGACAACCTCCCTGTGCCGTTCTTATATCAAGTCCTTGCTTCCCCCATCAACGTGCTAGTTCTTCACCGGACGGGCGGCACAAACGTTGATGGCGGGAGCAAGGGTTTGATATGAAACGATTCACCGAGACCACTAAATGGGACGATGCGTGGTACCGCAAATTAAGCCCACCCGCGAAACTCCTCTGGAGCTACCTCACCGACAAATGCAACTGCGTTGGATTGCTTGATTTGGACCTGGAAGCCGCCTCCTTCCACATCGGATCAACCATCGATAATGCCCACCTCACCGAGTTGGGATCGCGAGTGTTCAAAACCACGGACGGTAAATTGTTCATCCCCAAATTCATCGATTTCCAATACGGACAACTCTCCCCCACCTGCCCCGCCCATAAACCAGTGTTCAAGGCGATTGAATTCTATGGGTTGGTTAAAAATGGAATAGGGTATCAATACCCTATCAGTAGGGTATCCAATACCTACAGGAAAGGAAAAGGAAAGGAAAAGGATAAAGAGGGGGTGCAGGGGGAGACTGAGGCGACGACGATCCTGCAATACCTGAACCTTAAAACCGGACGGGAATTCAAACCCTCCAAATCCTCCCTGGCGCCCATCAATGCCCGGTTGCTGGAAGGCACGGTGGAAGGGATCAAAAAGATGATCGACCGGCAATGCGCGCGCTGGATGGGCACCCGGTTCGAGGAATACCTCCGCCCCTCCACCTTGTTTGCGCCCGAGAAATTCAACGAGTACTACGCCGCCCGCGACATCCCCCTCCCGATCAACGGCGAAGTCCGAACCAAATCCCTGATGGAAAAAGAACTGGAACACTTATGAAACTCGACTACCAATGCAAATTATGCGGCCACAAGTCAACCGTGGAGGTGGATGACGATTTGGAACTTTTCACCATCGCGCAATGGAAAACCATCCTGTGCTGCAATCGTTGCGCTGACTTCCTGGGTGAAAAAAGAGCGGTGGTGGAAAAAATAAACCGCGTGGCCGGCCTGTTGGAATTAAAACGCAAGGGATTCGCCGCCAAGGTCGCGGAATCCGCCATCCGGGAAAAGTTTGATTTCCATGCCCGGAAATTCGCCGCGCTGGTGTGCCATCACTTTCACAAGTCCATGGTCTGGGATGAGGAATTTGTGAACCTGCTCATGGAGAAACCGGAGAACAGCCACAGGATTTGCGCGCACTACCTGCGGGGAATCCGGGCGTTATGAACTACTACAACGAACACGATCCCAAAGCGGCGGCATGGCTCCGGGAACTGATAAAACAAAAACTGATCCCGGCCGGCGACGTGGATGAACGCGATATTGAAAATGTAAAAGCCCATGAAATCAAAAAATACACGCAGCACCATTTCTTCGCCGGCATCGGCGGGTGGCCCCTCGCGCTCCAAATCGCCGGGTGGCCGGAAACAAAAAGGGTCGGCACCGGTTCCTGCCCCTGCCAACCATTCAGCGTCGCCGGAAAAAAACTCGCCGAAAAAGACTCCCGCCACGTGTGGCCTTGGTTCCGCGAACTCGTCCGGGAGTTGGAAATTCCAATCGTCTTTGGCGAGCAGGTTGCGGGCAAGGCTGGACGTAAATGGCTCGCCGGAGTACGCGCTGAAATGGTCTTCCTGGGATATATCTTCGGGGCCGCGGATTTGTGCGCTGCGAGCGTCGGAGCGCCCCACATCCGGCAACGGTTGTTCTGGGTGGCCGACTGCGCGGGCGAACGATGGAACGGGAGCGCAAAAGTGCAAGGGCAGAACGGGCGGGGATTCGTTGAATCAGGCGGTGCAGTTGGCGGGCTGTCCGAGTCCAATGGCTGGCTCGCCGGGAACGGAGAATTACAATCCTTCGGGAAACACAGACAGCTCCCGGAAGACAGTCGCGTTGATCGCGGGTTGGCCGACTCCAAACGCAATGGAGGGCGGGCAGACGAGCCGGGGCGGAAAGCGGAAGGGCGAATTGTTGATGGGCGGGTTGGTGGGATGGAACACACCGAGATCGACGGACGGGAGCAACGGCGGACCGCATCAGGCGAACGGAGCCTTGTCGGCGGATGCGGCACTGGCGGGTTGGGCGACGCCAACCAACAGGGATTTCAAAGGAGCAAATTTGAAATCTTATCGCGAGAGGGGCGGAGGCAGAAAGGGGGAGCAATTAGCCAACCAAGCGGTCCATATGTGCGGTTGGAATACTCCTCATTGTCCTCGCCAAAACGATTCGGACCACAGCAATTCGAGTTACATGCGCTCTCAACTACCTGGGACAATTTCTCAATCGTCCGCTGCGCCGATGGCAAAACGAGGCGCTTTGAACCCAAATCATTCCCGCTGGCTCATGGGATTTCCGGCCGCGTGGGACTCCTCCGGGGCTACGGCAATGCAATCGTTCCGCAAGTCGCGGCGCAATTCATCCTCGCGTCCATCGAGGCGGCAGCCTCAAGGGAAAAAATAATCTTTCAACCCGAGTTGGGAATGGAGTGATATGGGACCACCCTTCAGAACCCCCTCCTGTGAAATGGTCGCGCTCCAAAGGCGTGGCGATTACTACGTTGCCAAGGCCGCGCAACTCCGCACCAAAAAACCCATGACCGATTTGATCCGGCGTGAGATCAGGTACCTCGAACATTTGAACCATGGTTGCCAGCAAGCGATTGCCAAATACTTTGCCAACGGTGTCAGGCCTTATGAACAAAACGACTATTGAAATCAGACGATACATTTGAGAACCGGCAATGCGCCATCGCGTACGAGGAATATTTGGAAGAAAAGAAACTCGCGGTGGCTTGTGGCCGGTCAACAACCATAACCTACGCGATAATCGAGCGCCGGAATGGCCTTAAAAAAGATCAGCTTAAAAATTATTTTGCGAATCAAATATCAAGAAAAAGAAAAGCATGAGCCTCCCCGGTAAATTACTCAGTGCGCGCGAGGATCAAGTGGCACAACTCATGTTGCGCGGCCTGATGAGAAAAGAAATCGCTCCCCGGTTGGGGATCACGGAAAATACCGTGGATAAACACATGGAGGCGGTGTATTACAAATTAGGCGTTGTCTCCCGCACCGCATTTCTCCGCGTGGCGCTCCGCACTGGTTTGGTCTCGCTCGAAGAATTCACTCGCCACACCTATGGCGAACTGGCAGTTAAATCCCGTCCCAGTCATCTAGCGCCGCTCGTCAATCACTTGTCAGAAACCAAAAACCTCGCAACTGTATGATCCAAACGCCGAACCAATTGTTTGAATGAAGCAAAACCTAGAACTCATAGCCATGGTTTGGCTCCGTGTGGAAAAGCGGTGCATGATAGTCACACGCGAACGCACATTGCTTTACGGCGCCGGCCAACCAGATGTGATGGGAATAACCAAGGAGCGTTATGTAATTGAGATTGAGATTAAACGCTCGGTATCTGATTTCCGAGCGGATGCTAAAAAAATATCGAGACAAAACCGCGTTCTTGGGCACACCAATTACCCGAAACAATTTTACTACCTCATGCCGAAAAAAATCGCGGATAAGGTTGAAAATGAAATACCACATTGGGCGGGATTGATGAACGTTGCAGAAGATGGCGCTTGCTGTGTTGTCTCAAAGCGCGCTCCAACAAACGAGCGTTCGGAGCGCGTGACGATTCGACAATGCGCTAGAGCTGTGGAGCACCAGACAAATTTTATTCTCTCATTGGAGCGCGAATTGGATAATTGGAAAGCGAGATTCATTGAGGGTCACCAACCTTATATCGGTCTTAATCCTGAGTTGCATTTCGAGATATGATTAAATTTGGTTTACATTGGCCGGAAGGCTCGCGCCTGTTGGACATCGTGTTTTACATGATCCGGAAACCGGATGAATTTATAATAAAACAAGGGACCACGCGGGCGGATTTGTATCTGGAGGCGCATCGCATCCTCTGGCCGGAGGACGATCAACACCGCTGGTTTGTCCTGGGAATGCGACGCATCGTGGAAAATCAAATCACGGTCCTGATGGGATCAGCCTCCTCCGCGAAGACGCACACGATGTCCTGTCATGCGCTCATCACGTTTTTCGTACACCCGCTCAATTCGTTCAGCATGATTTCATCGACCGAGAAACGCTCGCTCGAAATCAAAGTGTGGGGACGCATCAAAGGTCTCTACAACCGCGCCAAGGCCCGTTATCCCCATCTCCCCGGATTCGTGCTCGATTCCATGATGGCGATTACCGCGAACAACATTGACGAAGACAACGACAAGGCCCGCCAACTCAATAGTGGTCTCATCTGCATTCCGTGCATCTCGGGTGGAAAATTTGTGGGCATGGCGAAATACCAGGGGGCCAAGCCCCCCCACTCGCCAGGGAAATCCGATGGCTTATTGACGCACTACGGTGACGAGGCCGCAGTCATGCAGCATTCTTTTCTCGATGCGTACGCGAATTGGATGGCGAACGGATCAGCCTTCAAGGGAGCCATGGCGGGAAACCCCACCGACATCTCCGATCCTTTGTGCATCGCGGCGGAGCCGGTGGAGGGATGGGACTCCTTCGAGGACACCAAGAAAACCCAGGAGTGGAAATCGAAATGGTACAACGCGCACGTGATTGCGTTCGATGGACGCGACACCCCGAACAACGACGGACAGAAAAAATATCCCTACCTCGTAAAAAAAGAATTCGTGGATGATCTCGCCAAGACCCACGGCGAGGATTCGTGGCAGTATTACCAGCAAGGCATCGGAAAACCATCGCAAGGCATGGTGTCATTCCGGGTCATCACGATGGGACTGTGTGAACGGCATAAAGCATTCGAGTCGGTGATCTGGAGCGGAGGCGAGATGACCGATCTCTACGCCATCGATCCCGCATTCGGCGGCGGCGACCGGTGTGTGGCTGGACGGGTGCGATTTGGGATGGACATCAACAACGTGCAAATCCTGGAGGTGTTCAAGCCCGAGATCGTCCCGATTTCACTCAGCGCCAAACTCGAAGCCTCGGAACAAATCGCGGCCTGGGTAAAAACCAAATGCGAACAACTTGGAATTCCACCTCAGAAAATATTTTATGATTCCCTCGGATCAACCCTCCTCGGATTTTCATTCGCGCAAGTCTATGGCGCCACGTGCCCCCACCCGGTTGAGTCAGGTGGTACCTCAACCGACCGTCCTGTTAGATTTGATTTATTCGTACCAGACCCAAAGGCTCCAGGGGGTAAGCGACTCAAGACTTGCCGTGAGCAATACTCTAAACTGGTCACCGAGTTGTGGTTTTCAACCCGTGAAGCAATCGAGTCCGAGCAAGTACGTGGTCTCTCCCGAGAAGTAGCGTTGGAGGGGCAGTTGCGATTGTTTGAAATCGTCACCGGCAATCGCATGGAGGTGGAGCCCAAGGACGAGATGAAGGAGCGCGTGAAGAAATCCCCGGACTTGTACGACTGGTTTGCCATCGCGGTGGAGGGTGCCCGCCGTCTTGGATTCCGAATTCAACGCATCGGTGGGGACATCAATTCCAAGAGCCCGAACAAAAATTGGCTCAATGAAAAGCAGAACAAACTCCAACAACTGATGAAAGCCAAGCGGTTGAAGGCAGCTTAATCATTGACGGCAAAACCAAAGCGCGGTAAAACCCGAAACAACATGAGTGAACGCCGCTAACCATGAGTCTCAAGAATACCAACACACTTCCTCCGGGCGGGTGGATTTACGAGCAGAAGGACAACAATGGCAAGGTGGTAAAAAAATTCCGCTCCATGGCACCATTCCAGGAGGCTTGCACGGAAATATTGAAATGCCGCACCGCAAACAATTTCAAACGCGCCACCTTACCCGAGGTGAAAGAGGATGTGGATGAGGCGCAATGTGTGCGACTGGGATATGACGGCGCATTCGTTAAAAAAAAACCAGTGAGTTTTTCGCCGACGCGTCTATTCAGTCCCGTTCATCTACGAGATCGTGTGCAAGCTGTGGCTGGCACGCTTGGAAATCTAAGTAATGGGGCTCGGGTTTTGATGCGCTGGCTTGGCGAGGGAGCAAAGCCGGTGGCGCCGGAACTGGCACAGGCACGCGCCAATGTTTGTCTCGAATGCCCGTTCAATCAGGATGGATTCAAACCCATCGAACGCATCGCTGAAGTCATCCGCGAACAGACCGAGGAAAAAAACAACCTGAAACTCTCGGTGAACGGCGAGGAAAAATTACACACTTGTTCCCAGTGCTGGTGTCATCTCCCGTTGAAAGTGCACGTCCCCATCGATCACATTTTATCCGGCACTCCGGGACCGATGTTTGACAAGTTCAAACGCGAACAGCCCAAGTGCTGGATCGTTAAAGAGATGGAAAATAAAAAACAAACCCCGCAAACATGAACACATTCATAAGAAAACCGGTGCGTGTTTACGCCAAGCGATTCGACCCAAAGGAAAACCCTGACACTTTTATATTCCAAACCGAATCATACGTACTCGCCCTTCCGGTATTGGTGAATGGAGACAAATCAGCATGTCATCTTTCCCTTCCGACCGCTGAAACGATTGAATTTGTTGATCCGGGAAATTGGGTAGTTCAGGATACGGATGGAAAATTTCTAAGATTAACAAACGAACAATTTAATCAACAATACGAACCCGAAAACCTCAACCCCGCAAAATAATGCAACCATTGCTCGTCGTACTTCCGTATCATGCTGGTGATTTTCAACTCGCCCAAAAACTCCTCGTGTGGATCAATGAACTGGGATCGTGCAAACCGCACTCCATCCTCCTCTGCGCGGACTCCCAAGTGAGTCGCGATGACATGATGAAGCTGATGGATTTGGCGCGTCCGAACTTCCACAAGGCATCGACGATGATTTGCTCCGTTCCGACCGCAACCGCAGAGAAAAAAGTGTGGGCACCCAACGTGATGTTTCTCGCGGCCGCGCTACAGGTGCATACGAATTACCGCATGGACTTCCTGTGGCTGGAGCCGGATGCGATTCCGATTTATCCGGGATGGCTCAACGATCTTGCCGACGAGTACGAGGATTGTCCGCGTCGGTACATGGGATCAATCGTGCCAAGCAACGGACAACCCAACCTGCCCCCATCGTATCTCAATGGTGTGGGAATTTATCCCAACGATGCGATTCGCGACTTTGAAAATATCGAGAGCGTGAAATCGAGCGAGCAAGCCTTTGACATCGGATCGGCTGGTGTGATT
>Ga0207856_1000026_pt1 | contig 30091 bp, 38 predicted proteins | sample LuqExpMetageno21_FD_187779 | JGI IMG/M metagenome (GOLD analysis project Ga0207856, IMG submission 187779) | Tropical forest soil microbial communities from Luquillo Experimental Forest, Puerto Rico - Sample 21 (SPAdes) | ecosystem: Environmental > Terrestrial > Soil > Tropical forest ... | reverse complement strand
GGAATTGTGGAAGGATGACAGTGGCATTTCACGCTTTACTGTGTCCATGCCGGGTAAGCAGCTGGGTCCACAGATGCCGTACCTGTTCGATGAAGTGTTTCATCTTGGTATCATGCGCTTGCAGGATGGCCGTAAGGTGCGTTACCTGCGCACGGACCAAGATACGCAATATGTCGCCAAGGATCGTTCAGGTCGCCTTGACGAGATTGAAGAACCGAACCTGACTAAAATCATTACCAAGATCCAAGGAGTAGCCGCATGAACGGTGTGTCTTTCAATTTCAACGCAGCCAACGTTGCTCCCTCGCAGGCATTGGATGCGTTGCCGAACGGTTGGCAGAACGTGCAGATCACCAACAGCGAGCAGAAGCCCACCAGCAAGGGCGACGGCCAGATGATCGTATTCGAGTTCACCGTGCTGGATGGCCCGTACAAGGGCCGCAAGATTTTCGACCAGCTGTGCCTCGTGCATCCCAACCCCACCACGGTTGAGATCGCGTACAAGAACCTGTCGGCCATTTGCCACGCCACCAACCGCATTCAGATCCAGCAGACCACGGCGGAAGTGCATGGCATTCCCATGATGATTAAGCTCAAGAAGCGCGAGGCACGCCGCACCGAGGATGGCAAGGAGTATGACGCCAACAACGAGGTGAAGGGTTACGACAAGTACGGCAGCGACCATGAGCTCGCACACGGCACCTTTGCCGGTGGCGTGGCCGGTGCACCGCAAGGCACGCCCAGCTGGGCCAATACCGGCGCCAATGCTGCCCCGCCCGCTGCAGGTTTCCCGGGTGTATCTGCGCCGGGCAGCTTCCCCGGTGCGCCCACGCCCCCGGCCACAGGTGGCTTTCAGGGCTTCCCCGGTGCCGGTGCGCCGCCAGCCGGCCCTACGCCGCCCCAGTTCAACGGCGCAGCAGGTTTCCCGGGTGGTGGTGCAGCTCCTGCTCAGCCGTGGCCGCAGCCGGGCGCACAGCCGGGCGCACCAACCTCGCCGAACGCTGCGCCTGCCTTTCCGGGCGCCGGTACCCCGCCCCCGCCAATGAACAGCAATGTGCCGCCTCATGCGCCCCCGCAGCCGGTGCGCGTGATGACGGAGTTGGCACGTGGTGCCACCTACGAGCAGTGCATTGCGTCTGGCTGGACGGACGATGCGCTTCTTCAGCATGGCCTCATGCGCTGGGAAACACCGGCCCCCGTTAGCACCGCTCCGGCACCGGGCGCGTTCCCGGGTGTGCCGCAGCCGCCCGCAGGTTTCGGCCAGCCCACCCCACCGCAGTTGGCAGCCAATCAGCCGGGCGGTTTCCCGGGCGGCAGCGCCCCTTGGATGCATAACGGCTAAGCCCATCGCGTAATCCCCTGCGCTTGGTAGTGGGCGCAGTTGTTGGCCGCGCATGTATGGGAGTGCATGTGCGGCCTTTTTTCATTGGGAGTACGGCATGGCAGTCTGGAAAGCGGAAAAAACATTGGCAGCCATAGACGCTGCTATGTGCAACGACGGCGGTAACGCCTACCGTCGTAACTTGGGGCTGGTGTTGCCCCACATGGGGGATGCATACCGTGACACTGAGGACGATCGCCGCAGCCATCTTGGCGCTAGCGTTATTGGCGGTGAGTGTGAGCGCGCTGTGTTTTATGGCTTTCGCTGGGCCAGTAAAAAGGGCGTTCGGGGCAAGAAGGGAGAGCCCAAGGCCAAGGCAGAGTCGCGTATGCGCCGTCTGTGGAACCGAGGGCACATCGAAGAAGCACGGTTCATTGCTCTATTGCTTTCGGCTGGCATACAGGTGTACCAGCAGGACGCTAACGGTAATCAGTTTCGTATTATCAATCTCGGCGGCCACTTTAGCGGCAGCGGCGATGGGGTTGGCTTGTGCATACCTGATCTACCTTACGGGGTGCCTGCTCTTCTAGAGATGAAAACCCATAGCGACGACAGCTTTGAGTCGCTAAAGGAAAAGGGCGTGCGCTTGAGCAAGCCTGTACATTACGTGCAGATGTGCGAGTACATGGCGCACATGGGGCTGCTATATGCGCTGTACCTTGCAGTAAACAAGAACACCGATGAGCTGTGGGCCGAAATTGTGGTGGCTGACAATGCCACTGCCCAAACGTTCATGGACCGTGCGCAGCGTGTAGTCTTCGGTAGCCTACCGCAGCGCATACGCGGGGGTAACCCAGGTTTCTACGTATGCAAGTACATGTGCGACCACACGGACGTGTGCTACAGCACGGTGAAGCCTGAACGCAGTTGCCGCACGTGCGCCATGGTGTACTTTGCACCAGACGGCAAGGTGTTGTGTTTGGCTGAACTAAACAATACGGGTGGCGTTGCGCTTACCAAGGAGCAGCAGATACAGGGCTGCGCTGTTTATACACTGGACAAGAAACTACAACCATAATGATCCAGCTACGCGACTACCAGCAGTATGCGGATGACCTGCTGTGGACATATTTCCACAGTGGGCGCCAAGGCAACCCCTTGGTGTTGGAACCTACGGGCGTAGGCAAATCAGTCAACATTGCGGCGTTTGTGCAGCGCGCATTGTTTGCCTACCCGAGCACACGTGCCATGATGTTGACGCACGTCGAATCCCTTATCAGCCAGAACGCTGAGAAGCTGCGCACCATTTGGCCCAACGTACCCATGGGCATACATAGCGCTGCACTAGGCAAGCGTGACACTATTCAACAAGTGATCTACGCTGGCATCCAAAGCGTGTACCAGCATCCCGAATGGTTTGGCTGCGTGCATATTGTGATCATCGATGAGGCACACTTGCTGAGCCCAAACGATGAAACAATGTACCAGCAGTTCATTACTGCACTAAAAAAAGTGAACCCTAGCCTTAAGGTGATCGGATTTACTGCTACCGACTGGCGGCTAGGGCAAGGACGTCTAACCAGCGGTAATGTGTTCACCGAAATTGCTGTGAACATGACCACCCCCGAATGGTGGGATTGGTTTACAGACAATGGGTACCTTGCCCGGCTGTACAGCAAGAAGACGGTTACGCGATTGGACGACACTGGCATTGGGCACAGTGGGGGTGAGTACATTTTAAGCCAGCAGCAAAAGGCGCTGGACAAGGAAGAGATTACCGCCAAGTGCATTGAGGAGATGATGTTTCGTGGCGTGGACCGCAATTGTTGGTTGGTGTTTGCTACAGGCGTTAACCACTGCGAAAACGTGGCTGGGCTTATGAATGAGATGGGCATCGATGCCTGCGCCATTCATAGTAAAACCAAGAACGCTGACAAAATGCTGGCAGCATACAAGGCTGGCGAGTACCGGGCAGCAGTTAGCATGAACAAGCTAACTACCGGTGTTGACGTGCCGCAGATAGATCTTATCGGCGGCATGCGCTTCACCGAAAGCAGCGGCATGTGGGTGCAGATGCTAGGCCGTGGTACGCGCCCGGTGTACGCGCCCGGCTACAACATAGCCACACCACAAGGGCGGCTGTCTGCCATGGCCGCCAGCATCAAGTCCAATGGTTGCCTAGTGTTGGACTTTGCGCACAATACAGAGCGGTTGGGTCCAATTAACAACCCTGTGATTAGCGAACCCAAGAAAGGCCGTAAGAAAAGTGGTCAAGGATGCCCAGTACGTACATGCCCGGTATGCGCGGAATATGTACACGCCAGCAAACGCTTCTGCGTGTGTGGCTACGAATTCACCATGGTGATCCACATCAATGCCGAAGCTAGCAGCGCAGAGGTTATGACACGTGCCAACGCGCAGCCTGAGCCGGTGGTCGAATTGGTAGATGTAGCCCACGTCACCTACGCATACAGCAAACGCCGCAATAGCGACAAACCGCCTACGCTACGTGTTAGCTATCATGCCGCTGGGCTGCTGCGTAAGTTTGAAGAGTACATCTGTTTCGAGCATGAGGGCGGCGCGCAAACGCGGGCGCGCAACTGGTGGCGTGAACGTAGCGCAATGCCAATACCGGAGACGGTGCGCGAAGCTGAAGGGTTGGCGCATACGTTGCGCATTCCCAAGCAGATACGTGTATGGACTAACATAGCCAAACCAAAGGTGATGAGTTATGAGTACTAAGCAACAGGAATACAGCCAGCTAGACCACGCATTGCTGCAAGCTGTGGACACAATGGCGCAGGGCTTGGCGATAGCTAGCAGGCAGAATCGACGCACATGCGTGCATTGCCTGCATTTCCAGCACATGAGGGAAGAATGCGGGCTGGCTACACCCCCGGTACGGCCCCCGGCCCGGGTTATCGCGTTTGGGTGCCCGAGGTTTGAGCCGGATGAGGTGCCTTTTTGAACACTTTGGCACGGGGGTTGCTTAGGGCCTTGGCCGCAAATCCCCCCATTCCCAGGGCGCATGGCAAAAAAGTTCTAAAATTGTTCAAAAAATAATTGAACAGACCAAAAAGGTGTTCTACCTTTGTTTCACCGGCGGGGTTGGCCCGCCTAGCTACTAGGGGTAGCCCATGTCCAGTTACAGCACGTATATGACCGCCAGCAGTATTGCCCAGCTTAGCGCCAAGGTGCACAACAGCGCTTCCAGAAACCGGGAAGTGGTTGCGGCCGAAAATGCCCGGTTGCCGCTGTATATGCAGCTGGAAGATGCCAGCAACGCCCATGTAGATACTGCCCTGCGTATTGCCCGCCGCAACGGCGACGGTGGCGCGGTTGCCGTGCTGGAAGACGAACGCCTGCGCCGTGCCGATGCCGGCACGTACACCCCCACTGCTGCCAACCCGGTTTAAGGAGCCCGCCATGTCCGCACGCACCCACCTGTCCGCCACCCGCCGCGCAGCCTGCAACACCGGCAGTGCCACCCCCGCCGCTGCCCCGGTTGTTGTGTACATGGGCAACGGGCAAACGTACACGGCCCCCAGCGCCCACAGCCAGCACATTGCTGCGGTGGTAGCCAAGTGCGGCACGCCGGCCCCCAGCGGGGCATACAAGCCGGCAACCATGGCCTACCACGCCCAGCGCGCGGCCCTTATCGCCAAGCTGCAAGCGGCTGCCAGCCCCAGCACCCGCCGCAAGTACGCGGCAGCCCTGCGCGAGCTTGATGCTACGCGCTACAACATGGCTGCTACCCCGGCACCCAAGGCAGCGCCCGCCAAGCCCAAGGCAGAGCGCACGGCCCGCATGGCTGTGACCATAGCTGCCAAGGTGCAGCGCGCTCCGCGTAGCATGGTCCAGCGCGCCCGGGATGCTGCTTACCAGCAGGCCAAACGCCAGCTGCTCAAGTGGTGCGCCGCCAATGGCCGCACGTACAGCGTGCGTAAGCTGCCTAACGGCGACTACATGGTGGCCTTGGCTGGCAACGGTGTGTTCGGGGTAGGCCAGTATGTGGATACTGGCATGCGCACGCTGCTGCGCAAGGTGGGGGCATAACCATGGGTAGCACACAGCGGTTCTACAAGGGCAGCAGCACGTTTCCATGTGGCACCTGCACACGCAACACAAGGGATACTCAGCACACAAACGTTCGCCTGTGTGCTGAGTGTTACGAAGCTGCCGGGTTCGAGAATGAGCAGCTCGATTATGGCGACGCGGACGGCAAGTTGCAGCGTCAGATAGATGCGCTTTACAACCGGGCCGTTGCCAAGGGTGGCACCATTGCAGGCTACCCAACCACTACTACTCCCAATGAGGAAACAGCTATGAACGCTTCAAACGCAAAGAAGACGGCCCCCGCCAAGGTGGCTAAGCCCAAGGCTCCTGCCGCAAAGCCCAAGGCCCCTGCCAAGCCTGCGGCACGTAAGGCAGCCCCCAAGGCCCCGGCAAAGCCTGCCAAGCCGGCTAGCAAGCGCGCTAGCACCCCGCGTGCAGGGCACCAGCAGCGCGAGGTTAAGCACGGCATGCGCCGCCCGCTGGACGGCACGGTCGGGCACCAGCTGTGGGCACAGTATGACAAGCTGGCGGCCAAGCTGCCCAAGGCAGCTGATCTCACGGTCGAAGCTGCGCGCACGGCTGGCGAGAAGCTGGGGCTCAACGTCACCAGCACCACCATTGCCTTCTACCGCTGGCGCCGTTTCCAGGGCGTGCGCGGTCGCGGCAGTAAGCAGAAGGTGGACTAACCATGGATGCCGCACAGCGCCGCGAACTGATGTTCGACGCCTATGCGTACTTTAAGGCGGCGCATCTCTTCGTGCGGCATGCACGCAACGCAAAGGCGGACACGGATGTCCGCCGCGAGCAAATGTATCTGCGTATGGTGCGGGACATGCACGACGCAGCACGTACCCAACTCCGCACACTAAACGAGGGGCAAACACATGTACACACTGATTGACTGCACGAACAATTTCGCTATCGCCCGCCACGACGAATACAAGGCGCTGGCAGCACTGGCCTATATCCAGTTCGCCAATGTGGAAACCACCATTGTGCCGTTGGGCGAGAATAAGGGGTTCGCGCAGTTTGATCACGCCGAGTTGGTTGCCATCGGCAAGCACCTGGGGATTGCGGTGCCGGCAGCCAGTACCAAGAAGTACGGAGATGCCATCAAGCAAGTGCGGGCGGCTATCGAAAACGCCCCGAACCTTGAACTGCCGTTTGGCGTGGAGAAGATTGTCTACCAAGCCAACGCTATTTACCCCGAGGAGGACAAGCCGCGTGCCTTCAACACTGACGAAGGTGTGGTGCCGGCTCGCTTCGTGGCACGCTGGGCCGTGGACCCGCAGGTTAATCGTCGCCGCTGCGACAGCACCTACGGCAGCATGTTCGGCACGCTCAACAAGCCTGTTGCCAGTGGGCCTGACACCAGGATTATTGACCTGAATGCCAAGCGTGGCCGGCGCTATGACGAAATTGCCGATATTCCGCCTGACGGCACTGTTCCGGTCTCGCCTGCTTCTGTTAGTGTTGCCAAGCGCACTGGCGCGTCAACTCAAACCGAAGAGGACAACAGCATGGCAAGCACTGCTGAAGAAGTGATGGAAACCACCAAGCCCGCCAAGGGCAAGGCAGCGAAGAAGGCTGCGGCCAAGAAGGCTGCGCCCAAGGCCCCCGCCAAGCCTGCTGCCCCCGCCAAGCCGGCAGCCAAGAAGGCGGCCAGCAAGGGCGCCGCCAAGGCCCCTGCCAAGGGCAAGGCAGCCAGCGCAAGCGGCAGCCGCAATGGTGCAGGCACCAGCGTCGCCAGTGGCAAGGGCCGCCCCAAGCCGGGCAGCGTGGGTGATACCATTTGGTCCGCCGCCGACGCGCTGCAGGCCAAGAAGGGTAAGGGCGAGTACGTTACGTTCGCCGAGATCGAGAAGAAGATCGGCGACAAGATTAGCGAAGGCAGTCTGCGCACCGGATTCCAGCGCTGGCGCAAGTTCAACAAGATCCCCGCCCGCGCTTAACCCCAAGCGTTCCCAGCACTCCACACCGGGGCAGTCATAGCCCCGGTGTATTCCTAAGGAACCACACCATGCTGCTTAGCGCAGACCAGCGGTTTGCCATACCCACCGCCACCAAAACGGGCACGTTCAGCCTCGAAAGCTCGCTCACCAAGAGCGGCACGTTCTACCAGATGATGCCCCGCCATGCTGTCGAAGTACCGGATAGCCACCACGGCGCCACAGTGCTCATCATGCTGCGCAACCCCTACGCACGTCTTGTGTCCATGTACACATGGGGGTTCAAGAAGAAACACAGCACGCTTATGCGTTGGGGCGCCGATGGCCGCGATAGCGGTTTCGACGATTTTCTGCGTAACTGGTGCGCTGCATTCGACAAGCGTCACAACCCGGACTGGACTACGTTGCTGGCCCAGTACGTGCAAAAGGCGCAGGAAACCAACAACCGCGTACGCCTGTTCAAACTTGAAAACGACGGCGTTGATGCCATGTGCGGGTACCTGCGCCGGCAATACCCCAACGTTCAATTTTTGCCCAAGCGCATTAACACCAGCGCAGCTGAAGGCAGCTGGGTGTGCAATTGGACCAAGGGACGCGTGAAGCTGGTAGGCAACCGCGTGTGGGCCGATCTTGATCTGGGCGACTACAAAGCCCCCTGAGGACAACCATGAAGAATATCCAAGTACCCGAAGGCCCGGTTGCGGCCAGCGGAACTAGCCTTGCTGTCAACAGTACCTTCTACACGGTGCAGGGGGAAGGCCCGTTCGCCGGCAGCCCTGCTGTGTTTATCCGGCTAGCTGGCTGCAACCTGCAATGCCCTGCATGTGATACGGAGTACAGCAGCCGCAGCATGATGGAGTACACGGCCATTGTGAAGGCGGTTAAGGACCGCTGGAAGAATGCTGCACCAGCTGCCCCGCGCCCGCTGGTGGTTATTACGGGCGGCGAGCCCTTCCGCCAGCCGATCAACAAGCTGGTTGAGGCGTTGTTGTCGGACGGCTATACGGTGCAGATCGAAACCAACGGCACCTTGCACCGGCCCCTGCCGTTCTACAGCAGCCGCCTGTTTATTGTGTGCAGCCCCAAAACTGGCAATGTGCACAAGCAGCTGCTACCCCACATCCACGCCTTTAAGTACGTGCTGGGCGAGGACAGCATGGATAGCGAGGATGGGTTGCCGCTGCGTGTGCTGGGCCACCCGGGCGAGCGTGTATTCCGCAAGCCCAAGGATCACTCGGCCGCGGTTTACATACAGCCGCAGGACAGCCGTAACACGGCTGCCAATACGCGCAACCTCACTCTTGCCACCGCCAGCGCTATGAAGCACGGCTACAAGCTGTGCATCCAAATCCACAAGATCGTAGGAGTGCCGTAATGCACACAGTTGAACGCTACCACGACATTTCCTGTGGGCACAGGGTTGCGGGACACGAAAACAAGTGCCGCCACCTGCACGGTCACAACTACCGCATCACGTTCGTATGCGCGACCGAAAAATTGGATCCGCACTTGGACGAACTTGGCCGCGTCATCGATTTCGGCGTAATGAAGGATTTGTTGTGCATGTGGGTTGAAAACAACTGGGACCACAAGATGCTGCTGTGGGACCACGATTGGCAGATGCGTAGTCTGCTGCTACAAACCCCCATTGCTGATGACGAGACGGCACAGATTGTTGGCGACTCTACTGTGTGGGTGCCCTTCAACCCCACGGCCGAAAACATGGCGCAGCACTTGGTGGAGGTGGTTGGCCCCAAGCAGCTGCAAGGTACGGGCGTGGTGTTGTGGGGTGTCAAGATCGAGGAAACCCGCAAGTGCATGGCTAGCTACTTTCGAGAGGACGTGTAATGGATATGCGCGCAAGCAACCCGGCCCGGTTGGCTGGATACCTGAAGCAGTTGCTCGAACGTATTGACCCCGATCCCACGCGGCAAGGATTGGAAGAAACACCTATGCGTGCCGCTAAGGCATGGCAGGAGTGGACCAGTGGTTACAACAAAGATCCCGCAGATGTGCTCAAGGTATTTGAAGACGGGGCGCAAGGCTGCGATGAAATGGTTGTGGTGGCGGGTATCCCTGTCTACAGCCATTGCGAACACCACCTTGCTCCAATTTTCGGGCATGCCACAGTGGGCTATCTTCCTTCTGGTCGCATTGTCGGTCTTAGCAAGCTTAGCCGCCTCGTGGACATTTTTGCACGTCGGCTGCAAGTGCAGGAGCGCATGACTAACCAGATTGCCACAGCTATGATGGAGCATCTCAAGCCGCTGGGCTGCGGTGTGGTTATCAAGGCCCGGCACTTCTGCATGGAAAGCCGTGGCGTGAAGCAATGTGGCAGTGAAACCATTACCAGCAGCATGCATGGGTTGTTCCGCACCGATGCACGTGTGCGCTCAGAGTTCTTGGCCCTTGCGAGGAAATGACATGCAGATCAAGGTCAATGTCAAAACGGTTGTGCTCAATAGCGGCGGCATGGATACGTTCCTCATGGCGCACCTGTGCCCCACGTTGGCAGGTGCTACCCACCTCTTCGTGGACGTGGGGCAGAAGTACATGGCTAAGGAGCTGGTGGCGGCTACTGCCAGCGCCCGCAGCTGTGGCGCCAAGTTGGAAACTGTGACGCTGCAGAACCTTGGCGTGTATGAGCACGCCAGCGGGATTATCCCGTTCCGCAACGCAGAGTTGATATTGGCGGCAGCCCAATACGGCGACGACATTTATCTGGCCGTGCTGGCGGGTGAAATCAACAGCGACAAGAGCCCCGAGTTTTTCAAGGCCATGCAAGACGTGTTGAACATTAGCCACCGCCCGCAGTATTGGACGGCAGGGCGCCATTTCAACATCTGTACCCCTGTGGCTAACTTCACCAAGTCGCAGTTGGTGGCTGCCTATCTTGCGCTAGGCAAGCCGGTTATGGACTTGCTCAACACGGTAAGCTGCTACAGCCCTACGCTGAAGCACTGCGGCGCCTGCCCCAGCTGCTTTAAGCGGTGGGTGGCATTGGTCAACAACAACATTGATCACCAATGCCACTTCGACCACAATCCGGCCAACTGGTTGTCGTACGAAGAGTGGAAGGTGAAGCTGCGCGATTACAACGATGACCGCAGGCTGGAGGTAGCTGGCGCATTGTTCCGCGAAAAAGGCTGGGTGCTGTGACACACAAGACCATCATGTACTTTTCAGGGTCCATGACGCATCCAAGCGTCGTGGACCGACTTGTGAGTACAAACGTGTACCGCTTATTCACGTTTGCTGCGCCCAAGGAAGTCCATGAATACTTGGCCGAATGTGATAAGCGGGGAGTGCGCGCCAACATCATGTTGGATAGCGGCGCGTTTACCAGTTGGAATATCGGCAAGCCGGTACAACTACAGGACTTGGTGGCTTACGACTACGATTTACTGCAGCGGTACCCGCATCACAACTTTGTGTTCATTGCACTAGACGTTATTCCGGGGAGCCGTGGCCGCATGGCTACCCAAGTCGAGATCGACAAGTGCGTAGAAGAATCTTACGTCAACTTCCGCTACATGCAAACCTGTTTCCCCGGGCGCCACATACTTCCCGTTTACCACAGTGGTGAAGCCAGGCACATTCGTGACCGGTACCTGCAGCACACGCAGTACATGTGCCTGTCCATGAACCAAGACCTTAGTGAAGGGCAGCGCCTTGCGTGGGCACGCGAAGCCATGGTGCCGGGCTTTTTCTTCCATGGGCTGGCAGCAACCGGTAACGCCATGCTTAGCCAGATCGACTGGTACAGCGTTGATAGCTCAGGCTGGCTCATGGTGGCTGCTATGGGCAGCATCCTGTTCCCTGTGGGCAACAAGCTCAAGCCGCTACCGGTTAGCGGCACAGCGCCTGACCGTAAGAATCAGGGCAAGCACCTAAGCAACATGCACGAACGAGACTACATGTTGCAGCTGATACACCAGCACGGTTACACCGAGGAGCAGCTGGCGCATGATTACGCAGCGCGTATCTGCTGGAACATTGACATGTGGAACAATCCACCATGGCAGAAGGCCGTGGTAAAACCTATGGGGCTATTCTCATGATCTTCCAAGGCTACCCCAGCGAAATACAATTGTTGGACGGGCCGGCTAAAGGCATGGTTGCTTGTAACGGTCTGGCACCCGAAGCAATGACAGAATACGTTAGTTGCATTGCGCGTGTCGGCCCCAGCTGGCCAGCTGCTAAGACGCGGCTGGGCGAGAGTTTCAAAGGTGCGTTGTACAAAGTCAAACCAGTCATCGTCCACGGCGAAGGCGTTGTGCTTTTCGGCCACTACCAAGGGTTTAACAATGAATGTCCTTCAATCATTGAAGTTTGTCCAAGGTGCGGTAAGCAAGAAGGACTTTGTCCCTGCTCTAACCCACTTCCAAATCCGTGACGGTCGCATTACTGGCTACGATGGTAAGATGAGCTTGAGCGCGCCCATTGCGCTAGACTTGGATTGCTGCCCCAAGGCAGACACGTTTGCTAAGGCCATTGCCACGTGCGAGGAAACGGCACAGCTGCACATGGCTGCTAACGGTAAGTTGGCCGTGCGCAGTGGCAAGTTCAAGGCTGCCGTAGAATGCCTGCCGCCTGAGCTATACCCCGGCGTTGTGCCGCAAGGCGACTATGTGCAGGTTAACGGCAACTTGCTGGAAGCCTTCCGCATCATGTACGACTTCAGCGCCGAGGATGCTTCGCGCCCTTGGGCTGCTGGTGTGCTGCTGGATGGCAACTATATGGTTGCCACTAACAACGTGGTCTTCGCCCAGCATTGGATAGGCTTTCACTTCCCGTACCGCGCCAACATACCGCGCGCTACGGTGAAAGAGCTGCTGCGTATCGGCGAAAACCCCACGGTAATTCAAATTACCGGCAACAGCATTGTGTTCCACTACGAAGGCGACCGTTGGTTGCAAAGTCACCTTGTGCAGCACGAGTGGCCTAACGTCGACGGCCTCATGGCCAAGATTCAACCATGGCATCAACAGGACTTCGGGTTGACGCAGGACTTTTGGGAAGCCATTGATACGCTGGAGCCGTTTGTTGATGGCCTCAACCACCTGTACATGGATGAGGACGGCATGCATACAGCCAAGGTGGATGGCGCCGACGTGCAGGTTAAGGGGCTGCCGCAGGCTGTGGTTAACCACAAGATGCTAACGCTGCTGGCTGGCGTGGCGCACACGCTGGACATTGGCGCGTGGCCGCAGCCTATGACATGGTATGGCGAAAACATTCGTGGCCTGTTCGTGGGGATGGCAGAATGAATGAAGCAATTATTACCGTGAACAGTGGTAACATGAGACAGCGCCCCTTGATAGCAGTGTGCGGTGGTCGCACCTACAATGACACCCACCGGGTGTATGGGGTGCTAGACAAATGGCATCGCCAAATCCCTAATATGATGGTGGTGCAGGGTGGGGCCAAGGGGGCGGACGCGCTGGCTAAAGCGTGGTGCCGCAGCCGGTTGGTGCCGTGCGTTGAAATTGGGGCCATGTGGGCTGAACTGGGGGACAGCGCGGGGCCTACCCGCAACCTATGGGTGCTGGATCTATGGCCCAATATGGTGTTGTCCTTCCCCGGGGGCACTGGCACCTACCATATGGAAACTCACGCTGAACGGCGCGGCATCCCTGTGCTTCGCGTGTAAGCTGGTTGCACCCGCCACGGCCCGGGCAATGGCCTCTATAGGAAGACACAATGCGCAATGACATAGCCGGTCTATTCTGGGACGATACCCCACCGCCCAAAGTCACCAAGGAAAAGGTGAAGCGTACGCCGCCTGAACGTACGTGGGAACATCCTGACTACCTGCCCAACTACGAACGTGCACTAGCGTTCAAGCCTGCCATCATGTCGCCGCAGGAGTTGCAGGTAGTTGTGCGCCAACAGCACCCCATGATCTACGACGTGGAGGTGTACCCCAACTTCTTCATGGTTACGTTCGCTGACTTCACTACTGGCAAGATGCTGGTATTTGAACTTAGCGACGAAAGCCAGTTGGACTATGGGCTGTTGGAGTACGTATTCACGCACTGCTACATCGTAGGGTTCAATAGCAACCATTACGATAGCTACATGGTTACCATGGCTATTGCCGGGTACAGCACGCAGGAAATGTACGACGCCACGTTCGCCATCATTGTTGCTGAAGAAAGGCCGGACGATGTGATGGATGCGTTAGGCCTTAAGCGCCTCGACCGCAATGAGGTGGACTTAATGCCCATTGCGCCGCTTAAGGCCAGCCTTAAAACCTATGGCGCCCGCCTGCATAGCCCGGTGCTGCAGGACCTGCCGTTCCCTGTGGGCACAGTGTTAACCCAGCCGCAGCGCGTTATTGTGCGCTGGTACAACATCCAAGGCGACATCACCGCTACCGCCATTTGTTTTCGCGAACTGCGAGAACAGATCACGTTGCGCGAGAAGCTGGGTGCCAAGTATGGCTTGGATTTGCGCAGTAAAAGCGACGCGCAAATGGCTGAGGCGGTAATTGGCGCTGAACTGCGCCGCCGCAGCGGTGGCCGCATTAAAAAACCAGACATACAGCCGGGCAGCTTCTTCCACTTGCAGCATGAGCCTTACCTGCAATTCCACACGCCGTTGATGAAAGAGGTATACGCCAAAGTACTCCAGGCGCCCTTCATCATTGGTGCGGACGGCACGGTGGGCACGCCCCAGGTTCTGGCAGACATGCAAGTACCCATTGGCAAGCAGATCTATCGCATGGGTATCGGTGGCTTGCACAGCGCAGAGCAAAAACAGGTGCGCCACAGCGATGCCAATGGCAAGTTGTATGACCGTGACGTTGCTAGTTACTACCCAAAGCGCATCTTGAACCTTGGCATGTATCCAGAGCAGCTGGGCCGAGACTTCCTGCTGGTATATAACGGCATTGTAGTGGCCCGTCTTACGGCCAAGGAAGCAGGCGACATCATTGCTGCCGACAGCTTGAAGATTGTGGTTAACGGCACGTTCGGCAAGACCGGCAGTCCGTGGTCCATTATTTACGCACCACGCATGATGGTGCAAGTTACGGTGGGTGGGCAGCTATGCGTGCTGATGTTGATCGAAATGATGGAACTGTGCGGCATTGAGGTTATTAGTGCCAATACCGATGGCATTACATGCTATGTGCCTAACGATAGGCATGCGGCGTACTTGGAGCTGATTAAGTGGTGGGAGCAGGCTACGCAGCTCAAGACAGAAGAAACGCAATACCGCAGCATGTACAGCCGTGATGTCAACAACTACATGGCAGTGAAGATGGATGGCAAGGTGAAGGCCAAGGGTGCGTATCTTAATGCGTACGATGACTCCAAATTGGCTATCTTCCGCTTCCACAAGAACCCGGTCAACATTGTGTGCCTACAGGCGGTGGAGGCCTACTTGGTGAAGGGCACGCCACTAGCCCACACAGTGCACGCCTGTACTGATGTGCGCCGCTTCCTCACCGTACGCGCGGTGCGTGGCGGTGCAGTGAAAAATGGCGAGTACCTTGGCAAGACGGTGCGCTGGTACTATGGCAAGGGCGGAGCTGGGGAGATTATTTATGCCAGCAGTGGAAACAAGGTTCCGCGCAGCGAAGGCGCTGTGCCGTGTATGGAGTTGCCTGCGGGCTTACCTGCAGACTTGGACTTGGACTGGTATGTGCGGGAAGCAGACGACCTGCTACGCGATTTCGGATTACCCTCTACGTTGATGGAGAACGATCATGTGGAAGCCTAACTTTATGAAACGGGCCATGCTGCGTAAGCAGGCAGAGAATGGCGAGATGAATGCACAGCGGTTTGTGCGCACCGTGTGCTACTTGTGCAAGAAGCAGCGGCACATAACCATGTTTCCGTACGGCGATCACAAGCGCAACGATGGCGAACGCTTCGGCTGGCGCTGGATGCAGAATGCCCAGTGGCGCGCACGGGTGCTGCAGTTGTTGGCTGACAAGCCAGTAAAGGCGCCCGCATTCGAAGAGCCAGACAAATTGGAGGGCTGGACCTTCCATGCTGTGTCCACAGTTGGTGTGCCGCTCATTGAATTGGTTGAGCTGGGGGATGCGATATGACTACGCTGCGGCAGGATATGCGCAAGTTGGCGGATGACTTGCGCGACGAAACAGTGTTTAACCGCTCCCATATTGACCTCACGCATGCAAGGCTTATTGAAATTGAACTAGATAAGCCACGCACTCCAATCTGGCTAGCCCAAGATTGGAAATGGTGCCCCAAATGCGCAGGCCGTTGGGATGCCACCAATCAATGTGCCCATTGTTCATTCAATGCAGGGGGTTTTGTATGAACAACCACCACGAAGAAGCCCACGGTAGCACCATCTTGTTCAAGGTGCTATGCCTCGCCTTTGGCATCCTTGTTGCCATTGCAGCTTGCATGGCCCAGCACCAGGAGGAAGACCGCAGTGCCCAGCAGCAGGCGGTGGAGTATTGCCGCATGGTGCACGATAAGGGCTGGCCGGATTATCGCCATGTTTATGCATGGCAATGCAACATCGATGGTTCTGTTAACTGGGACTATGTGGAGGGTAGGAAATGAGACTACGCACATCAGTAAACATTATGGTTGGCGCTCCTGTAGTGCACATCGCTGTTATCTGCTGGTACTGGAGGTAGTTATGGACCACGCAACTTTTTATCTCGTAGCATTCATCATAATCAACCTGTACTTCGCACCCAGCTGGATTGCACACCACCGCCACCACCGCCAGCGCTGGCCCGTGTACGTGGTCAACCTGCTGCTAGGTTGGACGCTGCTTGGCTGGCTGGTGGCGCTAATACTGGCGGTAAGCTGGACACCCCGCCGCAGGAGGGCCGCTGTATGATTTGTCCAGATTGCAGGGGCGGCACGCCGCAGCTGGCCTACGCGAACTGGAGGCTACGGCACCCGCACCATAGCTGTGTACACAACCGGGCTAGCCCTTTGCAGATACGCCGGGGCAAAAAGCTGTAGATGGAAGGGCGCCTCATGGCGCCCTTTTTTATACCGAGCCGTCGGTTTCGGCGATTAGGGTGATGTTGGTTGTCGATATATCGACCGAGCTGGAGTTGTAGAAGTCGATCGTGAAGGGGTATGAGCGGCCCCTAGAGCCTGATGATGAGCCCCAGCCGGCCGTCTGGTAGGTCGCCGAAGGGTTACCTGAGATAGCCGTAGCGGACGCCGCGCCATTGGTCGTTGCGCCGCCACTGTCGGCGTCGCCGAACGGGATACTGTAGCTGCCCCAGGTATACTTCACGGTCGTGGCGCCGCCCGGCACCGTGCCCGAAGCTAGCACGGTTGCGGTTGACGTTGGGTCTGCCCAATACACCTGCCACGTCGTGCCAGACACGATGCGGAAGCCGATGGTCGAAGAGCCGCTGTTACCCGCTGGGATGGTGTAAGCGTGCTGGTAGGTGTTGCCGTTGATCGGCAGCGGCGTGTTGCCAGCAGGCGCACCGAAGATGCTGCGCAAGTCGGTACCGCCCGCAAGGATGCCCGTGTTGAAGCCAATGTCCACGCCGTCGGCGCGGGCCAGCAGCAGGGCATTGAGATCCTGCCCCCCGGAGATAAGGCCTGTAGACGCCGCCGTGCTTGCACCCTTGGCTCCGAAGTAGGAGCCGATGTCGATGCCGTTGATCTGATAACCCGTGACCACGGCCATGATCAGTGCCCCCGCTGCTTGAGTGCTTCGAATTCGGCGCGCAGCTGCCGGATATCCGCCGCGTTACGCCACGATTGTTCAACCGCCACCGATGAATAGTCCATATTCAGCTTACCCGTATCGGGGTGCACGCCGACATGCTCAGGCGCGATCTCCTGAATGCCCTGCGCCGGCAATCCAACATAGACCTGTCCGGTGGGGTCTTCCAGAAACCGGTAGCGGACCAAACCTACTTCGGCGAGCTGGCGCGGCTCTGGGTAGTCGATGACATCTTTGAGCGTCAGATCGGACGTCTTGTTGATGTTGCCCGAGACGTTGAGCTGCGTGTTGACGTTCACCTGCCCGCTGCTGGTGTTGATAGTTAGCGGGCTGGCGGCGTATGAACCACTGCCGTTCTTGATGTTGATGCCGAAGCCGGTGCTGTTGGTGGAGAGGTAGTAGCCAAACGCCCCACTACCGCCGTAGTTGATATGCACATCGCATTCAGAGCCGCTAGCCGTAAACAACGCGCCCGCGGCATTGAGGTTTCCGCTGGCCGTGATACTGCTGTTCACGTTCAGCGTGCCGGCGACGGTAGTGTTGCCACTGCTGTCGATGAACAGCTGCCCCGTGGAGCTACCTGAACCCTGTGGGCGCAGGTAGATGGCACCAGCGCCATTAGGCGCCAGGATGCAGGTAGTGGTGCTGGACTGCACGACCCCGCTGAATGTCACAGATCCAGCAACGGTGAAACCCGAAGTCACCCAGCTGCCGAGAAGCGCCCCCGCAGTGTTGTCCCAGAAGCCCAGCGCGGTGAACCCCGCCCCAGTCGAGTTGAACGAGCCGATGCTGTAGGTGCGACCTCCTGACGCCGTATTGGCAATTTGAATGGTCGAAGAGTTCGTGGAGCTGGACGAAACCGTCAAACCGCTAGGTCCCGTAGTAGTGACCGTCGTCACCCCCGTTGCCACCGTGTTCGGCGTGATGTTGCCCAGGCCCAGCGAACCGGAGGTGAAGATCAGACCGTTGACCAATGGGACGGCAACCGGCGTTGCGGCCGAGCCTGTGGGATTGCCAAGCAACGTATTAGCCGTCAGGTTTGCCATCATGGCAAGCGTTACGGCACCAGCTGCAATGGCGGCAGCACCACTAACGTTGGTGCTGCCGTCAAAGCTGACGCTCCACGTCACTGGACCAGTCATGGCGAGGGTACGTGCTGTGGCGAGTTTGGTGGCTGCCACTGCCGTACCAGTTAGCGGCAGGAAAGGACCGCCCGGCACACTGCCAGCATTGTAGTTCGTGCCATCGCACGTAACTTCAATAAGCTGGCCCTGCGCAATAGCAACCACGCTGCCGGTGCTGCCGCCTGCGTTTACGGCAAAGCTACCGCTAGTGCTGTTAAGAATCTTCCAGCTCGCGCCAGCTGTAAGCGGCAACACCAAATTCAGGTTGCTGGTCAGCGTGCCAGTGAGCACCATCAGCGGCACGCCCAACACAGATGGATCTGGCGTGAATGTACCGCCCGTCACGTTCATGGTGGTTTTGCCAGCATTGCCATACAGCGCCAGCCAGCCGGTAGCGCCCGTGGCATCCGGGTTAGTGGTGTTGTTGTCCTGCGTGCTGAGCCATAGACCTAGGCCGCTTGCCATGGCCTGCGCCGCCTGCGCCGGGTAACCACCCAGCGCTGTGGACACGCTGCTGCTGTAGTTGTAGACATAGCCAGCCTGTGCCCACAGTTGGGCTAGTGTACTGGCGTACAGAATGCCATTCATATCTGCGCCGTACGGCGGGATGCCTCCGCTGCCTACCGGTTGCATGGTGATAGGCGGGAAGCCGGTGGTGTACGAGGCGATGCCCGGCGTGCCACTGGCAGCAATGGGAATGACGTTGCGATACGGAGACGTTGCGCCATTGGCAAACGGCACGGTGAACTGGACTGGTGCGTTACTCTTCTGCATGTCGTTTGGCCCTTACGGATGAACGATAGTGATACCGACGCCAGCTGGCCGGGGCATTAGGGCAGGCTGCGCCAGCACGGACAGCTCCCATGGTTGTAGGGTAAAATTGAACTTGTATTGCAATTGCATAGAACCTGTTTCTAACACATAGCAGCTGCCGCGATTAGGGAACATGAAAGATAGCAACGCATTTATGTTCGGAGCAGTGAAGTTGCTGATATTGGCTAAGGCTTTGGTTAGGATGAATAAACGGAACGAGTCATCGTTGAGTGTGTACTGCTGGCCATGCACTGGACCATTGTAGAATGGCTCGTTGTTGAACGGATACCAGCTTGGATTGCCTTCGTTGAAACCAAAGTAAAGTAGTGGGTCCGATAGCACGATAGTGCGCGGCGCTCCAACGATGCGCCCCCATATGTCCAGGCCAAACCCCTGCGCTGTGTAAACGTTCCACACGTAGTTGTAGAAGTTGTCTACATCGACAGCGGGGTCTATCCATTGGTTCATGTAGTCCAGCAGCGCATCGATGATGGGGCTGTTGGCGTACTGTGCCAGCGTAACCGGGGTCATATCCAACTGCATAACATCGGCACTACCAGACCAAGTAAATGATGCACCTTGGTTGGGCAGATAGCCCCAAGTAATTTCATCATCCTGTACGCTGTAATCAGTTTGTGTAACGGCACTCCCCAACGTCGGTATGTAAATGCGCGCACGTTGTTGCTGTGGGCAACGGTTGCCTCCCCATAGCAACACATCCGCGGATGCGCTCCCCGTCGTCTGCATTGTGCCAAGGCGGAAACTTCTGGCTGCATCGCTAGCGATGGCTATGTTTTCAAACCATTGCCACGTTCCCGTGATAGTGCACAGTACTGAATTCTGGCCTCCATACGACAATGCCAACTGATAAGTAGACGCGCCATCGGTAGACCGCATCCAAATACCTTGGCTGTACTGGGCGTTAGCCACAGTAACCATAACTTGCTCTAGTTGGCTTAGGTCATTGATAGTTGTGCCACCGCCTCGACTAAACACAACGCGGTCAGCAGTGGTGCTACCATCTGGTGCAGACGCATAGTTAGCGGTTACAACTGGGGCTGTACCCGTTCCGCCGGCTACTTTGCTCCATGCGCTCTGCGTGAAGTCCTGTGAATACTTCAATTGGTTCACGCGCGGGTAAGTTGCTAATGCAATATTACCTTGCCAGTTATTCTGATAGACATTGGCAACCACCACATTCGAAACATCGAACATAGGCTGACCGCCAATAAGCAGTTCAGCGTTATTGGCAATGCCATCCGCGATCCAGAACGGCTCGTTGTTGGCTGCAACTGCTACTTGCGTCCTCATGGGATGGATACCACGATGTTGGAGTTATCCAGGGTTGGCAGCTGGTCTACACCGAAGCTAACACTGGTACCGGTGGGGCTAGCGCTGGTGCCGATGGTCAAACTGGTTATGTTGATGTACGGACTGATGGCGTAGATACCGGCGTAGAATCGGCCAGCATTGATTGAACTGCCAATGCGCGCCTTGCTGCCGCCATCTGTGCCGTTGAATGCTGCCTGCACAGCTTGCTGTACCAACGTGGTAATATTAGCCGGCAGGTTGCTGTTGCTGGCGATGTGAACTGTCACGTAAGTGGGCGTCGCGGTAGGCTGTAGCCATTTGACGGTATAGGTAGGCCACGGCGGACCCTGTGGGTTGCTCATATCCGTGTACGTATACGTCTGGTTGCCGTTGTAGCTGCAACCCAACGACTTCTTGCTCCAGATGGCTTGGGCGATAGCAGCGGCAGAACCACCAGCTACGCTAACCAAGATGCTGTTGGCAATCATGGTGTAGTTGGTGGCGCCAATAGTGACAGACGCGTTAGTGCTGTTGTCAGTGACGTATGCGTCAATTACATCAGGCACGCTAAGCACAGCGGCCATAACAGCTTGCACGCTGTTGACGGCATTGATAGCCACAGACTGACTGCGCCGCAGTTCGAACGCCTGCCGTGATTCCACCAGCGTACCCGGCACACCAGCAGATGCGTTGCTAATGGTGTCCCAACCAGTAACGCTCTTGTAGATTTTGTTGAGTGCGCCCACTGGGCAGACAATGGGTCCGAACACGATGCATTGGAATTGCACAACAACGCTGCCGCTTGCCGGAATGATGGCATCAGCCGTACTGGCGTATAGGTTGCCGCTAGTATCTCGCGCAATGCTGCCCGCAGGAATAAGCGTATTGACCAATCCGGTGCACGTAGCCTGCACTACAGTGCCGCTACCCGGAATACGTTCCTGGAAGTAGATGCGGCCGATGGCATCCTGCCAACGGCCACTAGAGTTGTCCGGGTCAACTTGGTTGACGATATAGGCGATGGTTGAATTCTTATCACCAATAACCGCCGTGAAGGCTTGAGCTAGCTGCCCTTGGGGGGAAGACAGCGATTGCGACATGTTGCCGCTAAATGCCGTGTTCATATCCGCCAGCACGCCAGCCAAGATGTTTGACTCCAATGGCAACACAATGCCGGTAGAGACCCAGCTGATGTCAGGTACGCTCGTGGTCAGCATTAGAATGTCACCGTTGCAGGTTTGGAGTTGAGGTTGGTTGTAATGACTGCTACGCCAGTCATCCTACGGTTAACTAAGCTGAGGCTAGCGACGGCGCATGTCTTAACGCCATTGATAGTTAGTGCCTGCTTGTTAACGAAGCTGGTCACCAAGGAGCCAGGAGGTACAGTCCATAAAATGGATTCGAAGTACGGCATGCCTAACAGATTGTTGTATCGGCATTCGCCAAGGAAAGTGCGAATGGCACTGGATACATCCTGTGCAATGGACGTTGCTTCGTCCGTGAGCGACAGGTTGCCGTTCTGGTCCAGTACCAGATCCCATGTACCTGTAATAAGTGGCAATGACTGTGGCATGGGTTACGCCTGTGCTGCGGTGGTGGGTGCAGTAGCGCCTTGCGCGGTATGGTGGTGGGCTTGCAAGCCTATGTTACCCGATTTAATTTCGCCTTGCGCGGTGACAGTCGAGCCGTTGGTTTGCGCACCTGTGATATGCGCTGGCCCGTTAACTTCAGTATCTGGTGAGGTAACGTTGAACTTAGTGGTGGCGTTGATGTCAATTTCGGGAGCCTGCATTGAAATCTTATTGGGCGACACCATGTACATGCCGCTGCTATCCATCAACACATACTGCGTAGGCACTACACCCAATGGCAACGTTGCAACCCATAGAGCATCCGACCAACTGAAGCGCCGGTTACTGCCCGGGCCAGCTTCCCCCATGGTGGCAATAACGGACGACAAGTCGCGATCGCCAAAGCCTACAATGCCCAGGTCGTCAACTGTGGGGTCTATGACCACAGCGTTAGCGCCACCCGCCAGCCGCGCATAAGGCACGTTGTAGATGGTGCCAGCTTCAACCACATTGCCAGCACCATCCGTTTGTTGCACCAGAATTTTAATGGTTAGCGTGCCTATGGCTGCCGGCACACCAGCGGAAGCGCCGGGCACGTTAATTGCCATCACCTGCGCAAGCGTAGTGGTGCGTATTTTTGCCAACTCACGGCGCAGGAAGAACCACATTTCGGTTTCACGACTGGAGGCAGCCGTTGGGCTTTCGAAGGTTTGGAAGTCCGGGCCACTCATGCGCGCACCTGTGTGTTAGTAGTTCCTGTCTTCGCTTTGGTGAACCACGGCCCCTTGGGCAGCTCGCACGATAGATCGTGCACCACATCATACACGTAGAAGGTACCGCTGGCGCCAATGGGCTGCGCTTGCCCTGTGGGCACAATAGGCGCATTCGGGCCCGGCGTCGGTATGCTGCTCTCTACGGATACCTGCCGCCCACATTGGATGTTGGGGTTGAACTCGCACACGATGTCGATACCTTGCGCGCTGTACATGGGGTATCCCACCATGCCAGTCTGCGCACTAAGCGATACCGGCGCTGTCTGATCTACCGTGGATCCCTGCGGCCATATGGTTATCGTACTCCCGTCGGGGCTGATAGCCCAATTGGTCATAGAGGCGAGGCATATGTCGTGAATTTGGTGTAATACGCTGCCGCCTACGCAATGGTTAGCAAGCACCGCAGTCACGCCGTTATTAACCAAATTCAACGGCGGCTGCGCCTGCCGGCAAATGGCATCCAACAAGGTTGCAACGTTGACGCTGCCCGGCTGGCTGCTTGGCGCCACACTGGGCAGCCGCAGGCCTTGGGTAGCGCTGGCGTAAACCTTAACCGGCACTACAGGCTGCGAATTGTAGTCCACATCCGCAAAATAGATAGCACCGCTGAAAACAGTACTCATGCCATTGATGTCATCGCCGGCCATTACCGTGACTAAATTCTTGTTGTACAGCCCAGCGCTAAGGCCGAGGGTAGATAGGGCGGCCATGTCGTTGTTGGACATGCCCCACACTTCCATCTGCATTTGCGATTGAAAAGGTGTAGCACCGCCTACCGTACTTTGGATGGTAGCGCGGCTACGCAGCCCTTGAAGAATAAGCGTGTTGTTACCGTTGGAATCGAACTGCCCACCGGTAGGGGACAGGTCGAAAGTGATATCGATTTTGCGGTTAATGAATGTCATAGCGGCTGCGTGTAGTCACCCGGGGATAGATAGCACAGCACATAGCGCGTTCCCAAACCTCGGTATGCTGGGTCGCTGCTACCTTGCAAATCCACGAACGACAAGTCACCAACGAACCCGAGATACGAAAAGCGTACCAGCAACACGCGATTGAGGCACAACACACCCGACAGCAATGGGGTATTGCCCACAGACAAGTTGAGGTACAGGTTATCTTGCTTGCTGTAGACTTCCAGCGTGCAGGCTTGGCCGCCTAGCACGCATGTGCGCACTTGGTGGGCCAGCGCTTGTAGCGGCACAATAACCATTACACGAAGCCTCCGGCATTGATTTGCGCCAGCTGCACAGCGCTAGGAGTGATGGTGGTGGTGGTGCCCAAACCCACCGGGTTTTGTGCGTCTGCGTTGTCGCTCCACACATTAGGCGTTCCGCCGTTGCTATAAATGGCTTGCGTGGATTGGCGAATCTGACGGAACACTACCTCGGCTTTAATCATGCCACTGCCGCTGCGCTGGCTACGGTCATAGCTAACACGCACGCAGTTGACGTTTTCGTATGTCTTGTCAGGCGTGACAATGTTGTACAAGTCCAGGCTATTGACCATGTTGTCCAGCGCGTCCAGGAATGCGCTACGCTGCATGCCTTGGCCCAAGTTGCTGCCAAGCACGCTGTTGATGGCCTGATCTACCGTTTGCTCAATTTGCTCGAAGTAGTTGAGCCCACCGCAGCACATTACAGTGCGAATCTCGAACGGAACCTTGACTTTGTTGTAGCTGTTGAATTGGCCTTCCTCAATGGGGTAGTCTGAAATATCAGCACCGTTCCTGTAACCCATAGTTGACATGGTATCAGGCACAACAATTGGCTGCCCAGTGGTTGCATCAACTACTGCATAGATGGCAGACAAGCCGCCAAGCAGGTTAATGCCTAGCCCGCTAGCAATGCTCAGGACATCTGTGGCGATAGCGCTCATTACTCGGTTCCCGTGTTGCTGTACGACACCAAGCCATTATTAGGCAGGCGCCGTTGCATATCATTCATAATGCCCTGTGCATCGGTGGCCTGCGTGTGAATTTCCACCTTGTCGATATTGTATGTGCTGCCGTTGTTGTGGGTAGTGGCACCGGGTTGCCCTGCGCCTACCCGCTGGCGTGGGTCTGTGGCATAGCCCAATTTCGCAACGTACGCCTGCGTTTCAGCGAAATTGGGTACGCCGCCAGCCTTGTCCACCGCGCCCGGCCCGGCGTTGTAGGCAGCCAGCCCAAGCTGAACGTCGCCTTTGTACTTTTTAATCATGTCGCTCAGGTAATGCGCTGCTAGCACGCTAGCCTTGGCAGGGTCGCGCAAGTCGGCTTCGGTACCGCCGTAATCAGCTGCCGTGCTAGGCAGCATTTGGAATGCACCTAAGGCACCCTTGGATGAAAGAGCGTTAGCATCCCCGCCTGACTCTGCTTGCTTGATCTTGGACATGATGCCGGCGGGCAAACCGTACTGCTTCTCAAGATCATTGTACGTGGCATCCTTGCCCACGTCGTACTTGATGCCTTGCCGCGTAGCGTCATCTGCATCCAGCAAGTTGCTAGCGTCAATCTTCTTGCCAGTGGCAGGATCGTACCCGGCCCAGTACGCCATATTTTTGAAGAAATTATGAATGGCGCTGCCACGGCTATTGCCATGGCCCGGGTCCGTACCGGCTTCGATATCTGCGGCGGACTGCGCAGCGTTTTTACCCAGCCAACCCTTTACACCTTCATATGCCTTGTCAAGACCACGCAGCGAAGCAGCTAACGCATCCACAGCATCCTTGGCGTACCCAATTTCAGTCTTCCACTTGCCCCAATCAATGAACGATTTGCCGCCTTGCTGCCATACCTTGTAGTCGTTGTACAACGCCACAATAGCGGCAGCCAGCATTAGCACCAGCCCAACCGGGCTAGCGGCCAGTGCAGCATCAAGCACGAACCACGCAGCAGCAATAGCCAAGATATTCTTGGCCCATCCGCCAGTAGATTTGTCCAGCTGCACAATCCACTTGTAAATGTCCGCCAGCGTGTCTGGAATGCGTGCAAGCCAATTGCCCAACGCAGCCCAGTCAACAGCGTTGATGAAACGCTCGGCCCCAGCAGCCAATCGATCGAAATCGATCTTGCCAAGGAAGCGTTCAAAATCATCGCCTATGCGCAGCAGGTATGGCGAAATGCGCGTGTAGATGTCTTCGCCAATACCACGGAAGCGCGCACGCAGTTGCGCCCACTGGCCCTGCAGCTGTTGGGCGCGTGCCGTGGCGGCTTCAGTAGCATGGCTCAACGCCTCATTGGCCGCTAGTCGGCGCTGTAGTTCATTGGGATCGAGCATCAGCTCGTTAAACATGCCACCCACGCCAAGCTGATTGGCAAGGTACATGGCCTGCTGCCGGCCAAGCGGGCCATTATGGTCAGCCACCGCATGCAAGCGGCGACTGATATTCATTAACGTCTGTTCGTAGTCAAGCCACTGACCTTTCTGGTCTTGCAGCTGCACGCCATTAGCGCGGGCCATATCAGTAAAGGCGCTATGGCCCTTTGCTACTGCTTCGGCGATACCTGTAGCCACAGACTGCAGGGCGCCGAACGCTGCGCCAGCATCGTCGCCCATCTCTTCGGCTGTGGTACGCCAAGCATCCAGGCGGGCAGCACTGGTGTTGAGGTTGGCGGCCAGCCGCCCTAACTGGGCGTTGGTCTTGGTGCTATCGGCTAAGAAGTCCTTAAGACCTGTGTACACACCGAAGGCGGCCAGTGCCCCCATGATTTCAATCTTAAGGTTATTGAAAGCAGTGGCCGCATCGTTAGCGGCCTTTGCCATAGCGGAGGCAGTTTTCTCGCTGTTTTCCTTAAGGTCTTTCAGCGCCTTCTTGCCATCGCTGGCGCCCTTGCCAACACCTTTGGTGTCGAAGCCGAGGGTGACAACAAGTGCGTCGATGATGGTTGCCACGGGTTACCTCGGCTCGTTGGCGATGTTTCGGTTGTAGCTGTTGACGGTATGAATCTCTAATAGATCCCACAGGTCCTCTGTGCCGTAAACAGTATCAAGCTCATGTAGCGTTGCTAACCCGCTGGTGACTACAACTGCCACCAGCGGGTCAACATTGGCGTACGTGATCATTCGGTCATCGAGGTCGCCGGGGCCGAGTCCTGTGTCAAGCTCCCGCCGACCTTCGAAAAATCCACGTGTACCTTGAAAGCTTCGGCACACAGCTTGAAGCGGGTAGCGATTTCATCGATATCGCTTTCCACCAATGCGCGCACCACGTTAGGACGGCTGGCATCGGGCATGCACTGCACACAGCCCATGAGAATGTTCATGAGCGAGTCAGCCTCCTCGAATGGCAAGCGCCCAATGGCTTCAAAGCCCATCTTTACCATGCCGGCCATGCCCAACTGCTTCACGTTGTCGGGCACTTCCACGCCATTCCTTGCCAAGGCAAGGAAGGCGCGCAAAGCCCATCGCTGTCCCTGCGTGGCCGGCATTTCCGTGATGACGAATACCTTGCCTTCATCACGGTCATCGCTTTCCACTTTGTAGGTAACGACTTTGCGCGCCATGGCTTAACCTCCCGGCGGAAGCAGGGCGCCGACCACACGCTCCCACGTAATTTCGTAACGCTGCGGCTGGATAACCTTCTTCAGCTGCGGCAGCGGGCGCCAGCTAGTAAGTACGCCCTTGCTCAGCGCGTACTTGTAACCAGTGCCCGGGATGTAGATGGTCGCCTGCGCGATCAACACTTCCTTGAGGCCCTGCTGGGTGACACCCCAGTTGTTGAAGATGTCGATGGAGTCGCTGTCCGCCTGAAGCACAATGATCTGCTTGACCGGGTTGGGCACCCAACCAACAGACATGTTCGCATCAACGCCCATAACAACCTCGGCGTTTTCAACTGCCTCGCCTTCGAATGCATCATCGGACGAGTAGCCGTGGATGTTCTGCGGCTGGGGGTAGAGTCCACCCACGCTGAGCGCGAATTGCGCAGTGGCTGAAGTGATAGTGCGTGCCATGGTGCTCTCCCTTACTGGATTTCGACAGTGTTGATGGCAATGGTCTGCACGTCACCGCCGTCGGTGTAGTACAGGGTGATGGCCGGGCTGGTGCGGGCCGCACGCTGTGCCGGGGTGCCGGGCACAACCTGCAGGTACCAACCTTGCGTCTGCAGGATAGCGGATACGTCCACGCCCACAGCGTTGAACACATCTTGCTTCTGCTGCGAGGACAGCTGCACGCCGGTGCGGATGGTGCCGAACGACAGGGCAGCGTTGATGCTATCGAGGAACGCTGCCTCGATAGTGGAGTAGCCCTGCGGGTTGTACGGAATGCTGCCTGCCTGCGAGAGCAGGTTCATGGCATCGTTTTGCAGGTCGGCGTTGAACTTGATCTGGTTGAAAAACGTATCAGCCCACTTGAAGACGCCGCTGATGCCGCCATCCTGGAACAAATTCCACTGCGACGTTGCCGTAGCGAACGCGCCGTAGAAATTGTAACCGTTGGTGGTGAGGGCCGAATATGTGGCGTTGTCGGTCACATACGGAGTCACGCCGCTAAAGCTGATGCCGGCGAGGTCGGTGCGGCCGTTTGGCTGGTCGAAATTCAACGACGCGGCCCAGCTGCACACAAGTGCGGCGTGGGTAAGGTTGCCATAGACTGGCAGCGAACTACCGTAGCCGGCAGCCTGCACCTGTGCATACCACGTGGTTGTGTTGCCGGACACTGCCGCCTTGGGGTCGCTGTCGTAGCCCACGTAACCGTAACGGCTGTGCTGCAGGGCAACCCATGCGCTGAACGCCAGCTTGTCTGCCGTAAGCGGTTCCCACGTGGTGGCGAAGCTGGCCCATTGCTGGGACAGGTTAGCCACAATGGGCATGAAGGTGCTGGGCGTGGCTGCAGCTGCGCCCGGGCTCACAACGGCGCCCTGTGCCGCATCCAGTCCCAGCGAGTCGGCTAGCGTGCCTTGCGCAACGCTAATGTTGTGGTTGGCGCCGGTAGCCGTACCGGTGAATACATAGGCGTTGTGCTGGCTGTTATACGCCACGGTGAAGCCGGGGCTGGTGAACGCAGCCTGGATCAGTGTGGCGGCATTGCTGAAGCTGGTCGCAGCCGTCAGGTTAATGGTGGAGCTGGTGGTGGGCGTGCCATCCACATTCACCGTCAACGTACCGGTAAGCGCCTGCAACTGCGCCAGCGTCATACTACCGAGGCTGGCGCCACGCGTCCATGCCGCAGCTGCCGCCGCGTTGTACTGCGCCACCAGCAATGCAGCCGGCAGCCCCTTGGCATTATTGGGGCCAGCGAAGTAAATGGCGGCGAAGTTGTACTCCGGGCTAGTGAAGCCATAGTAGTTGCCAACATCATTCGCGGTGGCAAACGATGCAATGGAGTTCAGCGGGGTGTCCGTAGCTTGGGATAGCAGCAGCGCGTTGAGGTTGAGCTGGCTACCCGATGCCTGGAGTACGTTGGGGTTGGATGAAGCAATAAACGAAGCAGAGATAGTCATTTTAACTCTCCGGAGGGAACTTGGAGTCGACCTCAACGAGTTCGAGGGCGAGGGCTGCTGCAAAGTCCTGCGACATGGTGACCACAGGGTTAAACTGGACGTGTAGGTCGAAGGTCCAGCGGTCTTCGTACTGCGCCTCGCCGTCAACAATTGTCATGTTGCGAGGTTCGTCCGCATACAACGGTTGCATCTCTACACCCGTCGCCGCGAATACTTCAAAGGTATATTGCGTGCGCACCAACGTATAAAGAATCTGCGCTTGGTCGAATGCAGACAACACGGTCACGCCATCGCTTGCCTTGCCGCCGTACACATCCAGCTGCACCTTCCACTCCATGCGGCGCTTGATGCTTTGCAAGCCCGGGTTGCTGGCGCCCGGCGTGTATTGCACTTCCGGCGTAGCCAGCTCTTTCGTGCCCATGCTCGTCATAAGCACGAACGCACCGTTGGGCATGGCAACCCGGTTCTGCTGGCCCTTAATGGCGCGAGCACCGTTGATGAGCGCCAGCAGGTAGGTGCGCAGCAGCGTGAGGAGGTTACTTTCGGTAATGCTAATGGTTACGGTTGCCATCACACACCAACCGGATCAACCTGCAGCGTGCACGCCACACTGCACCAGTCAGGCCAGATCTCAAGCACAGCCGACACCAGCCACGTTTGCCCCTTACTGTCTACCAGCAAGTCGCCGCCGCTCTGCGTACCGCGAACTGCGCCATACACTGCGCCATCCATCCAGAACTTGGTGAAGGCGCCTTGGATACCCAGCATTGCCATGTGCTGCAAGTCTTTCTGCGTCATGGCCTGTTGCTGCACCGTGATGGCTTCGGGCGGGTTATAAGAAGGGGTGGCGGTACCGTCTGGGTTGTCAGTGCTACCAACACTGCGGGAGAGCATGGCTGTGGTCATGGGGTTGACCGAACTAATCACGCCGCTAGCGATACCATGCAAGTTCATCACTTAACTCCCGTTATCTCGTATGCCACGCCGCGCAACATGTCACCTGTGTCTACCAGCGGCTTGTCGAAGCCTTTGGCCTTAATGGTGCTGTCTGCTAGCGGCGG
>Ga0207856_1000016_pt1 | contig 36089 bp, 57 predicted proteins | sample LuqExpMetageno21_FD_187779 | JGI IMG/M metagenome (GOLD analysis project Ga0207856, IMG submission 187779) | Tropical forest soil microbial communities from Luquillo Experimental Forest, Puerto Rico - Sample 21 (SPAdes) | ecosystem: Environmental > Terrestrial > Soil > Tropical forest ... | reverse complement strand
GTCCGCGCGTGACACGAAGGTCAGCGTCAGCATCACGGCGCAGCAGATGGAGGCGAGCCACAGGGCCGCCCATACGCCGAAGCCGCCTGCGTCTACCTTGATGATCTGAGTGTTGGTCGCCACGCTTGGCGCGACCATGGCTTTACGGATGGTGGCGTCCAGCCCTTGAAAGGCTTCGGCCAGCTGGATGGCTACGTCACGATCCCCTGCATCGTGGCTCATGGAAATGTCCCTATGGTGTGGCGCTAAGTTTTCCCACGAGGCGGTTAACCAGCTCGTTGAGGTGGTCCAGTTTCGTCTCGATACGGTCGATGGTTTCGTTCTTGGCGTAGTTCTCAGCCACGTACAGCTTGAGCGCATCCAGCTCCCGCCGCTGTGAATGGATCGCCGCTACCAGCCATCCGCAAAACGGCACCAGCAAGCCGAGCGCAATATTAATCACCCACTGCCACCACGTCATGGGCCATCCTCCGGGATCGCGTTCATCGCTGCCGCGTAGTTTCCAGCCCAATCCGCCTTTCGCGGCTTGCCGGGATGCCAGGTGGCAAGGTAGTAGTTCCATGCGCCGTCACCATCGCCTACCACTGGCATGGGCTTGGTGTTGGTCCAATACCCGAGCCGTGCCAGCGCCATGGCGAGCACGTCATCCGTTACCAGCGCGTTCCAGATGGCGACGGGGGCGAAGTCCACGCCACGGGCTTGGCAGACAGTGCGCAAGGCTTCCCGGGACGCGGGATGCTCATACACCCCCGTGACGCCCGACCCCATGCCGGGCCTACCAAGCTCGAACTGCGCCAGGCCATGCGCCGGACCGCCGCCAAACTGTACGCGATGCACGAGGCCCGATTCCTGCAAGCACGTGGCGATGACCTGGATGCTGGCGGCACGGCTGTCCATCTTGGCCGGCAGTAAGGCATAGGCCTGCGCCAGCGGACCGGTAACGAAGGCTCGGATATCCATGCTCATTGCGCCCACTCCACCATGACGGCGGCATCCTGGCCCTTGCCGCCATTCTGGTTGCCGAAGCCGCCACCCGTAGCACCTGCGCCGGGCAACGTAGCCGCAGCACCGTTAGCGCCACCACCACTGAGCGCACCACCCGCGTTATAGGCCGGGCCACCGGCACCACCAATGCCATTGCTCCCTTGCGCGTAGCCCGTGGCGCCGTAGGAGCCGGTAAGGGCCAGCGTGAAGCCCGAGGGAGCACCGGCGCCTGCACCACTGGACCCATTGGCGCTGCCGGTGGCCGCACTGCCGGCGAAGCCGCCGCCTACGGAAACGGTGCCGCCCGTCAGGCCCGACACACTGGTTGATCCACCATTGGCCGCTGCTGCAGCACCGGCAATACCACCGACACCGCCCGCGCCCACTTGGATCGTTAGCGTGGTGCCTCCAGTCACGCCGAACCAGCCTTCACCGTAAGCACCGGACCCACCACCACCACCACCAAAGGCGCCCGTGGCACTCGCACCCGCACCCGCACCCGCACCCGCCATCCGCAGCCGGACTTGCGTGACATTGAGCGGCACGGCCAGTGTGTAAGTGCCAGCCGAAATGTAGGCGTTCTCGACAAAGGTAGGCAACGTCATAGGCTGATTTCCGAAATACATCCCCAAGGGGAACACCTGGCCGAGCACCGGACGACCGGACGGGGCATTGAACTGCGTCACCGTAACAGATGGTCCCACGATAACGACTTTCCACGACGCGCCCGATACCGTGTCGTTGGCGATGTAGGTGCCGTTCTGGAAGTCATAGAAATAAGCCGTGCTGCCCGCTGATGCTGTGACATCGACCATCTGCCCGTTCTTGGTCAGCGTGATGGCGGCATTAGGCGTCACGCCCGGGATGGCAATCACCAGATTGAGCGGGGACCGTCCCAACGTGAAATAGTTGGCGCCGAACCGTATCGTGTTGACGCCAAGCACATTGACGGAGGATTGAGCCAGCGTGACGGATCCAAATCCCGCATCCCACCAAGGGTGAACGGCCGGCGGATAGAACCCCGTATCACCCCAATCAGCCACTCGGGGCGCTCCAGGTGTCCGATTCTTCCACTATTGACCATACGGTTGCGCTGTAACCCATGGCGCGGAAGGAGGCTGATGGGTTGTAGGCACTGTCGGCAAAAGTGTCCGAAAAGCTCACTGAACCAATGTTGTTATGGACGGGTGTCCATAAGTTCGGCGCCCATGCACGCGAAGGGATCGACGTTGGGCCAATGGTGGCACTCGTGGATCCATAGCAGTCATACGAGACCTTCTCACGCAATATGCGGTTCATATAACCCGCCCGCGCGTTGACGCCACGAGTGGTCGACCCCATGGTCGCCGCGCCGCGGATATTCATCTGGTTGTAGCTCGAAATGATCGTTCCCGTGATATCGCGGGCGAAATAGCCAACGCTTGCAGCTTCAATCAGGAACACGCCCGATAAATAGGTACCGTTGCCCGCGCTCATGAAGGTGGCATAGGCGTCACCTGGCGTAGTTGCCACCATGTCGCCGAAATGCCAAGAAAACCACTGCGAGTTGTTTGAGTTAATGTCCACGTGCATGCGCACGTATCGGTCCGTCACGTAAATGACGTATGGCCGAGCGGCAGTGCTCACAGCGGCAGAGCATGCGGCTCGCTGAACCGTATTGGCTACCTGCGCCAAGCTGGGAAACGGATTCACGAGGGACGCAATCGTCGAAGCGGCCTCACAGCCGCGCATGGTGGCGTACTGCGCACTACCGGAGACGGTCGAGTCGTGCGCCACATAGAGGCAGTAGCCATTGCCGGCTGCCTGCTTGTAGATGCGCTGGTTCGTCGCGGTGGCACTGATCGTCCAGCCCTTCTGCGCGAGCGCCCAATCGAGTACGGCGACCAGTGCGCCATTCGTGCCACTCAACACCGGAGCGCCAGAATCGGTGCTTCGACAAACGATCAGTCCGACGCTCATGGCGCGATCACCTGGTACGTAAGGGTGGCGCTGGTCGCCACGGCGGTGGCTGGTTCCAGCGTGTAGGCAATCGTGTTGCCCACGGTCGATTCATTATTGAACAGTTCCGGCACCGGGCCGCAGTCAAAGCCGGTCAGCGTCGGATCGGTGACGCCCTCGAATAGCAAGCCCGAGCCCGGCGGCGGGTATTGCGCCACCACCCGGGAAAGATCGGCATTGCGGTTGGCGACCGTCGTATAGAGGCGCAGGCGGCACGGTTTGGTAGTCGCCATCGTGAGCAAGCGTGCCACCGAGGACAGTGTGGCCGTCCCCGTGACCGTAACGCCGGTCGGGCTGCTGATGGTGACCGTCACGCGGGCGGCGTTCTCTTGGATCGCCACCGCCGCGGCGGCTGTCACGATGCCATGGGCATCTACAGTGACTTGGGCAACATGCGAGGCATCCCCATACGTGCCGGCCGTGACACCCGAGGATGGGAGCTGGGAGGACGCCAGCGTGCCGCCGATCTGGGAAAAGGTGTAGTCGCCGGTAATAGGCACTACCGCGCCCGTGCGCGTGTTGAACGAGGTCACTCCCGCGCTGCCGCCGCCATTGAACTGCACGAAGGGAATCGCCGTGACACCCAGCGTGCCGCCCGGATCGGCGGTGCAGGTAAATCCCTTGTCGGCGTTCGCGGTGCCTTGTTCAACGAACACCGAAGCATTAGGCACTTGTGCCCAAGTGCTCATGTCCGAGGCACGCGACCATGCCCCTGACGCCGCCACGTAGATGCCGTTATCGGCCGGCGCCGTCTGGTTCATCACCAGCACCCGGCTTCCTGCCACGGGCGTCACACCATCGCGCGCAGCCAATCCGCTGAGCGTGTCATTCGCCGTCGTGGCGAGCAGGCACGGGGCTTTCCATGACAGCCCGTTCGCGATGCTGTCGACGTATTGCTTGGTCGCCGCCTGTAACGCGCCTGTGGGGTCGGCGCCGAGATTGACCGTCGCAAAGCTTGGCGATGAGGCCGTGTCGATATCCTGCGGGGTCGCCAGAACGATGGTCGAGCCGGAGCCATCGCCGCCCGTGACAATAACCTGATGGGTTGTTCCCGTGACCGTCACCGCATGCTGCTGCACCACGCGGCCTTTGCTATCGGTCGCTATGGCGAGCAGCACGCCGCCCGTGCCCATGGTGACGTCGGTGAGGTCAAAGGACACGACATTATCGACATCCGTTGACTTGGCGATGTTCGCGGAATCGGCGAAATCATCCGCGATCAAGGCCCATCCTTTGCCACCGCCGCTATCCGACCCATAGCGCGCATGGGCCAGCACGCTGTCTTCGTCATTGACCAGCGACAGGATGACCGCGCCGCTGGCTATCGATCCGGCCACTGCGACGGAATCGCTGCCGATGATTTGCGCTGCCGATGATCCGCCACCGCCCGAACCTTGCTGCAATGCCGCAATGTCGGCCTGGTTCTGCTTGATATTGGCATCCACCGCCGAAAACCACAGGTAGTACGGCCGCGACGCCACCGCGCCCGCATCGAGCATGCCTTGGCGAACGTGCGGCAGGTCTTGCTTGACGCCCATCAGGCCGGACCGATGGCGAAGTAGGTGAAGGAGGTCGATGCCGTGATCAAATGCGAGCCAGGCGCGAAGCCGGCATTCGTATCACCCCAGCATGTGAAGCCTGTCGCTGTCCGGCTGATCGCCGATAGGATGGGCATGCCGCCCGACGAGGTGACGCCCGAGCCAGATTGCGAAAAGGCGCCAACGTGATACGGCACACTCGAAAAACCGCTATCGGGGAATGTGACCGCTGCACTAGTCGTATTGCTTCCGGAGGACGGTAGCGTGCCACTTCCCCACAGCAACTTTTTGCCACCCCATACGATGCTGCTACCCCCCGTCGTGATGGTAGGAATGCCCAAGGAGGCCACAGTCTGCCAAAACACGGCCGTCCCATCGGTGCCCAAGAGATTGCCGCTATGCCCGGTAGGGTCAGGCATAAGGATGGTGGTCAGCCATTCGGCCAAGGCGCCATCGTTCGTGAGAAGGGCATTCGGGATAAAGGGCGTGGGGAGGGCGGCAGCTCCACCCCCCGGAATCGCAATGGCATCCCGGTCCGGACCGATTTGTACGCCACGGTCATCCAGAAGGCGCGCGCGGTAACTGTCGCTGCCCCAGATATCCGACACGGGACGACCATCGGAGCCAATCGTGATGGTGTTGCCCAGATTGACCGTGAGCCCGGGATCGCTAAAGACATCCTTGGGTGTCGTCGTGCCGGTCGTGAAAAAGATCAGCGAGCCACCCACCGCCAGCTCGCCGTGCTGATCGGTAAACACCTGGAACGGGTCGAAGAGGCGAAACGCGGTACTCATGGGTGGCTCCGAGGTAGGATGTCGATATCAGCCGCGAGGATAGCCCATGGATACGATTACTCGGTTTGCCTTGGGTGCCATCATCGCGCCGTCAGTGTATTTCGTAGCTTACTTCGTCGGTGTGGGTCTGGGTTTATTGCTGAAGCGATTGACGCACGCCCTGCGCACCTTGCGCCGTGTAGGGCGTCGCAATCTGCTCCAAGGCACTGCGCTGCGACGGCGTGAGCTTTTCCAAAATACGTTGTGCGGTAGGACTCGTCGGATTGAGCGCGAACTCCCGCGCCTCGGCTTGTAGCTTGTCGGGAATGTCCGTTGCCTTGAACGCCTTGTCCAAGGCGCTCGCCACGCGCGCCAGCGGTCCTATTGCTGTCACGCCGCTAAGGCCTGGGACCGCACCAATGCTGCCCAACACGTTCTGACTGATGGCGTTCTGCACGGTCGGCGATCCCGGCGGAAGACTACCGCCTTGGGCCTGCGCGCCACGGGCAAGGTCATACAGAACGGAGCGGAAGGCGTTGGACTGCTCCGGCGTCAGCGTCGAGGCTTCGGTGGCACTCTTCTGGCCGGTCACGTTCTGCGCGATGGTGTCGGCGTTCCGAAGCGCGCCGGCCAGCTTGGCGCGCTGAACCTGCGGCACGCCGTTCACATCTTCAGCGGCACTCGTGCCACGACGGAGAAGTTCCTGACCCACTTCCTGAGCCGTGATAGGCGCTGAGTGCGCAGCATACTGTTCATTGGCCGCCTGAAAGGCCGGGGACAGCTGATTGGTAGCTGCCATGAACTGGTTCTTGATCGAGGCAATCGTGGCCTTGTCGGCGTTGCGCAGCGGTGTCCCTTCGGCCTGATTGACGCCTTGATCAAGCGCCCATTTGACCTTTTGGAGGCCGTCAAGACTTTGGAGCGGATCGGCCGCAAGGTCCGAACGCCCGGCATCCTGTAACGCTGTCTTGGCGACATTCACGGCCTGGGCGAAGACGGGGCGATTCATCAGCGACTGGATCGCCGGATGGGCTTCCAGCTGATAGGTCGGCGCAGCTTTTTCCGCCGCCTGCGCCGCCGTCTCCGCCGTCTGCTGATAGCCCGGGATCAACCGCCCTTGCGCACGAATGGTCGCGGCTTGTGCTGCCGCATCCTGCTGCGCGCTCGCATTGGCGCCAGCAATGACCTTGGCGGCGGCGGCCCGTTGCGTGTCATCAATCGTCCGGGCCAAGTCATACAGCGGCGAACTCACCGCTTGCCGGGTATCTTGCAGCGCAGCAATGCTTTCCGGCGTCCCCACGGCGTTACGCAGGTAGTTGTACCGTGCGGCATTGTTCGCGGCTGCGCGCTCGGCGAAGGCATCTTGCGCGCCTGGCTGGTTTAGTAGAGAGCGCTGGAAGTTGGCGGCGTTCGGGCTCCCGGTGGCTTCGGCTAAGGTCGGTTTGACGCCAGGGATGGCCGAAGGCGTGATGTTCGGCGCCGTGATGCCAAACCGGTTAGCGAGGTCGGCAAGAATGGAGGCGCGCCCACTTTCCGTAAACGGAGCCACCAAAGCCCGGCCACCGCGCACGACTGAACCGATAGCGCGGGGAATAAGCGCACCACCACCACCGGCTACGGCGCCAATGGCGGCATTGGTGGTTCGATCCTCGTCGGGTTGATCGGCATTCAGGGGTTGCGCACCCCCCTGTACAGCGCCCTGAATCGTCGCCCCACGGACCGACTCCGGGAGAAGAGCGCGGGACAGTGCGCTTTCACTCGCGACGCCAGGAAGCCCTGCCGCGCGCGCACCCTTGAGCGCGGCACCCGGCGCCAATACCAAGGCTGCATTGCCGGTGATATCGCCCGCCAATCCGGCCTTGGTGCCAAGCAGGGGTGCGTCGCGCTCATCGGCCGCGCTCTGCTGTTCCTTCAATGCCTGATTGATGGCAGCGGGCTGTCCTAGCGTCTGCGCCACGTCCGGGCTGAATCGCGCATAGAGCTGCCGTGTGGGCTCGATGGCCTGCGCTACGGTGCCGGCGACGGTCTGCGCTGCGCCGCGCCCGGTATCAACCACGGCCTTACCGATGCCAGCGAGGTAGTTCTGCCAATCCGAACCTAGCGACTCATCGCCCGGCGTACTCCCGCGCTTGGCCGTGACCGTTAGGGTCTTGGCGTCCTGACCCGGGCTGGATGCCTGCGCGCTGAAATCCAGCGTGGACGGATCGACGGCGGACGCTTGGCTGCTGAAGTCGAGCTGGTCGGCCATGGTCAGTTCTTCCGCAGGATTTTGCCGTCTTTCGGATTGATGAACAGCGCGCCGGATGGTAGCGCATCAAAGTCGGCTTGGCTGCTCACGCGAACCGGTGCCGGTGTGGGTCCACCCCCGGAGGGCGGCTGGGCATTCGCCTGCGTCGCCGTGCGCAAGGTCGTGGACGGCGGCCGAAGGTTCGGAACCTCCTGATTGCCACGATCCAGCACGTTCCGCAGCTTATCTTGCGATGCAGCATTAAGAAATGATGTCCCGGGAGATGCCGCTCCAAGAACCTGATCGCGCTTGGTCTCCTGCTCGGCCACCTTATCGTTCATGAACTCGGCCAAACGCGCCAATGCCATGTTTCGCTGCGACCGTGGGGCAGAGGGCGCCAGATTCGCAAGCATCGCCTTCGTTTCGCCTTCGGTCGCCACACCCGACTTGATCATCTTCTGGACTTCGGCCGCCATCAACTGCGATTCCGTATCCCAGGACTTCAAATCGTCGCCAACCGGTCCTTTCCCACGGGCAGCAATCCATGTGGCCGGTTGCCCGATGAGATCGGAGGGGTAATCCGGTAGCCGCTCCGAAAGATCGGACATCGCCTGAAGATGGCTGAGCGCCGTATTCGCCGCGACGATGCCGCCGCCCGTGCTGGTCGGGCTGTTGGACTGCACATCCTTCAGATACGCATTGTTCAAAGCGTAGTTGCCCTGGCTCCAATCCGGGTTGATGGCGATAGCCCGGGCGATGACTGGCGCGTTCTTTGGGTCGCCCAGGAAGCGTGCCGGTGTATCGAGCCCGTAGTGGGCGATCTTCTGCGCCATGGCCTCCTGATCGCTGGTTAAGGGCTTCTCAGCCTGCGCCGGAGGCTTGCCATCCAAAAGGTACTGCTGCTGCTCGTCGGGCGTAAGGGTGATACCCGCGCTGGCGAACTGCTGAAGGTTCTCCTTGCGCTTGGCAATCTCGTTGGTGTCTTTCTTGGGAGGGGCGTAGCCGATGCCACCTGATGCAGGTGCCGCAGGTGCTGCAGGTGCGGTGATGTCATTGCCTTTTTCGTCTAGGCGCTGCGGCACGGCACCGGCAGGCATCGGAAGATTCTCAAAGCGTCCCGTCTGCGGATTCAAGCTAATGGCGGTCGGCTGATTCGGCCCGACTTGGCGCTGCACTTCTACGCCAGCCTCATCAGGCGTTCCGCCACGATCCAGGACGCTATTGGCAATTTGCGCTGCGTCCGGCTTCGCTATAGTCGTTTCCCAGCCCTTGCCGGTGACACTCGCGGGCGCGGGCGCCGCAGCAGGGGCCACGGGGGGAGGCGAAGTAGCGCTGTAGTCCTTGTTGCCGTTCTGAATGGACGAGAAGTCAGGCTGTTCCCACTGATTGGTGCGTGAATTGTGGACAAGAGTGATCGTGCCGCCTTGGCCGTCCGGGACTTCCTTGGTCTGCCAGTTTTCCGCCGTGGCACGCGCCGCCAAGCCTGCCTTGATCAGCTGGTGCTGGGCCTTCTGATCATCATTGAGGCCCTGCGTGAAGTACTGGTCCGTGCGCACGGCGGCCGGAATCTGGTTCGTCGGCGTATAGGCCGTGACCAGCGACTTCGCCGTCTGAGCGACCGTATCGTCATAAGTGGACGGGAGCGTGGACGGATCGATGCCCACCGCGCCTAGCGTGGGCTTAAGGCTCTGATAGATCGCGTCCTTCTGGCTATCCGGCGCATTGACCAGCAAGCGGGCCATGTTCACCAGCTTCTGGCCGTTGACCTGCTGGTTCTTCTGCGCCATGTCGAGCGACCCGGCCGGATTGAGCTGGGCCGCATTGGACAAGGCCTGCTGCTGCGCTGCACCGGTCGAGGTCAGGGCGTTGCCTTCCTGTTCCTGAAAGGCGTTATCGCGCCCCTGTTTCCAGGCGGCGTTGATCTGTTCCAGCGGGCTGGTGAGATAGGGTCCGTTCATGAATTAATACCCCGTTCCGCCGAGATACGACGGCAAGTTACCGGTGGTGGACAGGGAGCCAGGCCCGGTGTAATTGCCGGTGGTGAAGGAATTCTGCCCATTGCCCAACGGCGCATAGCTGGAATCGTTGGCGGACGAGAACGTGTTGCCGTACTGCCCATAAAGCTGTCCGAGGATCGAGCTCACATTGTTGGCACCATTGATGTTTCCAGCTGCCTGGTTGTAGCCGGCCGTGGTTTGATTGGCGGCATTGTTGAAGCCGATATTGCCGATCGCCGCCGCCTGTCCCGCGCCTACGCTGCCCAGGTTGGCCCCGGCACCCGCACCCATCTGCGCCAAGCCCATCAGGCTACTGCGGTAGTTCCCCAGGTTTTGCGATGCCAAGCCTTCCGCTGTCGCTTCGGTGTCGGCCGTGGTTCCACCGGAATAGAGAGCTCCACGCGATGCGGCCGAGCGATCCACCCCTTTAAGGCCCTGCTGCAAGGCATACAGATAATCCGGCGAGTTCTGGAAGCCGGAATAGTCGCCCGAATTGACTGCGGACAGTTGCCCCAGCGCCGTATTGCCGGCGCCGATATAGGGCTGAAGATTGGCTGCTGTGTTGTTGTAGTTCGTCTGCTGTGCGCTTAAGGCGGCATTGGCCGCATTCTGAGAGGCCTTGGAGGCATTTTCAGCGGCACTACGGTTCTGCTGGTTCTGGTAGACCGAGTCAGCCAGCGCCAACCCACCAATCACTGCACCGGTCACAGCTGCCATGTCACACCACCTTAAGGAAGGAATGGCCTGCGCGCACATAATCCCGGCGCAGATAGGCATCCCCGGCAAAGGCGGGGGACGTGGAAAGAATGAACATCTGGAACACCCGGGCGCCGTCCTTCATGGCTTCAGGTTCGATGGCATCCAGAAGCGCCGCGCCTACGCCGTTGCGCTGCTCGGCCGGATCGACGTACCAGACCACCTCGGCGCACATCTTGAGCGCCTGATTGAACGAGAAAGGGCAATACATCATGCCCACCATGCCCAGGAGCTTGCCCGGCGCCGGCGCATCGACCACCAGCATCAGATGATCCGCCGTGATGATCGAGGCCAGTTGATCCACGGTGGCCGCGTCGTAGTCGACCAGCGGCGCGTATTCGGTGGTGGCGTAGAACGCCTTAGCCATGCGCTGAATCTCCGGCACGTCGGCTTGTGTGGCACGGCGGACGGTCATCATGCGTCCTTCTCCTTGAGGTTGAAGAACGCCACAGCGATCAAGCGGCCATTCTCCGGGCCGTCGCCAAAGGCTTCAAAGGGGTAGCGCGAGTGAAACAGGGCCGAGCGGTAGATCACGGCACGGTTAAGCTTCATCGGCACCAGTTCGCGCTGCGTCCACTTGGTTTCGTCGTTCCAGTCGTCTTTGACCTGACCATAGAGGTCATGATCCCCCGCGTAGATCGTGCGAGCGCCGGAGCCTTTGTGCGTCCAGAAGGCCGTTCCACCGTTACCATCGGACAAGTAAAGGACCAGCGCATGCGTCCCCCAGCCCAAGTCCGAATGAATGGACCTATTAGGCAACTCGCCGGCGTAGTTCAGCCGGAAGCCCATACCGAGCATCTCGACCGGACCGATTTTGTCCTCCAGTGACTTTTGAAGCCCCGGGACATCGCCTATCCAGATGCGCTTGTAGACCTCGCCATCGTGCGCGGCATGGTCGATGTACGGTACGGCAAGCGCCATGGCACGGACGGCAGCCACGTCGGGCAGAAAGTCGTCGTAAACGGCGGGCTTCACCCTTCGTACCCCTCAATATCGATGGCTGCGGTGAGCATATCGCGCTTGCAGTTGTCCGTGATGCGGAAGTGAAACACCCATTGGCGGCTGATGCCCCAGCGGCGGGGTTTAGTTGGCTTGGCGAAGCTGCCCTTGGTGCCCAGGGAGACGGTGCGCCAGTTCGACCAGTTGCGCCCGCCATCCTTCGAATAGCGGATATCCACGTAACGCGGGTTTCCATCCACGCCGCCGAGCCCGGTATCGAAGACCGGCTGCACGCCCTGAATCCCGATGAAGTTCTGCTGCCCGGACAGCACCCCTGTCATGCGCTCGGACGAAATCTCGTCCGCGCCTTCCGTGAAGACGTTCCAGTCCAGCTTGTAGATTTGCCCATTGCGGAAGTCACCCGCATACCAGCCGCCGTTCCAGTTGGTGAGCGTGTTGATGCGCCAGCGATTCAGCCCCTTGGACTGGCGCCGGTGCCATTTCTGGGTGGCCACGTCATAGCCCCAGGTGAGGCCATCGGGGAAGGTCAGGTAGAAAATCTTGTGGCCCTCACTCTCAAACGTGAAGGCGAACGCCAGCGCCATGTTGCGCTGTGCAATGTCTTGCTCGACCGGCATCGTGGAGATGCGCTGCGGGGTGTAGCCCTGCGCGCGGTACACCCCGCCGTCATCGGCCAGCCAGAACACGGAGTTATCCATGCTGCAGACGGCAAACGTGGCCGCAAGTCCGCGCTCCATTACCAGGCCATCGGTCCGCGCCCAGGTGTTCGTGGTCGCGCCCGTGTCGCGGAAGGGCTCAATGGTCCGCTCGCCCATCAGCCACCATTCGCGATGGGTGACGATCTGACCCACGATCTTGTCGGGCGACCCTTCGGCCTCGTAGCGGTCCAGCGTGCTGTAACTCAGGGCATCGGCGAGGTCGGAGGTAAAGGCAAACCGCCCCTGCGGCTCGACGCCCACAATGTAGCTATCCACGTAGCCAAAGACCTTGGCGCCAATGAACGCATCATCGGTGATCTGCACCAAGGTCTGATCGGCCGTGTTGTAGACGTAGCCGCTCGATCCATTAGAAATGGCGACCTGCGAACCACCGGTGATCTGGTTGTGGTCCATCGACACCCGGCCGATGCCGGGAATCTGGCCGCGATCCGTGACGGTGCCATTGGTGTTGATCTGCTTGAGCCGCGTGCCCGAAACCACTAGGAAGACGCCCTCAGCGTTATGGGCACCCCGGATCGGTAGACCGGTCCCAGTATCCGCAAAGGCACCCGCCCATCCCGGCGCGCTGCGTAGCTTGCCCTTGGAGCGCGTACCTTCCTGTTCGGCATACTCAGGAATGTAATTGATCGTTTCCTGCGCGCTATAGAGACGCGAGTCATCGGCGTAGCCGCCGTCCACGACCTGGGGAACGTCGCGCCAGCCCATCAGTAGTAATCCGTGGTCTGTTGGATGCCCTCATAGGCCTGTTCGCCCAGGATGACGAGCTGATCCTCGCCTTGGTCCGCGTTGTCCTTGAGGATGGCGGCACGGGTCAGCGCGCCGTAAGGGACCACGAGGCGGTAGGCAATCCACCATGTCAGCGGGATGAAGGCGCGCGCCGGGATCGTATCCGCATCCAAGTCCCACCAGATAAGGCCTTGGTCATAGGCATATTCAAGCTGCTGTTGGCAGCGGTCTGCCGCTAGCTTGGCGTCTTCGGGCGACGGCGGTTCGTTGGGGTCCAGAACGCCCAATTCGCCGAGCACCGCATCGCGCAAATCGTCTCGCGTGTAAGTCGCCATGGGGTCTCCTGATAGGGAAAAGGGAGGGGCATGTCACCCCCTCCCTGTGCGGAATATCCCGCGAGTATCACTTCCTATCAGGCGTCGCTGGCGGCTGCCACGTAGCCCGTCACCATGCCCCAATCCTTCGCCGTGGACTGACCCTGGTTCCACTGAATCTTGTCCACCGCGCGGATTTCCTCAAAGCCCACACCGTTCTGATAGCCGTAATCGTCTTCCTTACGGATCGTGGTGCGCAGCGTCTTGGCCCAGGCGATACCCAAGGCCTGAGCGCCGCACAGGTACAGCGGCTCGACCTGCACCGGCGTGCCGGCGGTGTTCAAGAACGGCAGGATTTCGGGGATTTCACGCACCACCACGCCATCGGCCAGGATCGACGTCGGGCCGGAGAACAGCGGGTTTGTATCGGCGCGCGGCTGGGCGTTCTCCCACTTCTCTTCCATGTCGGTGCGAAGGTCGCGGAAGGCGTTCTTGCCCACGAACATGACGAAGGTTTCCTCGTCTTCGCCGTAGCGGAACGGCCGGATGCCATCACCGTTCACCGTCTTGGCGCCCTGGGCAATGCGCTTGATCACGCCCACCAGCTCGTAGGTCAGCTTCTGGGTTGCCAGGATGGCGTTCAAGGCCGTCTGGAAGGTGGCGTTGTAGTTGGCGATGGTGCCGAAGATGACGCGGTCCACATTGGATGCCGTCCACACGTTCTTCTGTGCGGCACTGGCGGTGGCGAACGGAACGCCGTTGACGGATCCCAAGGCCGTGATGGTCGCGGTCTTGAGCAAGCGAGCGGCCAAGGTCTTGATCGAGGTACGCGCCGCGTTCTTGATGTCAAACGAGGCGGCCTGCTCGTCCATATTGTTGACGGTGACGGCCTGACGGACCACGCCCACGGTGATCTTGTGACCATCGTTCGGCATGGCAATTTCATTGCCGACCAGCTGGGTGCTGCCGTCGTTGTAGGTTGTGGCGTCGAGCGCACCCACCAGGTTGAAGGTAATGCCGTCACCCTTCTTCTTGGTCAAGTCCCGCTGGACCTGGATGATGGCATTTTCGGTCGAGCCCATGTAGCGCTTGAAGCGGGACTCGCGCACGTATTCCATGAAAACGCCGTCGTCCCATTGTTTGGCGCGTACGGCAGTTGAGGCAACAGTCTGGGTCATGGTTCTTTACTCCGGAAAGAGAGCCTTAAAAGGGTCCGGAGGCGCAGCGGAGGAATCCGCCTTCGCGTTCCGGCGTGTCGATAGGTCAACCGTCCGGCGTTGCGTTTGCTGAGGTTGTTCGGGCTGTTCGTTGCCTTCACCGCCCTGGCCCAGCTCAGCGAGGATTTCTTCACGCATCTTCTGGCGGAAGGCCTCGGGGTTGCTGGTGATGTCCTGAAAATCCTTGATCTGCTTGCCCACCGAATACAGCTCGGCTCCCGGGTCGGCGGCCGTGAGGATGCGTTGAGCTAACTTCGGATCACGGCTGGCCGCCTGCTGCGCCAGCTGTGACACCTCGTCGAAGTCCGCGTGCTGCGCACGCTGCCGGTCTTCGATCTGGCGGAAGTGATTCTGCGTCTGAACCTGCTCCACCGCCTGGGCGATACGCTGGTTCGTGACGTGCTCCACGTACTTCATCGGGTCGGCCCAGAAATCGGGGGCTTCAGCGCGCACCGTTTCCGCTGTGTCGGCAGGTTGTGCCTGACGCGGATTGGGATTGCGCAGCGCTTCGATCTGGCTTTCCAGTTCTCGTTGGCGTTGCTCGGCTTTGTCGGCCCGTTCGCGCTCGGCTTGACGCTTCGCCCGTTCGGATTTCATTGCCGCATAGGGGACGGGGTTGCCTTCGTCGTGATTGTCGTCCGCTGTCGTCTCGGACGGGGCGTCAGCGTCGCCGCTGTTGCCGTTATCGACCTGATCGCTGCTTTCCGTGCTTACCGGTCCAGAATCGAGGCCTTCCTCACCGCCCGTATCGCCAGCGTCAAGGTCCGCACCCGTTTCCGCACCTGCACCGGAACCAGCCCAATCGCTCAGAAAGTCACCTTCGTTACCCATGCGTATTCCCCTTGACCATCACGCCGTCATCGCGTTTCGACCATACGGTGTCGTCCCGTTCGACCGTTCGGCGTCGTCCCGTTTTCCGGCTTAAGGCGACACGCCAATCCCTAACGCACTGGCGCTGTTCCCTGAACCGGGGCGGATAGTAGCCCCACCGCCGCCCGCTGGCGAGTGGGCTGGACCGGCCGCGTAATTGCCCGGCACCTGCTGATCGGCAATCCAGCCCGGTGGCACCGCTTCTAGCGGGGTCGGGCTCAATACCTTCATGCGGGCCGTCTCGGCGTTGTACTCGTCAATCATCACCTCCATCTGCTTGGCCCAGGCGTCAAGCTGGGTCTGCGTCTGGTCGTTCTGGTTGTCGGACTTGGCCGCCTGTAGCTGCATCTGAAGCTTCTGCGCGTTGGCATAAAGCTTCTGGTTGACGGCCTGGATCTGCTGAATCTGCTGCCCTTGGGCCTGCATCTGCTGCTGCACCTGCGGTGGCACCTGATTCTGCAACTCACGCAGGATTTCGTCCTTATTGCGCAGGCTGGACGCCTTGATGATCGCCGTCGTGGGGATCGAGGACGGATCAGCGCGCTTGAGGTCCACCAGGGCTTGAAACTGCTCGGACTGGACCGTCACCGCTTCCGGCGCGTCGTCCATGATGATGTCCACGGAGAGGTCGCCAATGTTGTTCTGCGTGCGCACGACCTCCTGAAGCTTGGGATCGTTTGGTCCCGTGATGACCTGCCCGGTGTTGAGCATGTAATCAGCCACGGTCTTCTGAACTGGCTCCCCGCGCGCCTGAGCCACCTGCTGAAGCGCCTCCCCCAGCGTGACTGGGTGATTCAGATGGACCCAGCGCAGATTCCGTTCGTCGTCGGTGACGCGAATCCACTTCTCAGCGGTCCAGTACTGACGCACGCGGTACCAAATCTTCTGGTACACCATCAGGGCCAATTCGTTGTTGGCCTCGAACAGCTTGGAGTACTCGGTGAGGCCAGCCGACTGCAACAGCTCCTGCGCACGACCGCTCGGTGCCTGCGCGTCACCACCCAGTGACGGATTCACGCCAAGCGCGTCAATCTCGGCCTTCGCCTCCATCAACATCTGCATCTGCGAGGCGTGCAGCTGGGGATCGTTGGCGAATTCGAACTTCTTGCCCGGCCGCGTGATGATAAAGCCATCCGGGCGTGCCGCTTCCTGCCTGGCCTGCTGGATCGATTTCACCGCGCCTTGCTCGGCCACGATGCGCTGCGAATTGGCCGCATGCAGGGCCTTGGATCGGCGCTTGTTGATCTCGTCCTGAGGATCGAGCAAGCGCTTGACCGCACCGTAACGGCGGTTGTTGGCATCGCAATAGGTTGAGGCCGCGCACAGGTCGCAATCGGGGTTGCCTTCATCGTCTAGGTACTTGGATACCTGCGGATCGACCAGGAAACCACCACGGCAGAACACGGCTTCCCACCACTCCCCGTCGTTGCGGAACCGGTGATGCATGACCATGATGCGACGGCGCTTGGAGTCGGCCCAGCTGAAACGCGGACGATCACCATACGTGCCGGTGTTCCATTCCTCGTTGTAGGACGCGTTCACGATGGCTTCGAGGTCTTCCTCGCTCTTGTCGTCGGCGAACTCGTCATAGATATCCGATTCGTACATCCATTGGACTTCGCCCAGGAAGGCGGCATCGCAGAAGTACTTGTCCCGGCTATGGGGGTCACGATAGAAGCGATCCCACGGCACGCGCTCCGGGCAAATCTCGTTTTTGCGCTTGCCGTAGTCTTTCACGATGACTTTGTAGGCGCCCACGCCTTCGACGGCCAAGTCCTCAAAAACATCCGACCGCTTGCTGTCGAACCGGCTCGATTGCGTCACAAAACGCAGGGCGTCGGTGCAGCTGTTGGCGTCATCTTCCTTGGAGGGCACGCGAGGAAAGGCCTTGGGGTCGGTCCTGAGCTTCTTCTCCCAGCCGATCAGCGTATCGATCTTCGGACCGATACGGTTAAACACTACCGGCGGCTGTTTGCGCGCCGTCATGGTGGCAATTTCCGACTCGGTAAGCTGCCATCCGTCGTAATAATCCCGGCAGCGCATCGCCAGCTCGCGCTCGACCTGGGTGTCATCGTAACTGTCCCGAAAATCACGCAGGAATGAGTTGATATCGAACTCGGTTTCCTCGCCGTCGATGTCTTTGCCCTTCTCGTCCCCGTCGTCGGCCGAAAGGTAGCTGTCTACGCTGCTCGCCATGAGTCGTCATCCTCGTCATCGTCGGACGTATAGTCGTCCATCTCGCGCTCTTTCATCACCGCATCGTTCAACGTCGCGACGTCTGTATCGGCAATGCCCCGGGCGAAGATCGAGCACACGTCCACGCCGTCGTCTTGCTTGCCATCCGCTCCCGTGAAGGCGCACAACTGGTTGAGCAGACGCGCCGCCCACGCCGTGCCTTGCGGGAGATACACCTTTCCCAAGCTCGCCAACGCGGCGAAGCCTAACGCGCGCTCCGCCTTGCCGCCAGCCGGGGCCATTTCAATGCGCCGGATATAGGTGTCGGTCTCTTCCATGCGCCGAAGGATGATGCCGCCCACCGATCGTAGGATGACGCCCTTTTCCTCAAACGCTGCCAGCGGCTCGTGCTTCTGGATCAGGGCAATCCAGGCGTCAATCCAGACGGAGGCGTCCTCCTGCCCGAACCACCAATCGACCACATACACATCGCCATCGGGCGTCACGCCGAAGATGCCATGCTCGGTGAAGTCCGGATCGGCATGCGGCTTGGCCGGATCGGGTGCCCCCGCGTAGTCGCTGGCGAGGTAGTAGTTCATGGCCTTGGGCATCAGCTTGGGGTCATAGAACTTGAACCACGGCCGCTTGAACAGCACGCCGGCGCTGCTACGGCATTCCCCGCCGTAAACGTGCCGGTACAAGTCCTCGTTGATGCGCTTCATCTTCAGGCGTTCGGCGTGCAGCGCCTGGGGGAACCACTTGTTGTCCATCCAATTGATGGTGACGACCAGCGTGTCCGAATGGATGCCTGCGGATTGATCCTTGAGCGCCTGCTCGGCCTGAATATGAATCCAGTCGTCGTCGTTCTCGGGGTTGTAGTCCCACCACAATTCGGCGGCCGGAGAGAACTCGGTGGCGTCCTTGCGGATCGTCGGCACTAGCTTTTCGGCCGACAGCTCACTGATGGCCTGGGCCTCGGCGATCCATGCGCCGTCATAGCCTTCATAGGACTTCACGTTGTCGGCCGTATGCTCCTTCAGGCCAATGAAGGTGAATTCCGTGCCATTCAGTCCATAGATGCCGTCCGTGGTGATCCGATAGAACGACCCGAGCCCCAAAAGACCGATCTGATCGGCTAAGAGGCGATGCGAGGACTGCTTGATGGACGATTGCGACTCACGGCAGCACAGCCAGCGAATGGGTCGCTTGTAGCCCTTCACGACCAGGATGCGTGCGATCGACCACGACTTGGCGCTTCCTCGGCCACCCCGGGCGATCTTGTGCCGTCGCCGGGTGAAGGCAAACGGCAGCATCTTCTCGGGTATCTCCAACCGCAAAACGCCCGCGTCAATGGCGGGCGATACGGGTGTCAGGAGGGCACTCACAGGGCCTCGGGGTCGAAGTCCGTGCCCGGGGGCGCCACGCCGACAATCTGCACGGTCGTGACGGTCTCCAAGGCCTTGCCATCGGGTCCTGAAAGCTCGGTCATGCGGCGATCTTGATAGCCGGCGTTGTTGCGTAGCCAGAACTGCGCGCCGTTGCTGCCCGTGCCAAACAAGCGGCTTTCCCACACCTCCACCACGCGCAATCGCACCTGTTCCATCTCATAGGCGAATTCGGGCCGTTTGGCGTAGTTGTGATAGGTGGCGTGGGTGATCCGCAGCTTCAGGCACAGGCCAGCAATCGTCGGTGGCCGCTTGGTTTCCTCGCATTCCTTGCAGTATTCCAACCCCAGCTCAAGAAAGTCATCGGGCATCACCTTGAACTCGCCCGTGTTGTCGTGGGGCAAGTCCCATCCCTTCTCCTTGGCGGTTTCAAGGAGGAAGCGGTTGCCTGGCTTGTTGAGTTTCTTGTTGCCTGCCATGGGACTCACTGAAGGGCAAGAAGCGCCGTGTAGACGCGGGTCCGCGCCTGCGTCGCCGGGTTGGTCGCGGTGACGTGCAGCCGCCATAAGCCCTGGCCCATGCGCTGCCGGAGGGTGCCATGATCAATGGTGAACTGCACATGCCCCACGGCGATCTGGATCGCAGGAAATTCAGTGTGGTACGGGACATAAATACCAGGCCAACCCACCCCATAGTCCTGTCCGAACGGCTGCGGCCGGTTGTAAGGCCGCACATGAGCCGTCAAGTCATAGCCGGAAAGGTCCATGGCGCCCTGGTCGGTGCGGCAATAGCAATCCAAAGTGGTGTCGTCATGCACATAGGCGATGAGGCGGTTTTGCTTCTGGATGGGCGTGCCGAGCGCGGCCAGCGTCACCATGGTGTTTACAGTCGCCGTATTGGAATCAACCCCACCCACCGTCGCGAAGTAATGGAAAGCATCCGGTCCGGCAAACCCTTCATTGGGCGTATAGACCAGGCTCAAGCCAGACACCACGGCCGTCCCATTGACGGGCTGATCCACCACCGTCAGGGAGTCGGCCGTTACCGGCGATCCGCCTTGCGTGATTACAGGCGTCACCGTCGCCCCGGTCGGTGGCACGTGGAAGGGTTGCGAAATGGCCTCGTCGGGCGCGATGGGCGCCGCAAGAACCTCCACCATCGGCGTGAATTTCATCAGTAATGTAGGCATGCCTCATCCCTTCCCTTCGTCCCATGAGTACTGTGATGACTATTCACAAGGCCGATGCTCGCATGCCCATGCCATTCGCTAAAGTCCCCGCCGATGCCGCCGGAAGGTTCATGGGATTAGGAGCTGCGGGGGAAAAGCTTGTGACCGATACATACGTTCCGCCTGTCGCCCAATCCGAAAAGCCATACCCCGCATGAGCGGTCGCGTCGAAGCTGATGTTCTGTAGCTGGAGTGATAAGCCACTCAGCCCCGCGGTCGGCGCAATGCTCACGCCAATCACTTCGCTGCCCGTGAATGCGCCTGTGCTGCAAGTAACACTGACCGCGCCTGCCATATCGACCGACACGGTGTAATCGCGCCCCGTACCATAATCGTGGTGAGTCTGACTATCACCCTTCCCCATCGAGCCAAGCAATAAATGGGTGGAGTCAAAACACGAGAGGTATACGTTGCAGGGGCCCGTATCAAAGAGGCTTTGAAAGGTCATGAGAGTGCCCCTATGCCAATGCGTGAGGGAGGCATCAGGTAGCCGCCCCTTGATGGACGGCGAAGGCCGTCAGGTTAGTAGGTGGACTACCGAAAACGCATGGGTCCGGGGTCCAGCTGTCGCCCCCTGCATTCGTTAGATTGGTGCTCTGGGTAGTATCGCCCAAGAGGTTTGCGGAAGGAGTGACCGTCGAATGGATGCTAAATCCACTGAACTGCGCACCGCTGGGCGATCCCAGGCTATAGGCAGGCGTCACGGTCAACACATAGCCGTCCGAGTAGCCGCCGCCAACATTATCGAGCTGAGCTGAGCCGTCAAGATTAACGGTGGCCTGGATAAGTTCGCCGCTGCCGCCGAAGTGGTAGCCGTGAAGCGGCCCCGAGGTCGAACCCTTGGCGAGAACGTCATCAAAATAGACCGTGCCGCCAGCCAGTTCATTGGTGACACGAACGGCGCAGGCCCCAAGGTCAAACAGGTTTTGCATGGTCATGCGGCTCGCCCTTGCACGGATGGCGCGGAGCATACATCAGACAAACAAAACCCCGCACAAGGCGGGGCTCTGCGCGTCGGTGCCCATCGGACCATTCCGTCTCACGACGAGGGCGGCAAGGGAGGGAGCTCCCAGGGTGTGAACGCGTTTAGCTGCTGAAGAACTTGTTCATCTGGCCGGTGGCGCCCATCGGCTTGGGGTTTTTGTGCAGCGGATTCTTTTTGGCCTTGGGCATCGGCGCGGAGCTTCCCTTGACCGGTGCCGGGTTGCCGCCGGCCTTCGTGATCACCGGGTTGGCCTTGCGGTCAATCTGCGCCTTCTGTGCCGGGGTGATCGACTTGCCTACCTGCTGCGCGGCGCGGGCCTTGGCGTTGCGGGCCCTGGCGGCCGTGTCTACCGGATATTTCTCCTGCGCCGGAAGACCAAACTTCGACTTCGGCAGGCTGGCACGCTTGGCGGCAGTGATCATGGGCTTGTCCCGGTTGGATGGGCGAAATCTACGCCAGTATCATCGGTCGATCAAGGATGCCGGTCTTTCCCGGCTGTCAGCGTGACTGTGCTTTTAAGCGGAACTTTCTCACGCGTCCCCCGCTAAGGGTCAGCCTGCCGACACGGGCGGCGTGCCGCCAAGCTGAGTGGTGGCCGAGTCAAGCGCCGTCTGAACCGACTGGATCGCGCTGGTGGCATTGTCGATAGCGGCCTGATCGCTGCCATTGGTGGCACGGCCGACAGCGTCCGTAAGCGCCGACTGTGACGCCTGCAAGGCCGTGACAGCAGCGGTGAGGTTAGCGGTGTTGCTCATGTTCCTGACTCCTATGATGGTTTGAATGATCTGGAAGGCAAGTAGGCCTCCCAGTAGGAAGATTATCGTGTTCATGGGTCACGCCTCTTCCGCTTCCTGGTAAACCTTCAGAGGCCGACGACGGCTAGGAAGCGTGTAGTCCTCTGTATGGCTCGTCAGATGCCAGTGCTGGCAATGGGGACATTGGTAGGCCCTAACTTCGACCTTCCGCGCCGCTTGGCACCGGTCCCGTTTACGCCGGATTTCGGTGAGCTTTCGCCGGGCGCTGTGCTCATTGGCCCAGCCTCGCTTGTCGCATCGCATGAAGGCTTCCCCTGTCGCCTAGCATCGATGATGCACGATTCGTGGAAGGCATACAGCGCCTTGCTTGCCTGCTCCACCTTACGCTGGGCATCCAGGCTATCGGCATGCGTCGAGGACGCCCTTACCGCTTGCACGGCACGGAACAGATGACCTGCCAGAAGGAACTGGTTACGGCGCTGCTCGCGGTTCATGCATCCACCAGCGTGCCCAAGAGAAGCGGCCTGACCATCTCACGCGGCAGATGCTCCATGATCAGCGAGCCATCATCACCAAGATGGATGCGAGCGTAGGACTCCCCATAGCGCGCAATGTCCGAGTCGATGGCCTCCTGCCTAGCCCTAGCCTCCCGTTTCTTGCGTTGATCATCGTCCCATCGCTGGCGAAGGTCGGTCATGTCGTATCCCCATAAAGCGAAAAATAAAACCCATAACTGAAAATGGTTCACTAATTACCGGTGCGACTTACTCCAGCCATACCATCAATGGCACTGCGATGATGACAGCAATCGCAATGGCTAGCCCGAGATCGAGCAGCGCTAGGGTCACCTCGTCGTGAGGATCGATCATGTCATGCTCCCGGCATTCGTCGGCCCCATCGGCGTCGGAATAAGTTCACGAAAGCGCACCACCAAGCGGGCTCCGTGGTCGTCGGGCGCATGGCGGTTCTTGACCATGCGCCGGATGTTCTTGTCATCGGTCCAGGCAATGCCGTTCAAGGCATCGCTGGTGATCTTCTCGCAATTGCCCAAGTCGATGCATAGGACATCATCGTCCCAATAGTCCGGGTCTTTGGCGGCGCGCTTGGCCCAATCCTTAGGGCGTCTCGGGTAGAGGTCGAGATGCAGCTCGATGCGGCCCATCAACGGCTTGCGAATCCCGGCCAGCATCGCGCGCACTTGGCAGTCCCGCCGGTAGGCCTTGGCCTCATCCGTGACGTAGGTAATGGCGCGGCTTTTACCCTTCGGCACATAGCTGGCCCAGTACCGGTTGGCGGAGATGGGGTAGCCAAGGACCAGTTCCGTGAAGTCATGGGCTGTCATGCACTTCCTCCTTCAGCCCATACCCGTCCGCGCCGTGTCAGGAAATAGCGCGGCTTGAAATCGTGGTTCGTGGTGGCGACGTGGCTGGAATCGATCAAGTGGCGAAGCTCCCGGCACACGTTCTTGGTGGTTTCGTGCAGCGCGAGGGCGAGGTCTTCGCGGGTCATGGGCTCCAAGAGCAGCGCACGGCCCACGCGGTCGATAAGATGATCGGGAGTCGAGGTTCTCATAGCGAATCATCCTTGATGTCACCGTGAACCATGCTCAAAACCTCACAGGAAGCCCAAGGAGAGGCGCGCAGCCCATGGGGTATACCTAGGCATAGGTAAGCGCGCGAATCCTTCATAGGACCATTCATGAGCCACAAGGGCAATCGATCAATGGTGGTCGTAGCCACGATGGTCGGCCTCCTTGTCGCCATGGCGCTTGCCGTACTCGGCGGACGCCACCTGATGCTGGGTCTTACCGTGGCCGTCCAGGGTGTCGTAATAGCATTTCTGGCAGCGGTAGATCGTGCGGTCGGGAAGGTGGACCGCGATATCGGCAAACCCGCGCGAGTAGAACCCCTCATGGCCGTCCTTGGGCGGATGCCAGATGGAACCGCAGCCCTTGTTGCCGCAGTAGGTCGGAACGGCCGGGCGTTCGTCGTCACGCTGGACGCGCTGCGAATATTTCATCGATGGTACTTACCCTCCGCGATGGCGGTGAAGTTGGTGGAATTGGTGATCCATTCGAGATCAGCCCGGAATGGCGGCCGGCCGTTGTTGCCAGGCACGCGGCCCATGAGGAACGCGGATGCGGCCACGTCGTCAAAGAAGTTTCGCCACGCCTCGACGTTGGGGAGATCCTGTTCCCATCGCTGGCGGATCTGTCCCTTGCGCTTGTCGGTGAGCTTCTCGACGCGGGGCAGCGGGGGCGTGAGCACCTCGTGGTAAAGCTCCACCACCTTGGCGAACTCGACCGTGGCCTTGGGACGTCCGTTGACGGGCTTGGCCGGCTCGGGTTTAGACCATACGCATGCGAATTGTCCACCCCCTGCGTTAGCAGGGGAAATATCCTGTTCCTGCTCCTGCGCTTGTTCCTGTTCCTGCTCCTGTATTGCTCCTGCTCCTGTTAATTGCTTCGAAGGGGCTTCGAAGGGCCTTCGGGAACGTCGTTTTTCCTTGAGGTGGAAATCACTGCAATAGCGGTCGAAAAACGGTTCCAAAAACGGGTTGTCCGGCAGCTGGCTGTAGTCCTTCTGGATGCCCAGACAGCGTTTGTCATCAGCCTTTAAATGCTTGGCAATCTGATACTTAGCCATTTCCACAACCCATACCATTTCGCTGGGATGGTCATACAGGCAGAACCCTGCATCGATGCACCTTGCAAGCCCCTTCGAAGCCCCTTCGAAGCCCAGCCCGGTTTCATGTGCGGCGTACAAAATCGGCTGGTAGTACATCCCGAGCATATTGGAGAGCGGTGAAGTCATCAGGTAAACGGCCATGATGACCGCCTCGGGACCGTGCGCCTTGATCGCCTTGCCAGTTTCCCCCGTCCAGAAGTTCGGGGAAATTCGCCCATAGTCACGCATCGTCAACCCCTAGGGGCGATCGTCGCCCCGTCCCATGTCCCGCGTCTGGAAGGCTCATGCGAACAGCGACGCTTGCGACGACAGCGACGCCAGATTCTTCACGGCCTGCTCGAAATAGCTGGTTTTCAGTTCCACACCGATGGCCCGGCGTTCCAGTTCGACGGCGGTATACGCTTCCGAGCCGATGCCGAGGAACGGGGTGAGCACGATGTCGCCAGGATTGGTCCACAGCTCAATACCGCGACGGATGACCTCCAGCTGCAGCGGGCAGATGTGGCGTTCGTCGTCGTGCTCGCGGGCGCTGCGGAACTGCAGGGTATCGTTCGGGTTGATGTCCATCCAGACCGGGCTGGCGACCTTCTGCCATCGGTCCACTGGGTACTGCGCAGGGTCGTGCCGCACGCGGTCGATAATCTCTCCGGGCGCGCGCATGGTGACCAAGTAGTCCGGGATGCCCTGCCGGCTCATGGAGGCGTTCTCGCGCACCGTCTTGTGCAAAAGGCCCAGCGCCTTGGTGCGCTGCATCGCGGTCACAGGGTCTTTCCAGATGACCACTTCACTGGCAAAGATGAAGCCTTCCGCCTGAAACGCCCGGATCAGGTCGCCGCGAAAGTCCTTCAACCCAATGTAGCCATCACGTTCCTTGCTGGTCGGCAACAGCATGCAATGAAAGCTGACGTTGCGGCCCGGCTTCATCACGCGCCGAAGCTCGCGCACCAGGTAGCTGAAATGGTCGAAGAAGTCCGCGTCGTTGCGGCAGTTGCCCATGTCGCGCGGGCTGTTGGAATAGGTGTAGAGGCTGGCAAACGGCGGCGAGAAGATGGAGTAGTCCACGCTTTTCTCGGGGAGTCCTTTCAATACCTCGACGCAGTCGCCGTGGTACAGCGCGTACTTGTCGGTCATCACTTGGTCAATCGTGTTCATGCGTGCTCCGTGGTGAGCCATGCCGGGGCCAGGACGGCCGCGTTGGCGTGATAGGTATTGGTTTGACGAATCAGCGCGCCGACTTCGGCCCGCACGGCGTCTTGCGTTTCCGCCGAGAGCGACTCAGCCATCGCGATGGCGTCGGCCTCCTTGCGCTTGAGGTTGGCCAGCACGGCACCTTCCAGCTGGCTAGCGAACAGATGGACCGACACCGGCCGTGTCTGGCCAAAGCGCCAGCACCGCCGCACGGCCTGGTAATAGGCCTCAAAGCTGTCCGTGACGCCCACGAAGGCCATGCGTGCGCAGTGTTGCCAGTTCAGCCCCCAGCCACAGATCGATGGCTTGCTGACCAGCACGCGGATGCGCCCTTCTGCAAAGTCCGCTAGCCGCTGTTCTTTCACGTCCGAATCATCCGAACCCGTGATCTCCACGGCATCCGGGATCGCCTTCACCAACGCTTGTGATTCGGCGTTCAGGTCGCACCACACGATCCACGGCTGCGCATCGGCATTGACCAGCGCCGCACACGCGGCGACCCGATCCGTTAGCGACGCTTTGCGGGCATTGCGGCGCTCACTCAACGTCTGCGCTTCCAACGCAAACAGCATGCCGGCCGCGGCCGCGTCGGTGGCAATCATGTGCTCGGTCAGCGTCAAGGGTGGCAACGCATGCCGGCTGTCATCGTCGCCTAGGTCGGAGGGACGACGCACCAAGGCGCCCCAGGAAGCCACCCAGCGCCAAAACTGCGTGCGCGCGTGGCCTTTCAGGCGCCATACCTGCGTCTCGGCGCCGTCATGCACGAAATACTCCGCCAGCATCTCGGCGCGGGTGCACACCCCCAGGAACTCCGCGTGGGTGCCCAGTTCCGTCCAATCGTTCGGAGCGGGCGTGGCCGTGGCGCATAGCTTGTAAGGCGTGGTAGCAAACGCCGTCAGCAAGGTCGCCAGCGTGCGCGTGTCGTGATGCTTGATACACGAGGATTCATCCAGCACGACCGCGCCGAACTGCGACGTATCAAACTTGTGCAGCCGGTCGTAGTTGGTGATGGTGATGCCCTCACTGACCTGGTGCGGTTCCCGCGCATGGGTGACGACAATGCCCATGGCTTGACCTTCGTGCACGGTCTGTTCGGCCACCGCCAGTGGCGCCAGGATCAGCACGCGGCACCCGACATGCTCATATACCAGCTTGGCCCAGCTCAACTGCATGCGGGTCTTGCCGAGTCCCGTATCGGCAAAGATGGCCGCGCGTCCCCGACGGAGGGACCACCGAACGAGCGCATCCTGATAGGGGAATAAGCCATCGGGGAGCGTCAACGACTCCACGTCAGGGAGGCCCGACGGCATCAAAAGGGCCAGTTTGGCGGCTAGCAGCGCGTCATAGCTCATGGTGCACCCCGCAGTGCAAAGCGATAGGCGAACTGGCGTCCCGTGTGGATCGTTCCCACGCGGCATACGATGCCCATGGCTTCCATCTTGGATAGTGAGGAATACACCGCGCTGCGGCTTCGACCGGTCGCGTTGCTGAGATCCTCAATCGTCTTGGCGCCTTGGGCTAGCTCCGCTTCAAGGACGGGTCGAAACGTGGCCGGGCGGCTCATGCGGTCACCTCGTCACTGGCGCGGCCATGGGCGGTTTCTTGTGCGTTGTGGTTTAGCCAAAGCCGCGCCTTCAGATCGAGCAGCTCGCCTTCGCCAACGGCAATGGAGCCATCGGGAAGGATGCGGGCATCATGCTGGTGCATGTCCCAGGCAGTGTGATTGAGAGTGATGCGGCTCACGATGCCCGCCTCCCGTTGATGAAACCGTAGGTGTAGCTGACGCAGCACGCCAGCACGAAGCAGACAATCATGGTGGTCATACGTTGGCCTCCTTGTTAGCCCTGCGGGTCTGTTTGTTCTTTTCGCGCTGGTGAAGGCGCATGAGGGTTTTCCCCGCGCCGTAGCGGGGCTCCGCGTTACGTCCTGACTTGAGGTCATGGATAGCCTGAAGCGACAGGCCGCAGGCTTCGCCCATCGCCCTTAGGCTCATGGACTCATTGAGATCACCAACGATCTCTTGCCAGTTAGGGTTTTCGGTAACTTCAGGCATCGGTGTCACTCCGGTTATGTCGGAGTGGAAGGTACTGCTAAATTTATTTTCGCGCAAGTGGAATAAAACGCTTGACAAGAAATCCACGCGGGCGGAATATGCTTGTCACCCAAGACAAACGGACCCAAGCCATGACCCATAACCCCGTCTTTGATGCCACGCTCCGCGCCTTCGGTGGTGCGGCCTACGCCAACGTGCAGGCGTTGCAGACCCACACGACGATCCGCGTGGAGAAGGTGGAAATCACGTTGCCGCGTGACAACACCTGCCATCCCGAGGTGTACCGCACGGGATACGCGAGTGACGCCGTGCTGGCGAAGGCTTACGAGATGTTGGCCGAGCGTCACCTGCAAGAACTGTATGACCTGTGCTGCGAACTGACGGAGAAAAAGGCATGAGCTACCGCAACGTAATCCGTACTAATAGCGTCGCCACCTTGGGAAGCACGAAGGTAACGTTGGCCGGGCTGACCGATGGACGTGATCCCACGATCTGCTTCACCTTCCACACCGATGCCATAACCGGACTTGAGGTGCGGTTCATGGGCACGACCGCCGAGGCGCGGGCTTTCGCGGCTTCGCTGATCCATCACGCCGACGTTACCGACGCGGCCAGTCAGGAGATGACAGCATGAGCACCGAGACGCAGAAGGTTGATGTGCTGGCGGTGATGAACCAATCGGCGCTACTCATTGGGAATCTACCTGAGTTGCCGGGCTACAACGGTTCGATCCTAATGATCGACGATGGTGAGTCTTCGCGCATTGATCGCGAGCTAACGCAAGCCTGCGCCGTCGTGGCAGACCTGATCGATGCGGCGCGCGCCGTGGTTGATCATCTTCACGATTACACAGACGACGAATGCCGCCTTGTTGACGCCCTTTCACGCATCGGCGGTGGCGAGGTAAGGGATCAGCCTGACCGTATTGACGAGATTGCGCGCGCCGCCCTCCAAGCCGCGCTAGGCGAAGGACAAGGCAACGCCCTTACTACTAATCGTGACGAAATTAGTAACAAATCAGTAGATGGCGAAGCGCTAGGCCAAGGGGAGGGCGAGTGAGCGATATAACGATAATGAATGAACAATCCGGAATTTCCGGAGAGTTCGAAAAAGGCACTTTAGAAGGTCTTTCGATAGCCATTGCTATTGCATCTAAATTGTGCTTTGCGATCGATCATGGTGGTAATGAATACCGGCGCGAGGCTTCGGCAAGTGTCGTAGCGGAACATATTCGACTGAAGTACGCCGAGTTTTACCGGATTCTGTATCCACTAAGCGAAGGACCAAGCCATGAGTGAGAAAATGACGCTTGCGCAGGTGCGCGACACGATTAAGACGTTTTCTTGGGCTGCTGGCGACGAAGGCATGTCATACGCAGAAGAACGACTTATGGAATGCGCCGACGCCATCGACGCCCACCTCGCCACCCTTCCCGCTGCGGTGCAGGATGCGATGACATCCGCAATAGACGATGCTCTTGAGTGCATGGAGCTTCACGGCATGCACAGCGAATCGGCATACAAGGTGCTAAAGGCGATGCTCACCCAACGCGGCAACGCGCAGTATGCGAGGAATGCGGCGAGGTATCGCTATTTGTTGTCGAAAATGAAAGTTGGTGCAGTCACAACGCAACTCCCTTTGTATCGTGCTCCGTATCTCTATTTGTCCGAGCCTTGTGACGATGTGCGCCACGTCGAGCAAGCCATCGACGCCGCCATGCTCAATGATAAGGAACTCCCATGACTGTCCTGTCCTACCACAATGATCCGGCCGTGAAGGCCTTCCACGTCGCCCAGGCCAAGCACCACTACGAAGCCGACATGCTTCTTGCTGGAACCTACGGCAATGACGTCGAATACAATGGTGCATTCCGTGGCTGTAGCGTCGGCTGCATGGCGCACGACATTGATCCAGAAAGCCATGACTATCACGCCGTAGTCGCTGCGCATGCGGGTTGGCCGGAATGGCTGGTTCACTTGAATGACAGGCTTTTTGAAGGCTTGCCCAATGGTGAGCGCGAGCGTTTCCATGTGGACTTGCGCGAGGCTGTTCCTGTCGGCGTAGACCTTGAGCTGGTTCGCCATCACCTGGCCATCCGTCGCATGGATCGGCTTATCGCGCTTCAGGAAGGAAATAGCGCCAAATATGGCGACGCCAACGACGAGGTTATTGACCAAGTTCTTTCTGCGCTGATCGTTGTTCGGCGCTGCCATGAAGCAAAGCTTGGCGGAAATGTTTGCGATTGGTCGGCGGCGTTGTCGGCGGCGTTGTCGGCGAGGTTGTCGGCGGCGGAGTCGGCGAGGTCGGAGTCGGCGGAGTCGGCGGCGTGGTCGGCGAGGCCGGAGGCGGCGGAGGCGGCGGCGGCGGAGTCGGCGAGGTCGGAGTCGGCGGAGTCGGCGGCGTGGTCGGTGTGGTCGGCGCGGTCGGCGCGGTCGGCGGTGTGGTCGGCGCGGTCGGCGGCGTGGTCGGCGGCGTGGTCGGCGGATTCGGCGGCGCGGTCGGCGGCGGAGTCGGCGCGGCCGGCGGCGCGGTCGGCGGCTTACAAGCAAGAAGCCACCGATTTGATCGACATTTTGAGGTCACTGGCATGACACGACGTGAACGGTTTGAGTGGACGGTCATTGCCTTAGCATGGCTTGGCGCGGCATTGGTGTGGTGTATACGCCCATGATTCCCGAGCTGATCGACATGACGCCGGATGAGCAGCACGACGCGTGCGAAGCCCTTCGCATCCTGTTGAGCATTGTTCCCATTGCCTCTAACGCCATGGTCTCGGATTACGAGACGGACGAGGGTTAAGCCATGTGCCACGCGATTCTTGAGGTGCGCTACCGCAACAAGATCGAGCCGGACCAGTTGTTGCCCATGACGGATGCCGAATCCATGGCTAAGCGGATGGCCGATCTGGAAGGTCTCGATACGGTGGAGCGAATCCGCGTATTCACCCCTAGCAAGACACGCCAGCGGGAAACACGCTGGACGGAAATCTAAGCCCTAATGCACTAGGAACGAATTCATGAACACGACCGATATTGCAACGTCGAGCGAACGCCCCGCGCCGGATACGATGTTGGCACTGATTGCGCGCGCCGCTTCCGATCCGTCCATCGACCTGGACAAGATGGAACGTCTGTTGGTGATGAAAGAGCGCATGGACGAAAAGGTGGCCGAGCAGTCCTTCAATGACGCCATGAATGCGGCGCAAGCCGAGATTCGCGCCATTGGCTGGAACAAGACGAACAAGCAGACCAGTAGCAGCTACGTCACCTATGACAAGCTGGATGCCTACATTCGCCCGGTGTACGTGCGCCATGGTTTCGCGCTCAGCTTCGACACGGGAGATGCACGCGTGACCGAAGAGGTGCGCTTCATCTGCTATGTGTCGCACAGGGACGGCCACACGCGGACCTATAAGGTTGATATGCCCGCCGATGGCAAGGGCGCCAAGGGTAACGACGTGATGACTAAGACACATGCGCTTGGATCGGCCACCAGTTACGGCCGTCGCTACCTTCTGAAGATGATCTTCAACGTGATTGAGGCTGCGGAGGATGACGACGGCAACAACGCATCCGGCACCGTCTGCGTCAGCGATGCCCAGGCCGCGACGATACGAGACATTCTGGAAGACAATGATTTCGACATTCGAGCCTTCTGCGACTACTTCAAAGTAGACGCGATTACCTCCATTCCCGCAAACCGCTTCGACGGCGTGATGCGCGATATCAAACAGAAGATCGCTGCCAAGGAGCGTAAGCATGGCGCCGCTTGATATCATCGACTGCGAACAGAATTCGCCCGAGTGGGTGCAGGCTCGTCTTGGCATCGTCACGGCGTCTAACTTCGCGGCCGTGTTGGCGAAGGGCGAAGGCAAGACGCGCGCCACCTACATGCGCAAGCTTGCCGGGGAGATCATCACAGGCGAAGTCATGCCTAGCTATACCAATGCAGCCATGGAGCGCGGGCATGCAATGGAGAAGGAGGCTATCGATAAGTTCGCTTTCCTGCATGACATGCATCCCCATGAATTAGGTTTCATGCGTCGCGGACGGGTTGGCGCAAGCCCGGATCGTGTCATTTATTGGGAGCAGGATGCGATTCACGCACTGGTCGAGGCAAAATCGAAGGAACCTCATATCCTCATTGAATGCCTTGAGCGACGGAAGCTTCCACCGGAGCATGTGGCACAGACACAGGGGCAGCTATGGGTATCCGATGTTGATATGTGCTACTTCATTGCTTATTGGCCCGGCATGCCTCTGTTTCATGTCGAGGTCACGGCAGATAATGCCTATCACGATCGGCTAGCAAACGAATGTGGGGCGTTTGTTGAGGAACTTGACGCGATGGTGGATCGCATCAGGAACTACCAGTGAACAAGACCTTCCGCCTTCCGGTCGGCGCGCTGCGTAAGCCCATCGAAGCGCACGCGCTAGCTTTCATCCATGACCTGTCAGCCGCGAAGGCGTGGCGCGTCACGATTGAGCCGGATACGCATAATCGCAGCAGTCAGCAAAACCGATACTACTTTGGCGTGATCATCAAGCTACTGAGCGACGCAACGGGTTATGAAGGGTCGGATGTTCACGAACTTTTGTGCGGCGAATACTGGGGGTGGAAGGAAAAGCGTGTGCCACGGTCGCCTAATTTTCCATCCGGCGTATGTGTAACGCCTCGGCGTAGCACGACGCATGATGAGGACGGTAAACACAAGACGCTAAGCAAGATGGAGTTTGCCGAATTCGTGGAGTTTTGCCAGCGGTTCGGCGCATCCAAGGGCATCATGATTCCTGACCCGGAGCCGTGGACATGAGCACTGCGAATCAGCGAAAGTGGTTTGATGCGATCCATGGACTTGAGACGTGCTCGCTTTGCGGTCGGTTCGGTGTACAGGCCAGTCACCGTAACCAGGGTCGAGGACTGGGACAGAAATCCGCTGACCACCTCATCGCCGCTATCTGCATGCATGAGCACATGGAGATCGACAACGGGAAGACCATGACGAAGGAAGAGAGGCGTGCGGCATGGAACGCGGCGTATGTTGACACCATCGACCGTCTGATCCGCTCAGGCCGTCTCGTCCTAAAGTGATGCCACCGTGTTTTGGGGCACGTTCGCGCCCGGATGTGGGTCGCCCTGCCGAAGCGCGAAGGCGGAAAACGTCACCGCCCGACTGGCCGCCGTAAGCGGCTACCTATTGCCCTAACAATTTGGAGTGATCATGGATGCATTGACGAACGAACAGAAGGCGCGTCTGCGGGAGTTGGTGGAGGCATTGCGTAGTCCGGCTTACTGGTTTACGGCTGGCTTCGATGAAAGAACCGGCCATTGGTTTAGCGGTAGCTCAGCGGGACATGAAGGTCAAAATGACCTTCCCATCGAGGCAGCTACCGTTATAGACGCCCTTCTGGACGAGATCGAGGCGCTTAGGTCCGCATCTCAGAAGGTTGTCGATGCATGGGCACATTACGAGCGATACGGCGCTGAATGCACTTTTGAGTCAAGCCCGATGATCTACGCCGAGACGTTGAACGAGTTAGCTGCTGCTGCCTGTGAAGCTTTGAAGGAAACCACATGACCTTTCCAATCGCCATAACCCCGGCATTCCCACTCAGTGAAAACTATCCTCGCGACCAAGACTGGCAATCAGGACTCACAAAGCGTGAGTACGCTGCAATAGCGATCATGGCTGCCATGTGCTCTACGCCAGGATGGGCATCTCACGGCAAGGACGCAGCACAACTTGCTGTTACTCGCGCTGACAGCCTTATGGCTGCGTTGGAAAGAGCCCCATGAACCTCATCCTTTCGGAAGACCAGTTGAAGGCGTTGGTGGAGACGTGGCGTGGGGTCCGTAAAGGCGGATTCCGTGCAATGGATGACTACGGCTTTACGGTAGTAGAAGCCGTGGAGACATGCGCCGACGAACTCTCCGCCATCCTCGCCACCGCCAAGCGCGTGGAGGTGGACAATGACATGGTGGAGCGAGCGATCATTGCATCCTTAAAAGGCTACACACCATGGGATAGCCCCTCTTGGGACGAGGGTTGTCAACAAAGGGAAAGGTTAAGAAACGCCATGCGCGCCGCCCTCCAAGCCGCGCTAGGAGTAGACGGATGAAATTCGATATTCCCGCTGAGTGGTGCGAGAGAAAAGCTAAAGAAGAAGACGAAGGCGCAACCATTCCTATTCGGCCACATCTATTCGCAGAATGGGTTGCACGCGCCTTGTCAAAACGAAACGATGAACTAAAAGCCGCGCTAGGCGAAGGGGAAGGCGAGTGATCTGGTTACGTAAATTGCTCGGTCTGTGCATTCACGATTATGTCAAGGAAGGCCACGGAAACATCACCAATGGCTGCCGAAAGATCGGTGACTACTACATCGTACGTTGCACAAAGTGCGGCCACATGAAGTGCTTCAACTTCACCTAAAGGACCAAGCCATGAGTGAGAAAATGACGCTTGATCAGGTGCGTGACCTGTTGCGTTTCTCGGCTTCTGAGAACGTGAACATGGATGAACTTCGAGACAAGCTAGCCGACGCCATCGACGCCCATCTCGCCACCCTTCCCGCTGCGGTGCCGGATGCTATGGAATTTGATGCATCGATCAATTGGACTAACCCGGACTGTCGAGAATCTTACGTCGAAGGCTGGAACGCCTGCCGCGAGGCGATGCTCACCCAACGCGGCAACGCGCAGGATGCGGTAGCTTTGTTCATCGGCCAGCGTGTGATGTGGGAGGACAATCTAGGCCGAAGCCATCCGGCAACGATTGTTGATAGTCATCCAGAAACATACGACGCGCGCTTGGATGACGGCACATACGCAAACGGATATTCACGAAAACGGTTCGCCATCGACGCCCATCTAGCTTCCCTTCCCGCTGCGACGCCGGGTGACATTGTGGAACGTCTGCGCACGGCAGCACGCGCGCTGGTACGTGAGCGCGTCGTATACGCCGAGGACGTGGAGGCGCTTGCCGATGTGGCTAAGCTTCTTGAGGCGATGCTCACCCAACGCGGCGACGCGCAGGATGCGAGGGATGTAGCTAGGTATAGATGGCTGAGGGCTAACGCTTATGAATGTGACGAACGTCTCTCTTTCAACAATATGTACCTTGAGTGTGCTGATGGAAAACTTCTACTAGACAAGTCCATCGACGCCGCCATGCTCGCTAGCGGGGAGGGGTGATGGCTACGATCCTGAAATGCGATACGTGCGACGCAGTTTCGCCGAACAAGGACGGTTTACACGTCGGCAACTTCTGGGCGAAAGTCACTGTGAATCGGTCTAGGGTTATCTTCAGCCGAAGCGAGGTTGAATACGCGATCTGTGACGAGTGCCTAAGGCGAGGAATAAAACTGACAGACAAAGGGGTAAGCCATGACAACCACACATCTCCCTAGACGCGATCTGTGACAAATAGGCGTCCCAAAGAAAAGCCCCATCACTGGGGCTTTTTTTGTGGCTTCTTCCAACATCCTTGCGCTATGCCGTTGAGGTTGTGCGCGAGGATTTCCTTAGCAGTTTGGTCGGTAAGGACGTCACCATCGCCAACCAGGATAGGTGACCATCCTTTGCACGGATCAACCCTAACGGGACCAGTCGTCGTGCAGCTGGCCAGCAGCGGAAGAAGGATTAGCAGTAGCCACAGCCTGCGTAGGCGCTTGCGGTAGGTTTTGAACCGTCGTGTCAACGTCATGGCGTACCTCAATGACTTGTTGAACTTGCTCGGCCTCTTGGGCCTTCTGCGTGGCTTCGTCTACCTTGGCTTGCTGCTTTTCCTCACCCGAGGATCGGCCCTTAAGGAAGATCGCCGCCACTGCCGCCAGAATCGCCCCAAGGGCGACAACGTACTTCCCTACCTTGGCCCATAGGGCAGAAAGGATCATGGCGTGTCCCCCGTCTTGGGTCCGCCTTGATCGACGGCACGCGCGATGATGCCACCAAGCCCCAGGAAGGCCGCCACGGCAATCATCACCTTGGGAGGTAGGTAGGCCTTCAGGTCAGGCGGCAATACCGCCCACGACCCTGCCACGGCCAGCTGCGCCCCGTGGAACCAGTTGGTGGCGAACTTGGCCGATTTCTTCCAGTTGTCCACGAGGCGCATGGGGTCATTCTCCCGACTGGATAAGGGGAAGCAACGCGCGGGCATGCGATAGCTTGGCGCATCGCAGCAATACTTCCTCACCGTCGCGAATTTCGACAGAGGACAGCGTTCCTTCCTCTTCATACACAGAAACAATGCGCGCGTTGGGGTGCGGACCACCGGCCCCGATGACAACGGTACTCATGGTGACTTCTCTCCCTTGCTTTGATTGGTGGAATCATCGACTTTCTTTGCCAGCTCCGGCGCCCATTGCAGGATCACCGAAAGCTTGTCGTTCGCCAGGTCAATCCGGCGTTTCTGATCGATCTGGTCCGCGCGTGACACGAAGGTCAGCGTCAGCATCACGGCGCAGCAGATGGAGGCGAGCCACAGGGCCGCCCATACGCCGAAGCCGCCTGCGTCTACCTTGATGATCTGAGTGTTGGTCGCCACGCTCGGCGCG
>Ga0207856_1000015_pt1 | contig 36279 bp, 33 predicted proteins | sample LuqExpMetageno21_FD_187779 | JGI IMG/M metagenome (GOLD analysis project Ga0207856, IMG submission 187779) | Tropical forest soil microbial communities from Luquillo Experimental Forest, Puerto Rico - Sample 21 (SPAdes) | ecosystem: Environmental > Terrestrial > Soil > Tropical forest ... | reverse complement strand
TCGCCCACCGCGATCCGCTCGAGCCCCAGCGCGCCGCCCTCGTCGGTGACCTCGATCAGCGAGAAGTCGGTGGTGCCGCCACCGATGTCACACACCAGCACGACGTCGCCGGGCGCGAGGTCCTTGCGCCACGCATCACCGCGCGCGGCGAGGTACGCGTAGAACGCGGCCTGCGGCTCCTCGAGCAGCGTCACCCGATCGAACCCCGCCTCGCGCGCCGCCACCACGGTCAGCTCGCGCGCCACCGGATCGAACGACGCCGGCACCGTCACCAGCACCTCCTGCTCGCCGGCCGGCTCCTCGGGGTGCGCGTCGTCCCACGCGGCGCGCAGGTGGGCGAGGTAGCGCGCCGACGCGTTCACCGGCGACACTCGCTCGCCGTCATCGACGTTGGGATCCCGCTGTGCCCCGCGCGGCGGCAGCACCTGCGCCGTGCGCTCGATCGATGGGTTGCACAGCCACGACTTCGCCGACGACACCAGCCGGTGCGGCAGCTCCGCGCCGCGGTCGCGCGCGAACGTCCCCACCGCGTAGCGCATCGGCCCCGACCACGGCAGGGCGAGCTGCGCCGGCGGCACCTCGCGCTCGTGCGGCAGCAGCAGGAACGACGGGAGCGTCGGCCGCTCGGCCACCTCGCCGGGTCCCACCACCTGCGCGATCGGCAGCGCCCGCGCCGGCTCCTCGTCGCCGGCGACCGCCAGCGCGCAGTTCGTGGTCCCCAGATCGATCCCGAGGATCCTCACGCGGACAGCTCCACCTCCGCCGGCGCCACGACCGCCCGGTCGACCCCGTCGGCGAGCGCCGGCAGCTTGGCGTCCACCACGCGCCACCCGTGGTGGACCAGCGTGCCGCGGTACGGCGGCTCGCCCTTCGCCTCGCCGATCAGCCGGACCTCGGCGGGGTCGAACCCCTTCGGCACCGACGTCCGGTCGCCCTCGGCGCCGGGCATCACCGGCTCCATCGCGAGGTACTGGTCGAGCACCTTGCGGCAGCCGCGGTGCACCTCGCGCACCGCCGCGCCGATCGCCGCGTCCGGAGCGTCGTCGAGCGCCTCGCTCAGGAAGTCGACCAGCCGGCCCTCGCGCTGCAGCAGCGCCAGCAGCGCGAGCGCGCCGTCCCGGTGGTGCTGCGCCGCCGACACCTTCGGCTTGTCGGGCGCCACCTCCGGACGCTTCTCCGGCCGGCTCACCTCCGGCCGGTCCTCCGGCGCCGGCGCCGGCGCCGTCGTCGCGGTCACGAGCAGCCCTTTCGGCAGCGCCTCCTCGGGCAGCAGCCTCGCGGCGGCGGGGGGCAGCTTCTTGCCGAGCAGGATGCGGAAGAAGCAGGCGAACGCGAGCGTCACGCGGGACATGGAATGCGGATCTAATAGATGTGGCGCGCTGCGGCAACTGCGAGGTCCTCGCACCGTACCGTGCGCCACGCGCGGGCCCCGGCGTAAGCTGTGGATGTGGGTGCAGGACCTCCCGACGACGAGCGGCTGACGGTCGATCTGGGCCCGCGCCCGTTCGTCGATCCGCTCGACGCGTCCCCCCACCTGCGAGGCATCGACCCCGACGACCTCGGCCCCGACGACGCCGAGGATGACGACGCCGGCCCCGGCCGCGCGGCCGGCACCGCCGCCGATGCCTACGCCGACACCGCGATGCCGCGCCGCCACGCGCGCCTCGAGACGCCGCTGCCGACGGTGCGCCAGGAGCCGGTCCACGTCCTGCCGACGCAGCAGATCCCCCCGCGCCCGCGGCGCTCGATCACCGCCACGCAGTCCGTCATCAAGGCCGTCTCGCAGTCCGTCAGCAAGGCCGTTTCGCAGACCGCCGTCTCGCCGCTCGATGCCATGCGCTTCGACGAGGCGCAGCGCCTGCGCGTCTTCCTCAAGGCCGTCGTCGGCACCTGCCTCGGCGGCATCCTCGTGGCGGTCGTCGCGGGCGGCGATGCGGTCGCGCGCGCGGCCGTCCTCGCGGGCACCGCCGTCGCGCTCGCCGGCGCCGCGTGGATGTTCCGCGTCCTCCGCGACCACACCACCTACGACGCGCGCCGGCTGCTCGTCCCCGGCCTGTTCGTCGTGTTCGGCTCGATGTCCGGCGTCTACTACTGGGGCGTCGCCTCGCCCGTCGCGGCGTTGCTCGTCTACGGCATCTACTTCTTCAGCCTCGGCACCGACGCGCGCATCACGGCCACGATGTATGCCGTGGTCTCCGGCCTCCACGGCGCGCTCGGCCTGGGCATCCTCACCGGCCTGCTCGCCGACCGCGGCCTCGTCAACATGTCCGGCCTGCGGACCCTCGATCAGCTCACGATCGTCTCGATCATCGAGTTCCTCTACTTCATCGCCTTCGTCACGGCGCGCGCCAGCCAGCGCGTCACCCTCGACGCGATGACCAAGCTGCAGCAGGCCGTGCAGCACGTCGCCCAGCGCGACGCCCTGCTCGCCGAGGCGCGCGCCGAGCTCGACCGCGCCCTCAAGATCGGCGGCCCGGGCCGGTTCACCGACCAGACCATCGGCTCGTTCCGGATCGGCGTGCTGATCGGCCGCGGCGGCATGGGCGAGGTCTACGAGGCGCACGGCATCGCCGATCGCCGCGAGGCGGCCGTCAAGCTGCTCCACCCCGGCACGCTCGGCGATCCGACCGCCGTCCAGCGCTTCCTGCGCGAGGCGCAGACCGCGGCGCGCCTCGACTGCCCGCACGTCGTCCGGGTGCTCGAGGTCGGCACCACCGCCGGCGAGATCCCGTTCCTCGCCATGGAGCGCCTGCGCGGCCACGACCTCGCGCACCAGCTCCGCCGCCACCGCAAGCTCGGCCTCCAGCCCGCGCGGCTCGTCGCCGACCACGTGGCGATCGGCCTCGACGCGGCGCGCGCGGCCGGCATCGTCCACCGCGACCTCAAGCCGCACAACGTCTTCCTCGCCGAGGAGGGCGCCACCCGGCGGTGGAAGATCCTGGATTTCGGCGTCTCGAAGGCCGGCGGCTCGGGCACCCTCACCCGGGGCCACGTCATCGGCACCCCGGCGTACATGGCGCCCGAGCAGGCGCGGGGCGAGGACGTCGACCACCGCGCCGACGTCTACTCCCTCGCGGCGATCCTCTACCGCGCGGTCACCGGCCACCCCGCCTTCACCGGCAAGGACGTCCCCACCACGCTCTACGAGGTCGTCTACCGCGTGCCGACGCAGCCCTCGTTCCTCGCGCAGCTCCCCGCCGACGTCGACCGCGTCCTCGCGATCGGCCTCGCGAAGCGCGCCGACGATCGGTTCGCGACCGCGCTCGAGCTCGCGCGGTGGTTCTCCGCCGCGGCCGCCGGCGCGCTCGATCTCGAGCAACGGCGCCGCGGGGACGACGTCATCGCGCGCTATCCGTGGGGCACGCGCCCCACCTGATGCGCGATCGCGCGCGCCTCGATCGTCGACATCGCGCGCGTGCGGTGGTACCCGTAGAAAGAGCGGCGCTGTATGGCACGCATCCTGGTCCTCTGGAACCAAGTCGACGACGACGTGTACGAGCACTATCGTCGTGAAGGCCGGTGCGCCCCCGAATGGGACCCGACGCTCGTGATCGAGCCGTGGGAGACCTACGAGGAGGAGATGCAGCAGATCGCGCGCGCCCTCCGGGACGCCGGCCACGAGGCCACGCTCGTCAACGTGCGCGACAGCTTCCACGAGCTGCTCACGGCGATCGAGCGCACCAAGCCGGACCTCGTGATGAACCTCGTCGAGTTCTTCCGCGACGACCCGGAGCACGAGCACCACGTCCCCGCGCTGTTCGAGCTCCTCGGCGTGCACTACACCGGCAACCGCCCGCTCGCGCTCTCGCTGTGCCAGAAGAAGCCGCACGCCAAGGCCCTCCTCGCCTCGCACGGCATCCCGGTCCCGCGCGGCATCGTCGTGGAGTCGACGGCCGCCCTCGAGCTCGACGGCCTCCGCTTCCCGCTGATCGTGAAGCCCGCCTTCGACGACGCCTCCGGCGGCATCGACACCGGCTCGATCGTCCACGACCGCGCCGCCGCCGCCGCGCGCATCGCGCATCTCCTCGGCGAGAGCCGCGGCGCCGCGATCGTCGAGGAGTACATCGAGGGCCGCGAGATCCACTGCGCGATCCTCGGCGACCAGCCGCTGCCCCTCTACGAGATGCAGTTCAAGGGCGGCGTCGACGACCGGGGCCAGCCCCTGCCGCGCATCATCACGTACCGCGCGAAGTGGGATCCGTACAGCCGCGAGTACCACGCCGTCTCGGGCAAGTGCCCGGTCGACGACCTCGAGCCCGAGCTCGTGGCGCGCATCCAGGACATCGCGCTGCGCGCCTACCACGCCCTCGGCTGCCGCGACTACGCGCGCGTCGACATGCGCCTCGATCCGTCCACCGGCGACGTCTTCGTCCTCGAGGTCAACCCGAACCCCGACCTCGCCGATAGCTGCGCCTTCGCCGCTTCGGCCGCTGCCTCCGGCCGCACCTACCCGCAGCTCGTCTGCGAGCTCGCCGAGATCGCCCTCGAGCGCAGCAAGTCCCCCAAGGTGAACCGCGCCGGCTTCGACCAGCTCCTGAACGAGTACCGGGCGCAGAAGCGCGAGAGCGGGTGACGCCGGCCGGGCCCGGCTCGCCCTCCCGACCTCGATCCTCGAGGCCCTCCTCCTCCGCTTCGACCCCAATGTCGTCTCCTACTAGCCCCGCTTGACACCCCGGCCCCTCGTACGTCATCTATTAGTCCCTTCACCATTCCGGAGTAGCTCAGTGGTAGAGCAGGCGGCTGTTAACCGCCGGGTCGGGGGTTCGAAACCCTCCTCCGGAGCGACCTAAGCGAACGATTCCGTTCGCGATTCGATCCCAGGCGCTTCGGTTTGGCAAATTTTTGCCACGAACATCGGCTCGGGCGACGAGCATCTTGATGGTGTGCGCGTCCGGGTCCGGCTCGCTAGCGCACGCGCGGATCGACTCCGGCAGCTCGCGCATGTGGCTCTCGGCCACGTGCACGTAGAGCATCGTCTCGTCGTGGCCTACTCGGTGATCTGCGAGGCGCGAGGGTGGTAGCCAGCGGCGCCACGGCACCACGCGCGCGGCGGCCCATCCGACCACGCCTCAGAGGGAAGGCCCGCGTTCGCGTTGTGCATGCCAGACGGCGCGTACCTCGAGCACGTCCGCGGTTTCGTCGTACGTGAAGTAGATGTGGTGGCGCGATCGCGGCAGCAACAGGCGCCGGATCGTTCGACCACGCCGTTGTGCATAGACGACGCCAAGCGTCGGCGTGGTCGCAAGCAGCTCCAACGCATCTGCCACCTCGGACGCGAACAGCAGCGGTGCTCCGGGACGGAGCTCGCGCCACCGAGCCGAGATGCGGCGGATCTGGACTTCCGCGCGCAGCGCGATCCTGAGCTCGGTCACACTTCGCCGCGACGCAGCGCCGCAACGAGCTGCGTACCGGAGATCCACTTGCCGGCGCGCAGCTCGTCATCGGCCGCATCGAGCGCTTCGTGCAGCCGAGCGCGATCCACGTCGTCGAGGTCGTCCTCGACGAACGCGAGCTCGATCTCGGCCCCCTCCGGCAAGGTCGTCGGCTCGTTCAAGACGAGACGACCGTTGATCACGCGGGCGCGCAGCGGCAACATCGCTACGAGTATAGCGCCGACGGCCCGCATTCGCCGCTCGACCTCCTACGTCGGGAGCCCGCGCCAACGCGCCCAGCGCGAGAGCGCGCCGTGCGTGAGGCCAAGACGCTTGGCACCGTCGGTCACGCCCCAGTTTCGGAGCGCAACCAGCCGGCGCGTCGCCTCTTCGAGCTCGTCGAGAGTCGCGATCCCGCTCGCGCGGACCCACTCGAGATCGTGCGGCCGGAAGCCGAGTTCGGAGGCGCCGAGCGCCGCCACGGCATCCAGGCCGTACGCCTCGATCATCCGATCAAGCTCGCCCTCCCACTCGGTGATCGACGGGATCCGGACCGTCGCGCTTCGGGGGAGCAGCGTCACGAGCTCGGCAAGGGTCCTCGGCACGCTCGACACTCATCACAAGGCGGACGCACGCCTCCGGGGCACGGATGCCGGCCGCGAGCTGAACGAGGTTACGGGGCAGGTGACGTCTCGTTGAAACCGACGAACCAGAGCCCCTATGGTTCGTCGAGCCGGAGGAAGCCGTGAAGTTCCTCGACTACGACGTGAACGCCGAAGCCGGCGACACGGTCGTGGTGGAGCTCAGCCGCGCGGCCAACGTGCGGCTGTTGGACTCCTCGAACTTCCACCGGTACCAGCGCGGACAGCGGCACACGTACTGCGGGGGGCTCGCGAGGGTCTCGCCGGTGCGTTTGACGGTCCCGCACGACGGGCACTGGCACGTCGTCGTGGACCTCGGCGGCTACGCGGGACACGTCCGCGCCTCGGTCGCCGTCGTCCGCGGCTGACCGATCGCCGAGTGTGTTGAGAAGGGTGCCTTGCCACAGGCGCCCTGTTGTTTTTCGGCGTCCCGTTGGCAGCTCACGCCGCCAACATCACCCGCGCCGTAGGGCTTGGGTGACGGCCGCTCTTGAAACGCCAACGCGGCGCGCGAGATCGGCCCGGGTGAGCTCAGGGTCCGCGGCGGGCATCGCTCGGTACAGATCGCGACGGCGTGGCGTCGGCGGACGAAGTGGCGGGCGTTCTTTGACTGCCACCAACGGTTTCGGCAACTTCACGTCCACCGAGACGGTTCGAGATTCGAGCGTTTCGCGGAGCCATTCTTCCTCCTCGCGAGCTTCGCGAAGTGGTGTCGTGCCCCCAGAACACCGGTGGCGACGCTCTGGTATCCCGCAGGGGCAGAACCCGAGCAGTGGCACCAGCGTGATCACTGAGTCTTCGGGACCGTGAGCTTCAACCCGAGGATCGCCACGACGAGGAGCAGCAGGAACACGGCCCTCGTCACCGGAAGCGGCTCGTGGAAGAGAGCGACGCCCAGGATGGCCGCTCCGGTCGCGCCGATCCCGACCCACACGGCATAAGCTGTCCCGATCGGGATCGTGCGCGTCACATCCGCAAGCATCCACATGCTTGCGGCGATGGCGCCGATGGTCAGCGCGCTGGGCAGCGGGCGCGTGAACCCGTGCGTGTACCTGAGACCAATCGCCCATGCGACCTCGAGCAGACCTGCGATGACGAGCTTGAACCAAGACATGAAGCACCTCTGATGGGTGCGTCGTCTTGTCGTCACCGGGTACGGCGCGTCTCGTCCGGGCCGCGTCGGGCGACGCCCGATGCGACACGCCAGACTATACGCGATCCCACGCGCTCGATCGCCGCGCGTCAGCGCCCGGCGGTTGATGCCGCAGCCGATTGTGGTAAACGGGAACTATGAGCTTCCGCCTGCTGTTCCTTCGGTCCGAGGTCGCGCCCACGCGCGATCTCGTGCCGGTCGACGGCTGCGGGCTCCTTCGGTAGAGCCTTCACTCGTCGCCCGGCACAAGGCCGGGTGACGCGTTGCCGCCCGGCCTCAGTGTTTTCCCACTTGGAACATGAGGTCTGGTCATGACGTCTCCCCCCATCATCGTCGCATCTGAAGATCGAGAGCATCTGCTGCGCCTCATGGACCAGCAGGTGCCCACGGAGGTGGCAGATCAACTCGAGGCTGAACTGGAGCGCGCCCGCGTGGTCCCGTGGCACGAAGTTCCCGCCGACGTGATCGTCATGAACAGCGAGCTCGAGTATGAGGACACCGCGACGGGGCAGCGGCGCCGCATGACGCTGGTCTATCCGGCGAATGCGGACATGCGCTTGGGGCGGGTCTCGGTGTTGGCTCCGCTTGGCTGCGCCCTCATCGGGCTGCAAGTGGGGCAAGAGATCGACTGGCGCATGCCAGGCGGGCTGCGGCGCCTGCGCGTGGTCGCGGTGACGCACTCGTCCGAGCTCGATAAGCAGACCGCTGGTTAATTGCGGCATTGTCGAGCCCGTGAAGTCACCCGAGTGAGTGCCTATGCCGGGATAGCTGAACGCAAGCCCGTGTGCAGCCCTCGGCTCAAGATGCGGTGTTGATCGCGATCGTCGGTGACTAGCACGCCGTATTCGGCTGTGCATGTAACCATCGCACCCTCGCGCATTGCCCGCCCTGCATCCCGATGGTACCTGCGCAATCAGGACGTAAGCATATGAAGAGACTGCGAATTGTTCTCCTGTCCTCGGTTGGACTCGGGATCGGCGGTGGGGCGCTGTGGCTCATGTGGCCGAGCGCGGCCGAGGCTGACTGCGGGTACTGCGACAACCTCAACAACTGCATCCCCAACAGCAGCAGCACCACCACTTGCAAGCGCGATTGCAGCGGCGGCCCCTGTGGGTGCGTCATGGTCAGCGGCTGCGCCGGGATCTGAGCCGACCATGCAGGTGGCCATGCTGCTCGCGCTGCTAGCACTGCCGGCCTGCACCTCCTCGCGTCGAGCGCCGCAGCTAGACCGCGAGCTCGTCGACATCGGCGAGCTGAGGAGGATCAGCCCGCCGGCGGCGCGCGATCTCGACGCGCTCATCGCCGCCCGGCGCCCGCAGCTCTCGCGATGCGCCGACCCGGTCCGCGCGCTGGTGCGTCAGCATGACCCCGGGTTCGGCAGCGTCGGCGTCGTCGTTCGCGTCGTTGGAGTGCACGGACGGCCGCTCGAGGTCAGATCGGTGGCGATGGAGCCGAGGCTCGGCAACGCGTTCGACGAGTGCGTGGTATCCGCGTTGAGCGGCGGCGCGCCGACGAGCTCATCCGACGACTATGCGTTCGCGGCTCGCCTGCACCTGTGCGTCAACCCGCAACACGGAGCGCCGCCAACATGATGGCGCGTGCGGTGCTCGCTCTGACCTGCGCGGCAATGATCTGGATCATCATCGCGCACTTGACGCGTCACGGGACCGAGCATCGAGTGGTCGGCGGGCCAGCGGCCGAGACCGGGCAGCCCCACAGAGCACCGAGCGCGCCTACGCCGATCTCCGAGCCGACCCTTCCGCCGCCGTCTCCGCGGCTACCGCCAGCGTTGGACATCCTGCCACCGGTGTTCCGCGCCATGATCGGCGCACCGCAGGTCGACCCGCGTCAGCCGGGCTACGATGCCCTCGCGGCGTTCGATCTGCGAGGGGGTGGCCCGGGTGACGTGCTCGCCCTGTTCAAGGACGAGCCGCGCGATCCCGCTTGGGCGCCAGAGCGCGAGAACGACATCGTGAGCCAGGCACGGTCCGAATTCCGGGACGTCGATAGCGATGCGCGGATGGAGGTCGAATGCCGCACCGCCATCTGCCGGGTCCGTGTGCACTCGCGCAGCCCGCTGCTCATCAGGCAGCTCGGCGACTACCCACTGGCCTGTATCGCAAACTCGACGGTTCCGTTGTGGGGCCCCTGGGGTCCAGAAGTCGAGGACAGCTTCTCAGACTTCTACATGGTCTTCGGCCCCGAGACCCGCGACACCGACGGCTTCTTCGCCGCTCGCGACGGAACGTGGTGCGCGCGTTACCGTGAGGATTGGCGCCAGATGTTGGAGCGATCGCAAGCGCAGGGATCCGGACGGTGACCTACTGCTGCACGACCCGCGCGCCCACGCTCGTCTCGAAGCTCCAGCCGGTTCACGACGCAACGATCATCCGCTGCGCTTTCCGGGCTTCGTCGCTGCGCTCGGTTTGCGCGCCGTCGAGCTTGAGGCTTTCGTGCGTTCGCGTTTGCCGCGCGCGATCTCGGTCGCGAGGGCGTCGAGTGGACCAGCCCAGAAGTGCCGGAATCGATCGAGCCATCGATCGATCTCGGTCAACGATCGCGTATCGACGGCGTACACGCGCCGCGTGCCTTCGACGCGCACGGTCGCGAAGCCGCTCTCGCGAAGAGTCTTCAAGTGCTGCGAGACCGCCGACTGCGTAATGCCGAACTCGCGCGAGATGACTTCGACGACCTCACCCGACGCGTGCTCTCGTTCGGCGAGCAGCTCCATGATCCGACGCCGCACGGGATCGCCGAGCACTTCGAACGCGTGCATCAGCCGCCCGTGTAGAACGCGATCGTGCGCTCTGCCTTGGCCCGGGCCTCTGCGGGATCTTCGCCGGATGCGGCATGAGCCGCTCCCCATGCCTCGCCGCTGTTGCGCATGAACGCCTTGGCCTCGCTCGAGTGCGTCCACGCTTCTGCGGCCTCACGATCGAACGCGGTGCCCTCCGCGAGGTAGCGTTCGAGGCCGTGCAGCGCGAGATCCCAGCCGATCCCGACTGCGCCCGGGCCGAACTTCTCGAGGTGTTCCTCGCCGATGCCGTCACGGTGCGCGATGTGCTCGAGCGTGAGCCGCGCACCGCGGCCGTCACGCGCGAGGCGCAGGTTGACCCAGCTCGTCCCTCCACCGAACTCCCACGTCACGTCGATCGCGTCCAGTCGATCGCAGCGCATGATCTCGCCGCTCGCGTTGCCTTTGAGCTGATAGCGACCGCCGAGCCTCAGGTCGCCCTCGATGGGTAGAAACCACCGCGCGAGGCGCTCCGGGGTCGTGAGCGCGTCCCACAGATCTTCGACGGTCGTGTCGTATGTACGGATCGCGACAGCGACGATCGCGGGCTTGCCGAGATGCTCGCGGTTCTCGACGCGACGGAATTCGGTACCGAAGAAACTCGCCATGTCTTCGTGTATCATCCCTCGCTAATATTAGCAACCTCTAATATAAGAACGACGCGATCCGCGCGGCGCTCGAGGTCAACGCCCTCCACTCGGCCCCATGACGCTGAAGATCGCGGCGGCTGCCTGCGAGACGATCGATCACGGCGGCGACCAGGCGTGAAATCGAGCAACACTCCCGGCTGGGATCTCCTCGGTTGGGATCTGCCGTTGGAATCTCCCGGTCGTCCCCTGTCCCGATGAATCCTCAGGGAGGATGCGACTCGATGCCATCGTCGTTGACAATGAGGATCTCCAGGACAGGTCCCCACTCCCGGCTATGTGCTCGAAATCATCCGGAGTGCATCGAGTGCACCAGCGAATCACTGCAGGAACATGCAGTGTTTTGCCGGTCATTAAACGTCCTTTCCGTTGATCAGACTACCAAGCTTAAAATATCCAGTGAGGGCTTCTCAGTCTCAACACCGGGAGAGTACCCTTCATGAGAAATCTGCTTGTACCCGCCGCCCTAGGGCTCGTTTTCGTCGCCTGTGCGGACGAGGAGTCCGCGACGACGACCCAGACCCAGGCCCTGAGCTCCTCGCCGACCGGGGCCAGAATCCTCAAGGCCACCGCGCCGGTCCCCAACCGGTACATCGTGGTCCTGCGCGATGACACCAGCGACGTCCACGCGATCTCCCAGGAGCACACGCGCGCGTCCGGCGCCAAGGTGAGCTGGGAGTTCCGCCATGCGCTTCACGGATACGTGTTGGAAGGCTCCGAGGCGGAGGCCCAGACCGTGGCCGCGGATCCGCGAGTGAAGTACGTGCAGGAGGACGGCGAGGTCCACGCGATCGCGACCGAGGCTGATGCCACCTGGGGAATCGATCGGATCGATCAGCGGACGCTTCCGCTGGACCAGACGTACACCTATAACGCGACTGGCGGCGGAGTCAGCGCGTACATCATCGACACCGGCATCCGGGTCAGTCACGCCGAGTTCGGCGGGCGGGCGTTCCCCGGCTTCACGTCCGTCAACGACGGGAACGGGACCAACGACTGCAACGGCCACGGCACCCACGTGGCGGGCACCGTCGGCGGGAGCTCCTATGGCGTGGCCAAGGGTGTCACCCTCTATGCGGTCCGGGTCCTCGACTGTGGCGGCTCTGGAACCTACGCGGGCGTGATCGCCGGGATCGACTGGGTGACCGCCAACGCGCAGCTCCCCGCGGTGGCCAACATGAGCCTGGGCGGCGGGGCCTCGCAGGCCGTGGATGACGCGGTGACCGCCTCGATCGGAGCGGGGGTGGTCTACGCCATCGCCGCGGGCAACAGCAGCGACGACGCCTGCAACTACTCGCCGGCTCGCACGCCGGCGGCGCTCACCATCGGCGCCACCACCATCACGGACGTGCGAGCGTCGTACTCCAACTATGGCACGTGCGTCGATCTGTTCGCGCCGGGATCCGGCATCACCAGCTCCTGGAACACCAGCGACACCGCCACCAACACCATCAGCGGCACCTCCATGGCCACCCCGCACGTCACCGGCGCGGCCGCGCTCTACCTGAGCGCCAACCCGGCCGCCAGCCCGGCCCAGGTGGAGGCCGCGCTCGAGGCGAACGCCACCCCCGACGCGGTCATCGGCCCGGGCACCGGATCTCCCAACCTGCTCCTGTACACGGCCTTCATCGGTGGCGGCGGCGGGGACACTACCCCGCCCACCGCAGCCATCACCTCGCCGGAAGCCGGCGCCACCGTCGCCGGAACGGTGACGATCGCGGCCACCGCCAGCGACAACGTGGGCGTCACCCGCGTCGCGTTCTACGCCGGCAGCACGTTCCTCGGCGTCGACACCACCGAGCCGTACAGCTTCACCTGGGACACCACCACCGGCGGGAACGGCACGGTGGCGCTGCTGGCCCGTGCGTTCGACGCCGGCGGGAACCTCAGCGACAGCACCAAGGTGACGGTCACCGTCAACAACCTGGGCCTGGCCACCTACGACCCCGCCTTGAAGGCTCCGAAGTGCGAGACCGTCGGCGCGTACTGCGACACGGGAACCCTGGTGAATGGCCGTGCCACGCTCGGTCCCGAGCTGAACGCGCCCAACACCATCAACAACTCGTGCGCGGACGGCATCGCCGGCACGTACCACAGCGACGAGTCGCTGGACCGGATCCGCGTCGCGACGCTGGACGGCTCGCCGCTGGCACCCGGCAAGACAGTGCAGATCACGGCCACGGTGTGGGCCTGGTCCGGCGGGTCGGACTCGCTGGACCTGTACTACACGGCGGACGCGACCAACCCGTCCTGGACGTACCTGACCACGCTCGAGCCCACGGCCGGCGGCGCCCAGGTGCTCACCGCCACGTACACGCTGCCCCAAGGCGGGCTGCAGGCGGTGCGCGGGAACTTCCGTTACACCGGCACTGTCGGCTCCTGCTCCACCGGCAGCTATGACGACCGCGACGATCTGGTGTTCGCAGTCAAGCTACCGCAGCCGCCGAGCGCGTCGTTCACCTCCGCCTGCGCCGATCACCTCTGCTCGTTCACCGACGACAGCACGACCCTGGAGGGCACCATCACGAGCTGGAGCTGGAGCTTCGGTGACTACAGCAGCTCCAGTCAGCAGAATCCCGAGCACTGGTACATCGCTCCCGGGACGTACACCGTCTCGCTGACGGTGACGAATAGCGACGGGCTCACCAGCACCACCTCACAACAGGTCACGGCGACCGATCCGCCGGTGATCACCCTCAGCGCGGCCGGGCACAAGGAGAAGGGCAATCGACTTGTGGATCTGACCTGGTCCGGTGCCACCGCGGCGTCGGTGGACGTGTACCGGAACGGGGCCTTGCTCACCACGACGGCCAATGGCGGCGCCCACCGCGATATCGCGCCCCGCAATGGGCTGTACCTGTACCGCGTTTGCCACGCGGGGACCACGCTCTGCTCCAACGACGCAGTGGTGACCTTCTAGGCCAGATCCGCGAGGGCGCATCGCGTCCTCCGGGCTCGTCGCCTTCCGGGCTACCTCACCGAGACCATCGAGCACGGCAAGGCGCTCGGCGAGCTCTGGAAGGACCCGCGCGTCACGAGCTGCGGTACCCTGCGGGCGCATGACCGCGTACTGGCCGCTGCTCGGCGTCGCGGTAGTCGTCGCCGGGTTCGCGCTCCGGCGCAACCCCGTGCTCGTCGTCGTGCTGGCCGGGCTGGTCAGCGGCGTCGCGGCGGGGATGTCGGCCGGCGAGCTGCTGGCGTTGCTCGGCACCGCGTTCGTCAGCAACCGCACGCTGCTGCTGTTCACGCTGATCCTGCCGGTGGTCGGCGTGCTCGAGCGCGCGGGCCTGCGCGAGCGCGCGGCGGCGTGGATCCTCGGGTTCGCGCGGCTGACGCTCGCGCGGCTCCTGATCGCCTACCTCGCGGTGCGGCAGTTGCTCGCGATGTTCGGCCTGATCAACATCGCCGGCCACCCGCAGACGGTGCGGCCGCTGCTCGCGCCGATGGCCGAGGCGACCGCCGCGCGGACGCTCGGCGACCTCGACGACGACGCGCGCGCTCGCGTGCGCGCACTCGCGGCGGCCACCGACAACGTCGGCGTGTTCTTCGGCGAGGACGTGTTCCTGGCGTTCGGCGCCGTGCTGCTGATCCAGGCGTTCTACGACCGCCAGGGCATCCACCTCGAGCCGACGTCGATCGCGCTGTGGGCGCTGCCGACCGCGATCGCGGCGTTCGTGATCCACGGGGTGCGGATCGCGATCTTCCAGCTCCGCCTCGAGCGGCGGCTCGCCCGCAAGCGCGACGAGGGCCGGTGCTGACCCTGACGCACGTCTTCGCCCTGGTCGGCGCGCTGCTCGCCGGCGTCGCGGTCCTCGACGCGCGCGAGCGCCGCTGGGCGGCGGCCGCGTTTCGGACGATCCTTGCGGCGCCGTTCCTGCTCGGCGACCAGATCCTCGCGGCGGCCAAGTCCGGCACGGCGTGGCCGGCGCAGGCGATGGGGCTCGGCGTGATCGCGCTGGCGCTGCTCGCCTCGCGCAGCCGCGCACGCGCGGCGGCTGACGACGCGGAGGCGGCCGCCGCGCGCTCCGCCTCGGCGGCGCGGCTCGGCAACCGGCTGTTCGGCCCGGTGCTCGCGATCCCGGCGATGATCTTCGCGCTCGTGCTCGGCGGCAAGCACCTGTCGATCGGCGGGACCGCGCTGATCGATCCGGACCAGCTCACGCTGATCGCGCTCGGCGTCGCCGCGACGCTCGCGCTCGTGGCGGCGCTGCTCGTCACCCGCTCGCGCCCGATCCACGCTCTCACCGAGGGGCGCCGCTTGCTCGACATGCTGGGCTGGGCCGCGGTGCTGCCGATGATGCTCGCGACCCTCGGCGCGGTCTTCACCGCGTCCGGCGTCGGCGACGCGATCGCCTCGCTGGCCTCCGCCGTGCTCCCGACGGAGAGCCGGCTCGCCTGCCTGCTCACCTACGCCCTCGGCATGGTCGTCTTCACGGCGATCATGGGCAACGCCTTCGCGGCCTTCCCCGTGATGACCGCCGGCATCGGCCTCCCCCTGCTCGTGGCCCGCCACGGCGCCGACCCGGCCGCCCTCGGCGCTCTCGGCATGCTCACCGGTTACTGCGGAACCCTGCTGACGCCGATGGCCGCCAACTTCAACATCGTTCCTGCCGTCCTGCTCGAGCTCCCCGACGAGTACGGCGTGATCCGCGCGCAGTGGCCGACCTCGCTGGTGCTGATCGCCACCAACGTCATTGTGATGAACGTGGTGGTGTTCCGATAACGGTGTTTCAGCGGGCCATGATCGGGCACCTACTGGCCGCGGGGATTCGCAACGTACCACTGGCCGCCTGACCCGCTCCATCGACAACCTGGTATGTGACGACACTGCGAGCGTCTCGCTTGCAGCGCCCGGGGCGATCGTATCGCGCTGCACGAAGCCGAGCGCACGAAGCTGTCGGCGGCGTACTTCGCCGAGATCGAGGTCGGGTTCGCGTGACATCACGAACGTTCCTAGGGATGCTGCGCGTCATGACGAATACCGGCCGCTTTGTTTGGTACGAGCTACTCACGAGCGATCCCAAAGCTGCGCTCTCGTTCTACACGGAAGTCGTTGGCTGGAAGACCCAGTCGTTCGACAAGGACTACACGATGTGGGTCGGCGACCAGGGACCGCTCGGTGGCGTCATGCTGATACCCGACCAGGCGAAGAAGATGGGCGCGCAGCCGTACTGGCAGGCGAACGTCGAGGTCGCGAACGTCGACGAGACCGTCGCGAAGGTGAAGCAGCTCGGCGGGCAGGTCTATCACGCCGAGGACGTGCCGAACGTCGGGCGGTTCGCCGTGATCGCGGATCCGCAGGGCGCCGTGATCGCGGTGTTCACGCCGTCGAGTGAGATGAAGTCGCACGACATCACGAAGGGCGGCGAGTTTTCGTGGCACGAGCTGTACACGAGTGACCACGAGGCCGCGTTCAAGTTCTACAACCAGATCGCCGGCTGGGAGCGGCTCGGCGAGTTCGACATGGGCCCGATGGGCAAGTACCTGCTGTGGGGGCGCGGCAACAAGCAGCTCGGCGGCATGATGACGAAGCCGAAGGATATGAAGGGCCCTACCGGTCAGGAGGTGCCGAACGCGTGGATGTATTACATCACGACCGAGGATCTCGAGGGCGCACTTGGGCGCGCAAAGGCCAAGGGCGCGCGCGTTCTGAACGGACCGATGGATGTCCCCGGCGGCCAGCGCATCGTACAGCTGCTCGATCCGCAGGGGGCCGCGTTCGCGCTCGTGACGCCGCCGAAGGAGTGATCGCCCACTCGGGCACGCGCGCACTGCACGCCAGCGTGAGCTGCAGGTCCCCGGGCTTGCCGCGCAGCCGCTCGACCTCGCGGCTCTTGGCGGCCAGCGCCTCGAGCAGGAGCTGATTCTGCGCCTGCAGCGCCTGCGCGATGGTACCGCGGCTCCTGGAGGTACCAGGCCGATACCGGCGTTCACTTCATCAGGTTTGACGGGCGACTCTCACAGAGAGCGCGACTCCTTCGCCGCCTCGTGGTCAAACGAAGAGACAGGCCCTCCGCCGCGATCGTGCCTGTCTCTATGATGTCATGGTCATCCACCACGCTCAGCGCGAGATCGAGTCGCTGCTTCGCTGTGGCGCGGTGGCGTTCGGTCCGGATCGACCCGGCCCCCGTCGGGCGGTCGGGGTTCAGTACGTGCCGTGGCCGAAGGCGGGGAGCTCCGGCATGCCCATGAGCTCGGGGCCGACCGCGGACCGGATGGCCTCGCACAGGTGCTCGCGAGGGACCTCGTGGAGCCGCTCGCGGACGGCGTCGACCAGCCGCCCGTGCATCAGGAAGCAGATGCGGCTGAGGACCGAGTTGGCGAACTGATTGGGATCGAAGCCGCCGAGCAGCTTCTGCTCGATGAGCGAGTCGCGGACGGCGGTTCCGAGCCACTCGCGCAGGGTGCCCTCGACGGGATTCTTGAGCGCGTTGGCGACCTGGTCGCGCAGCACCTCGGCGAAGCGACCGCGGAGGGCGTCGTGGATCCGCGCGCACAGGTGCTCGGCCATCGCGAGCCCGTGACCAGCGTGCTCGTAGCCGAGATGGCCGAGATGGCCGAGATGGCCGAGATGGCTGACCCCCCGCGCGGTGTGGAGCTTCTCCAGGAAGCCCGCGTGGATGGCGGCCTCGACGCGCTGGTGCATGGCGGCCTCGATCCGCTCGCGGATCGCACTGCGCAGGTGCTCCTTCATGCCCGTGGTGAGGTGATGCTCGATCGCCTCGGCCAGCCGCTCCTTGACCAGGTGGATCAGGCGCTCGGGATGGTGGCCGGCGCCGTGCTGGAGCGCCGCATGGAACGCCTCCTTGAGGCGCTCGTGCAGTGCCTCCTGGAGGCGCGTCCGCACGACCGCGCGCACCTTCTCGCGCAGCGCCTCGGCCAGATGCTCGGCCAGGTCGAGCTCGAGGCGCTCGCGGATCTTCGCGGCCACCAGCTCGTGGACCTCGGCGCCGACCACGGCCTCGCGGAGCGCTTCGCCCAGCCGCTCGCGGATCGCCTCACGCACCTTGGTGCGCAGGGTCTCGGCCAGCGCCTCGTGGAGCGCGTCGTGGAGGCGGTCGATCAGGCGCAGCTCGACCTTGAGGAAGTCGAAGCCGCGCTCGCTCAGCGGCTCGATCATGCTGCTGCTCAGCTCCAGGGCGAGCCGCTCGCGGACCACCTCACGCACGCAATCCTTGATGGCCTCGGCCACGCGCTCGTGCACGTGGGCCGCGACCCGCTCGCGCAGCACTTCCTTGATGCGAGCGCGCACCTCCTCGAGGTGTTTCTCACCGTAGTACGGCGACTCCTCGAAGGTTGCGCCGTACCGGCCGTGGATGGCGCGCACGGCGGCGCCGATCGCGTAGTTGAGGCGATGCATCTCGTAGCTCTCCAGTCTCGTCATTTGCTGTTCTCCCCTGATGGTTTTGGTTCCAATGACATCGGTTCGCGAGATCGCGTTCGATGGGGAGCTGTCCCCACTCCCGCACCTGCTGGTGCATGGCCTCGATGATCTCGGCCTGCATGGGAGGCGCGCTCGAGCAAGGACCGGACCGCGCGTCGCGCCGGGATCTGGGTGAAACCCCGTGGCTCAAGAATGGTCTATCGGTGCAACAATCATCACTGTGTCTGGAATCCACGACAGGACCGCCACAGAAACGGTGCCCTAACCGTCGAGCTCGTCGATCTCGACGATCGGCGACCTCGAAGGTCGCTCGACCTTCGTCAAACCCGCCGATCCGCGGTGCGCGCCGATGACAAGCGCTCCCCTGCCGCCATCCGGATGCGCGACGTCAACGCCTGCCGACTCCGGCCAGGTGCCATCAGCGACCGTGCGGCGGGCGCCCCCGCCGGGCTCGAAGGTCGCCGGCGACGAAGCGTCGTCGAACTAGATCTCGACAGGCGGCGGGTCGCGCGCCGGAGATGATCCCGCCGAGCCGCCGTAGGAGCCGTCGGCGCTTGTGGTCCAGACATCCGGCTGGGGTAGGATGCACCTCCCATGAGGGTGATGTTCCGGGTGAAGTTGCTGGCGCTGATCGGGGTGGCAGCCGGGCTCGCGAGCTGCCATGTGCTGCCTGGGCCCAAGCTCTCGGTCGAGCGCCTCGGACCGGTCGCGGCTGGCGCCGAGTCCGTCCAGGACGACATCACGTCCGGACTGCAGACGACCGAGATGCTGAGTGCCGATCCGCCGGGATTCCGGGTCACGTGGATCCACTGGCACAGCGGGTTCCGCGACACCGACCTCCGGATCGGAGACCGGATCATCGCGCTGAACGGCGAGCGCTACGTCAAGCCGGCGAAGCTCGAGGAACTACAGCGCATGCTGCCGAGCGTGATCGGCGGATACGCCGAGAACCAGTACTGGAAGGAGAAGGGCGGGCGGGACGGAACCGAGATCTCGCTGACCGTGCAGCGCCGCGCGGCGAGCGGCGTCGGGGTCGAGACCGTGACCATTCGAGGCAAGCTCCGCGCCGAACGGATCTATCAGAATGAAAGCCGCCGCTTGATCGGGCCGGGCGGGCCCGAGGCCATGGGCAACGACGGCTTCGATAGCGCGTGGTCGGGCTGGTACGAGGCCCAGACACGCGAGTGGGAGAAGGTGCTCGATCGCGGCTGGACCCAGCAACAGGTCAACAGCCGGGTGGCGCTCGCCGCGCACCTCGAGGAGAAGCCTCGCGTGGACCTCCTGGTCAAGAAGTATCCGGGGCCGTTCGCGTCGAGCGTCAAGGCCGACTGGGAGCAGGTCCGCGCATCGCTCGTGGGGCGGCGCTACCAGATCGCCGATCGCGATCTCGAGTACCGCCGGATCGGCGAGCAGCGCGCCGCGGAGATCGCCACCGCCGCGACCCGCGCGCGCGCGAGCTTCCTCGCCTCGGTGAAGGCCGAAACGATCCCGGCGTTCCCGGCGATCGACCCGATCCTCGGCGATCGCATGAAGGTGACCGGCAAGATCGTCGTGCTACCCGAGATCACCTCACGCGGCTGGATCTCCGAGGCGGGGCACGGCTGGCTCACGGCACGAGACCGCGGCTGGTACTTCGTGGACGCGGAGACACGCGATGCGAGACGTATGTTCGAGGCGCAGTACCGATACCAGAAGTACGTGAGGCCGCAGCTCTCCGAGACGTACGCGATCATCGGGCGGATCAAGCCGAATCCGAAGATGCTGGTGAGCGATGGGCGCGCCGTCACCGGGCTCGAGGTCACCCCGATCGGTGTCACGATCGGCGGCGCGCTGTTCGTCGATCTGCGCGTCGACAAGGCCGGCGTGTCACCGTTCGCCGGAGAAGACGCGCTCGTCGTACCGAAGCAGCCCGCGCTGCGGGATGACGCGACACCGCGCCAGGTCATGGACGCGTGGGTCGCCGCGCTCAAGGCAGGTGAAGAGACCACCTGGAAGAACCTGTACGCCACGTGGGAGGCCGAGAACTGGAAGGAGGAGGGCGTCCTGTATCACCCGTACTACGAGCACCGCCTCGATGACGACTGGGTCCGGGCCCGGCGCCTGATCCTCGACACGGTCTACGACCTCCAGGTCATCTACGTGAGCGATCCGCGCCGCATCCTCACCGGCAAGGAGTTCCCGAAGGCGCCGGTCATCGAGGAGGTGACTGTCGAGGTCGATCACGTCGGACGGTTCGACGGCGAATACCACGCGTTCACCGACGTCAACGTCCATCGGGTCTGGCTGCTGCAACGACGCGATGGAGGACCTTGGCGGATCGCGACGGTGCAAGGGATCTGATCATGAGGAGGAACGTGATGCGCATGCGTGTGTGGTTCGTCGTTGCATGGTTCGGGGTGTGGATGTGGGGCGCCGGGCTCGCATTCGCCGGCTACGATGCGCGTGCCTCCGAGCTGAGGGCCATCCTCGCCAGGAAGCTCGCCCAGAAGGAGCTCACCGACGAAAAGGAGCGCGACGTCCTCGCGCGGGCGCTCGATGACTACCTCCGGGCCCGCACCCAGTGCCTCGAGGATCTCGTGCGGATCGTCGAGGAGACCAGCCAGAGCCGGACCGAGCAGGAGCGCGCCTGGGACGACCGGCTCGGTGGTTGCAAGCAAGACGCGTCGCGACTGGGCGACGCGATCAAGTCGATCTCCGGAACGCCGAGCGTCGGTGCATTTAACTTCGTCAACCTCACGCAGGTCGAGGAGGAGAAGTTCTTCTCGGGGCTCGAGCGCGTTCAGGTGGGCGAGCGCCGCGACCACCTGATCGAGAACCAGAAGAACGTCACCGACATGTCCCAGCGACTCGACGAGAAGTGGCGGTCGCTGTTCGAGCAGGACAACTCGATCGACGAGCACGAGAAGCAGATCGTCGACGAGATCGGGGAGATCATCGACCGCGCGTACGACGCGGCCGATCGCGAGCGCCGCACCATCAAGGAGAAGCTCGTGGCCGGCGTCGATCAGGCCGTGAAGGTGGTCAAGAAGTACAACAAGCCGCTCGTGTACCTGCTCGGGGCGCTGACCGGTGCCGATCTGGAGCAGCTCAAGCAGGCGATCGAGGTCATCAAGGGCTCCGAGCCGGCGGTCGACGCGTTCTCGAAGATCTACCTGAAGACCAACGAGGAGTACATCGCACGCTCGAACGAGTACGCGCGGCTCCTTCAGAGCGAGCGCGGCGGCATCTACATCTTGTTCGGTAGCATTCGCCAGGACACGGAGGAGTTCGTCAAGAAGAACGGATTCGATCAGGCGAAGCTCGAGTACCGGGCAGCCGTCGATGCGATGGCGAGCTGGACGTCCGGTACGGCGACCTCGGCGCAACGTAGCGATGCCGATGCCTTCGGGCGCGACGTCCTCGGCAAGCTCAGCAATCACCTCGCCGAGACCGAGAAGAGGTTCAACGAGTTCGTCTCGCGCCACAAGGGCAAGTTCTTCGGGCCGATCGCACCCGACATCAAGGAATCGATCGCCGAGACCCGCGTGTGGGAGGACTGGGACCGGATGATCCGGGGCAAGAGCCTCGACGCCAGGCTCCGGCAGTGGCGCAGCGAGGCCAACACGTTCTTCACGGTCAGCCTGTCGGGGCTCACCAGCGACGACGAGGAGTTCCTGCGTGGGTTTCTCAAGCCGCGCGTCGAGGAGCTCGTGCGCAGCCTCGTGGAGGCCGAGAAGATCCCCGACAAGTTCCACCACGACTTCGACCGCCATAGCCTGGGCGACGAGCTGAAGTAACGATCTCCGGGCGATGGCCCCCGACGACGAAGACAGCACGGAGGAAGCGCTCGAGGTGCTTCGAGGGCTGCCTGCACAGCGCCTCGCCGATCAAGAGGCCGAGCGCTCGGCCGTGCAGGGGACCAAGCCCGAGCAGGCGGCGCTCGCGCTGGCGATCCTCGGCGAGCGGCGGCCGTGGAACATCGACGATCGGAGAACGCTGGGGCTGTCGCGCGCGGCCGATGAGGGAGCCTGGCTGGCAACGGTCGAGCGCCGGCTCGGCGAGCTCGATCCCGACGTGGTCGTCGATCGCTGGCTCGTCGCGGTCGAAGCGCACCCGAACCTGCACGTGCTCCCCGCGGTCGCCGCCGCGCTCGGGCGCCTTCCCAGCCTGGCCCCGTTCGCCGATCGGCTGGAGCACTTGCTGCGCGCGGCGTCGCGCTGGCCACAACATCTGGTCCGAGACGCGCTCGTGGAGAGCTCGGTTACGATCGATGCCGCGGCGCTCGGGCTGCTGCACCGGATCCTCGTCGATCCGGTCCTCCCCGGTGATCGGGCGGCGGCCGCGCTCCTGATCGCAGGCGCGTTCGCCAGGCGCGCACCCGAGGCCGCCGCGCTGATCGCGGAGCGCGTTCGCGCGGATCGAAGCCAGGTCCTCCGGGACGCGGACGCTCGGTTGCCGATCGATCAGCACGTCGCGATCTCGACCTCGATCCTGGCGGAGGCGGTCCACGCCTCTGGATGCCCGTCGCTCTCGGCCACCGTGTTGCTGGAGCTCGAGCGCGGCTACGACCGAGCGCGCTGGGCGAAGGCGCTGCTCGCGATCGCGGGCGATGCCGGCGCACGGTACCTCGCACGAATGCGGGGCCGTCCGGGCTGGAGCGCGCTCGCAGGAACGCCTCCCGAGGTCCCGGCCGACCCGCTCGAGGGGCTCACGTCGCCGCTCGCCGATGTCCGGCGCGCCGCGCTCGTCGCACTCGCCGAGGCACCTCGCCCCGATCACCTGCAGGCCTTCCTGCTCGGCGCGGAGCTAGATCGCTACACGATGCGGACGATCTACCGGACCTCGTGGCAGGGCTTGACCCCAATTCCCTGGCTCCCACTGCTACGCGCTCATGCCGGCACCTGGAGACCCACCGACTCGTTCCTCGCGCATACCGCACCTGGCACGAGCCTGTTGCGCGAGCAGATCGCCGTGATGCGCGCGGACCTGCTGCTCGACGAGCTGCTCGATGCGAACAGCGCGCGCACGGAGATGGCCGTGCCTCAGGCGCTGACCCCGGCGCTCCGCGAGCTCGCGGAGGAAGGCGTCGAGGCGTTCGTGCCACGCGTGGCGACGCCACCGCTCTCCGCCGAGGAGCGCGCCGCCCTCGAGGCCGAAGAAGCCGAGCTCGCCGCGCTGGCCGGCGAGGTAGCGAATGGCTAAGCCACGCCGGAGCGCGATCGGCGCACCCAAGCGCGTTGGGAGAACACGATGACCCGGTACGATCCTGCACGACTCTTCGATCTGCCCACCCCCATCATCCAGGCGCCCATGGCCGGCGTCTCGACACCGGCGCTCGCCGCCGCAGTCTCGAATGCCGGCGGGCTTGGCTCGCTCGGTATCGGGGCAAGCTCCGTCGTTCAAGCACGCCAGATGATCGAGCAGACCCGAGCGCTCACTTCACGGCCCTTCAACGTGAACGTCTTCTGCCATGAGCCCGCCCCGCGTGATCCGGCGCGCGAGAAGGCGTGGATCGATCACCTCGCACCGCTCTTCGCGGAGCTCGGCGTCGAGGTCCCGGCATCGCTGGATGAGATCTACAAGTCGTTCCTGGTGGACGACGAGGCGTTTCAGATGCTGCTCGAAGAACGCCCGGCGATCGTCAGCTTCCACTTCGGAGTTCCATCTGCTGAGCGTCTGTCCGCCTTCCGGGCGGCGGGCATCAAGACCATGGCAACCGCCACCAACCCGCGCGAGGCTGCGCTGATCGAGAAGGCGGGCATCGATGCGATCGTGGCGCAGGGGATTGAAGCTGGTGGTCATCGGGGCGTCTTCGACACCGAGGCAACCGATGAGCGACTGGGCACGGCGGTCCTTGTTCGGCTTCTCGTTCGGCAGACGAAGCTGCCCATCATCGCGGCCGGAGGCATCATGGATGGCCAAGGGATCAAGGCCGCGCTGGAACTCGGCGCGGCCGGTGCGCAGCTCGGCACGGCGTTCATCCTGTGCCCGGAGTCAGCCGCGAACGCGAGCTACCGCGAAAACCTGAAGAGCGAGCGAGCGGCCATGACGCGGCTGACGCCGGTCCTGTCGGGGCGGCCTGCGCGTGGCATGGTCAATCGTCTGATCGAGCACGGTGAAGCGACGGGGAGCCCCGTGCCGGCGGCGTATCCCGTGGCCTACGACGTGGCGAAGCGTCTCAACGCCGCCGCCGCGAACCATGGGAACCATGAGTTTGCCGCTCAGTGGGCTGGCCAGGGTGCTCGTCTGGCGCGCGAGCTTCCAGCAGCCAAGCTGGTCGAAACGCTCGTCGAGGAGATGTTGTCCTGACGACGATGATCGAGAGCTCGGCACCCTGGATGGGCGCGGCTCAGTACCAGCGGTGCGCTTTCCAGAAGCTCTGGGCCCCTTCCCACGAACCGTACCGATCGTTGACGTAGTGAGTTGCAGCGGCATACTGCTTGTCGAAGCTCGTCGATTGGTAGTCCGCGCCCATGTAGCGCTTGCGCGTGGCCTCGATCATCTGGAAGGCCCCGAACGCCGACGAGTGGTTGCCCGGGGTGCCGTCGCCTCTGCCCTGGGAATGCAGATGACCCGCGGTCGTGCTGCCGCCGGACTCGTGCATCATGACCCACTGGGCGGCGGCAGAGATGCCGCCGTGCGGGCGGACGAGCTGGTCGGCGGTGAGCGGGGCGAACGCGTCGGTCTTCATGGGTTGCTCCTTTGGATGGCTGAGGTAGATGCGCAACCGCTCCATCTGCGGGCGTCGTGCCAGTAACTGCCTGATATCCGTAGGACTCACGCCGTAACCCACGGTCGTCACCGCGGTGCACTTCACGTGGACGCGGACTGTCATCGGCACCGCGATGCTCGCCGTTTCGCGATCCGGAACACACTCGCGACCGATCGGTGGCCGGCCAATCGACTGGCCGGGCCGTGGCTACTCGACCTGCTGGCGGCAGCCATACAAGCCGGGCACGCCGTTGCTGGGGCGCTTGCACGTTCAAGACGGTCGAACGTGGGATACCATCCTGATCGAGCACGTTCGGGTGGATGAGCACCACGAACGAAGAGAAGCAGAGCATCGATGGGTCGCGGCTCAGGAGGGATTGAACGCTCATGTTCGAGGTATCCAGCGGCTTGGCCACGCTCGGCCCCGAAGCATTGAAGATCATCGGTCTCGTCGAACGGCAGATCGCTCAGTGGGCGCAAGAGATCGGCGCGCTCGAGTACTCCTACCCGGCGCTGGTTTCGGTCGAGGAGCTCAGCCGGGTCGACTACTTCGAGGACTTCCCCCACCTCGGCACGATGGCGTGCACCATTCGCCATGATCGGCTGGAATCGGAGTACGCGAACCGCAAGGAGGTCCGCACGAACGTCCCCGGTGCCGACCTCGAGGATGCGCGCTTTGCGCTGCCCTCCGCGGCTTGTTACGGTGCGTACTTCGCGCTGCGAGGCCGCGTCCTGTCACGGCCCACCTACATCACGACGCTGGCCCGCTGCTTTCGACACGAGCGGGAGTACGTCGCGCTCGAGCGTCTGTGGAGCTTTCAGATGCGGGAGCTCGTCTGTATCGGGGACGCGCAGGCCGTGCAGCAGCATTTGAGCTCGTCTCGTTCGCGGATCGAAGCGTTCACCCGCGCGATCGGGTTGCCGCTGACGATCGCCGCTGCGACGGACCCTCTTGTCGAGCAGAGCTCCGCCCGCGCCGCGATGCCGCCATTTCCGGTGAAGGAAGAGCTCGTCTACCGCGGCAACCTCGCCATCGCGTCGGTCCACTTTCACCACAACTTCTTCGGCGAGCGCTGCGAGATCAAGCTCCCCGATGGATCGCCCGCCTTCACGGGTTGCGTCGCGTTCGGCCTCGAGCGCTGGCTCGCCGCCCTCGTCGATCATTTCGACGGCCACGCCGACCGGATCGCCGCCGCGCTGGAATCGGCATATGCGGAGGCCGACGGTCCCCTGCCGCCGAGCGCCCTCGAGCGCGACCAGCAAGACGGCAGCCCGGAGTCGTCCCCGGTATGGTCACAGGCCAAGAAACGGACCGCGGACTGCTACAACGCTACGGCCGATCACTACGACGACGCTCCCAACGTGTTCATGGTCGAGCCCGGCCGCCGCACCGTCGCACAGCTCGGGCTCTCGCCCGGCGCGGTCGTCCTCGACGTCGGAAGCGGAACCGGCCACACCGCGCTCCCGGCCGCGGAGATCGTCGGTCCCACCGGCCGCGTCATCGGCATCGACCTCGCGGACCAGTTGCTCGCCCGCGGCCGCGCGAAGGCGGCCCAGCGAGGGCTCCGCAACGTCGACTTCCGGGTCGCCGACATGGAGGCCCTCGACTTCCCCGATGGCGACTTCGATGCCATCACGTGCACCTTCGCCATCTTCTTCGTCGAAGACATGGTGGCGCAGGTTCGGCGCTTCTGGCGCATGTTGCGACCCGGCGGCCAGCTCGCGATCACCGTCTGGGGCAAGCGGTTCTTCGAGCCCATGAAGGCCGTCTTCTGGAGTGCTGTCAGGGACGTGCGGCCCGATCTCTACCGCGCATATCATCCGTGGGACCGCATCGATTCGGAGGAGGCCATCACCAGCATCCTCCTAGCCGGAGGGGTGCAGCAGGCCGAGATCTCGCACATCACTCCAACCGCCTGGGTGCAGCGGCTGGACAGACCGGAGGACTGGTGGCTGACCGTGCTCGGCCTCGGGATGCGGTGGACCATCGACCAGCTGACCCCCGCGGAGGTTGCCCGCGTGCGCGAAGCCAACGTGGAGTGGTTGCGAACCCACAACGTCTCGATCATCGAGACGAACGTCATCTACGCGGTCGCGACCCGGCAGGGACGGGCGCCTTGACCCCGAGCATGGATGTCTACACCGCCATGGCTCGCAGCCGAGCGACGCGCTCCTCGATCGGCGGATGGGTGGAGAGCAGGTTCAAGAGGCGCGCGGCGCCTTCGCGCGCGGGCTTCACGATGAACAGATGCGCCGTCGCCGGCCCGGCAAACTCGTAGGGGCGACGCGCCGACCAGGCCTCGAGCTTCTCGAGCGCATCCGCGAGCGCGCTGGGATCTCCGGAGAGCCGAGCGCCCGATGCGTCGGCGCTGTATTCACGTGTGCGGCTGATCGCGAGCTGGACCAGGAGCGCGATGATCGGGGCCACGATGATCCACGCCACGGCGGCGAGCGACGAGCCGCGGCGCTGCTCGCGGTCGCCGCCTCCGCCGAGGAGCAGGCCCCAGCGAAGCACGTAGCCGATCGAGGAGATGATGCCGGCGATGCCCGCGGCGATCGTCGCGATGAGGACATCGCGGTTCCGGACGTGGGAGAGCTCGTGCGAGAGCACGGCCTCGAGCTCGCGCTCGTCCATGAGCTCGAGGAGCCCCTGCGTGACCGCGACGGCCGCGTGGCCGGGGCCACGCCCGGTCGCGAACGCGTTCGGGCTCTCGGACGGAATGAGAAAGATGGGCGGGGGTGGCATGTTCGCCGCCGCGGCCAGGTGCTCGACGATCCGATACAGCCCCGGTGCCTCCTCGCGCGAGACGGGGCGTGCCCGATGAGCCCTCAGCGCGAGCCGATCGGAGAACCAGTAGGCTCCGAAGTTCATCAGGAGGCCGAGCGCGGCGAAGATCATCAAGCCGGTCCGCCCCCCAAACGCCCAGCCGCCGACGGCGAGCAAGGCGATGAGGAAAGCCATCAGCATGGCGGTCCTCGCTGCCGGGTGCGTGTTGCGGTCTGTCATACGTGTGGCGATGGAAGCGTGTCGTGCAATCGTCGAGCCACCACTCCGCAGCCCGCGTGCGAGCAGCGAGCACCATGCGCGGATGTCAGCGCGTCGAGGAGTTGGCTATCATGGGCGCGGAGGCCGACATGTGCAGAGCGATCACGTGCAGCAAGTGCAAACGACCGACCTGGGCCGGATGCGGCGCCCACGTCGAACAGGTCCTCGGTCACGTCCCGCCCGCGGAGCGCTGCAGCTGCCGCGATGAGAAGGGTGCGGACAGCGGGGGCGGGCTCGGCAAGACGATTCGCGCCCTGTTTGGAATTGGAAGATGACCCGCCGGCCTCAGCGGGTGTCACCCCTTCGGGTGACCCCCTCTGGTGATCGGCTTGCCGGCGCGGACGCCGGCTGCGCCTATACGAACCACGGCTCGCGAGGACGCTCGCCTCAGCTGATGTCGGCCGGCATCGCGTAGGCACCGGACTCCGCCGCGCGGCGAAGCGGCGCCTCGATCAGCCCTCGAGCGGGTAATCGATGAAGCCCTTCTCGCCGGGCGTGTAGAACGTCGCCATATCCGGGGCGGCGAGCGGGGTGCCGCGCTGGAGCTTCGAGACCAGGCGCGGGTTGGCGATGAAGGGGCGGCCGAAGGCGAACAGATCGGCCCGGCCCTCCGCCAGGTCCTGTTCGGCGCGAGCCCGGTCGTAGCCACCCGAGGCGATGTACGTCCCCCGGAACCGCTCGCGAACCGTGCGCTTCAGGGCGGGATTCACCGGCGGCGCGCCCATCGAGCTGTGATCGACCATGTGGAGGTGGGCCAGGCCGAGCTCGCCGAGCCGGGCGGCGAGGTGCTCGTAGAGCGCGTCGGTCGCGGGATCGGGCTGCATGCCGTTGAAGACGCCGTAGGGGGAGAGGCGGATGCCGACGCGATCGGCGCCGATCTTCTTCGCCACGCGCGCGGCGGCCTCGAGCGCGAAGCGGGCGCGCCCCTCGACGCTGCCGCCCCAGCGGTCGGAGCGCTGGTTGGACGCGGTGTTCAGGAACTGCTCGATGAGATAGCCGTTCGCGCCGTGGAGCTCGACGCCGTCGAAGCCCGCCTCGATCCCCAGCTCGGCGGCGCGCTCGAGCTCGGCGAGCGCCTCCTCGATGTCGGCCTCGGTCATCGCCGCGGGAGTCGGGTGCGGCTGCGAGCCCTCGGTGTCGGTGTGCATGCTGCCAGGCGCCGCGATGGCCGACGGACCGAGCAACCGCGCCCCCGCGGGGAGGTTGGCCGGGTGTCCGATACGGCCCGTGTGCATGAGCTGCACGAAGATGCGCGAGCCGGCCTGGTGCACGGCGTCGGCCACCCGCCGGAAGGCCGCGACCTGCGCGGGCGTGAAGAGGCCGGGGATGCGAGCGTAGCCCAGGCCGTTGGGCGAGGGCGAGACGCCGCCCGTGAGGATCAGGCCCGCCTCGGCGCGCTGCGCGTAGTAGGTTGCTTCGATCTCGGCGGCGAGGTTCCCGATGGAACGGTTCCTCGTCATCGGGCCCATCACGATGCGGTTCGCGAGCTCGGTACGTCCCAGCCGGTAGGGCGAAAATAGCGAATTGCTCAAGGTTCACCTCGTCGGAGTCTGCAGTTCCCCGGACAGCGCGTCCGGCCCCCCGGACAGCGCGTCCGGTCGCGACGCCCATGGTGGCGTTCGACCGAAACCGGCGCCACCGGTTCTGGTAAACTCATCGTTCACGGTCTGTGAACAATGCCGATCTTCGTCGATAGCGGCGAGACAGCTGTGGAGATGCCGTCGAGCCAGGCGAGCGGCGCCCGGGTAGAGCGCGATCTCGTGGCGCTTGCCGAGCGGGGTTGACATCGGCTCAGTTCCGCCAACCACGTCACGGTGAGCGCGACGGCACTCCGGTGACGGCGCGCGTAGGGCCCCTTCACAGCGCCGGGTGAGATTTTCGCCTAGCTTCCAGGCTCGGTTTCCGATATGTCGGGCGGGTCTGCATCGGCCCTACGCCGTTCACGGAGAAGCGTCATGAAGACCTTTGGCTACGCGCTGCTGGCGTTGTTCGTCTCCCTGTGCATGAGCGAGGGCGCCGCACGCGCCGGCGCCGCGCGCACCACGTACCCGGTCGTGTTCGCGCACGGCATGGGCGGCTTCGACAACATCCTCGGCTTCGACTACTGGGGCGATGACTACGGCACGTTCGTCGGCGACCCGTGCGACGAGTTCCTCGAGGTGTACTGCAACGGCGATATCGATTCCGGGCAGAAGGCGTACGTCGCCCAGGTGCAGCCGTTCCAGTCCTCCGAGGCGCGCGGCCTCGACCTCGCGAATGACATCGAGGGCTTCATGGCCACCGCCGGCGCCTCGCGCGTGAACCTCATCGGGCACTCGCAGGGCGGCATCGACATCCGCAAGGCCGCGCGCGTGCTCTACGAGCGGCGCGGCTACACCGTCGTGAGCCAGGCCGTCAGCATCTCGTCGCCGCACCGCGGTTCGCCCGTCGCCAAGTACATCCTCGATCTCGGGCCCGGCGTCACCAGCGTCATCAGCGCGCTCGCCGACTACTACGGCGACGTCGTCTACCAGTCCGGCAACGACGCCTACGCCGGCGCCAAGCAGCTCGTCTACAACGACTACAGCGCGACCGACGGCCTCACCACCGGCATGCGCGACTTCAACGCGAGGTACCCGGTCGATACGCGCTACGCGAGCCGGTACGCGTCGCTCATGACCGCGCAGGACGGCCTCAGCGTCAACCCCGCGCTCTACCTCCTCTCCAACCTGCTGTTCGACATCGACGGCGACGGCTACTGCGTCGACGACTGCGACAACGATGGCGCCGGCGGCAAGGGCGACGGCATTCGCAACGAGCAAGACGACGACGGCCTCGTCGGCATCAACTCCCAGCAGATGGGATACCGCCTGCGCTACACCGAGAACCTGTTCGCCCTCGACTCCGTCACCACCGACACGAACCTCGGCTACGTCTCCAACCTCAACGCGCCCACGTCGGCGCAGATGACGTCGATGGCCGACGTCATCAACCAGGATCACATGGACGTGATCGGGGTCGGCCCCGACACGTTCGACGAGATGGAGTTCTACGCCGCCATCTTCAACTACATCGCCGCGCTCGACTGAGCCGCGCCCGGGCATCGCTTCTGATGACCGGCTCGAACCTCGATCCCATGCGCAGGCGGAAGCTCTCGATGCTGGTGGCGCTCGCGGCCGTCGCGATCGCCGTGCTGCTGGTCGCGCGCCTGTGGCCGGCGGCGTCCTCGACGGCGGCGACCGCTCCCGGCGCCACGGCCGCTGCATCCGCGCCCGCTGTCCGCGCCGGTTCGGCCGCGGCGCCCGCGGCGCTGCCGTCGGACCTGGCCGAGCTGGTGGCGTACCTGCGCGCGCGCTTCGGCAAGAACATCGCCAATTCGTACGTCCAGATCCAGATGCTCGAGAAGCTCATGCACCACTTCCAGGCGAGGAACGCCGCCGGCTGGCAGGCCGAGCTGCTCGCCGCGATCCGCGCCGCGTTCCCCGAGCGCTACGCCGAGATCGCCGCCAACCTCCAGCATCGCCTCGATTACGAGGCGTGGCTGAAGAGCAACACCGAGCGCCTGCGCGGCCTCGGCGAGCGCGAGCGCCGCGAGGCGCTGTGGGAGGAGCGAGCGCGGCTGTTCGGCGAGGAGGCCGCTGGAGAGATCTGGGCGTCGGAGCGGAAGAACCAGGCCCTCACCGACGCCCTCGCGGCGATCGACGCGCGTCCCGACGCGACGGTCGGCGACCGGCTGGCGCAATACAAGGAGAGCCTGCAGGAGACCCACCAGGAGAACGCGGAGACGTTCCTGGAGAATCACCGGCAGGAGGCGCTCCATCGCTTCCTCGCGCTGGACTCGGTGCAGCGGGAGCTCTCGTCCCTGTCGCCCGCCGACCGCGCCGCGGTGCTCCGCGACGTGCGCCAGGGCCTCGGCCTCGACGACGAGGCCCTCGGGCGCTGGGATGCGCTCGACCACGAGCGCGACCTCCGCTGGGAGGTGGGGCGCACGTACATGGCCGAGCGCGCCGCGCTGGCGAAGCAGTACTCCGGCGAGCCGCTCGCGACGCATCTCCAGGAGCTGCGATCCCGCTATTTCGGCGCCGAGGCCGCCACCATCGCCGACGAAGAGGCGAGCGGCTTCTTTCGCTTCGATCAGCCCCGCAGGTACGGACTGAACTGAAGGGGCCGAGCCGAGGCGTGACCGCTCGGTCGAGACGCGCCCGCTCGGTCGAGACGCGCCCGCTCGGTCGAGGCGCGCCCGCTCGGTCGAGGCGTAGCCGCCCAGTGCGGCCGTGGCGTCATCAAAATTCATCTGACAAGAAGTCATGTTGCAGATATGTTGTTACGAATACTTCGTTCATTATCTGGATGACTATCGACGGCTGTCGGAGATCAGCCGTCAGAGTCCGAGCTAGCGAAGGTCTCGAGTCGCGTGCGAAAATGCCGCGCGCCGGCTCGAGAGACAATGAGAGAGGCGCAAGCTACCCGCGGGGTGGGTGTAACGGCTAAGGTCGCCAAAACGTCTTACGCCAGCTCTGCGAGTGGTTGCTTCGATTCGACCTTGTCCTTCTCCGTGCCCTCGCCGCTCGCTCGCGCATCCGTCCGGGGAAGACGATGAGCACCTCCACAGAGAAGCAAGTTGAAGAGCCCGATGCCCAGCGACGATCGTGGAGCCACACGCTCCGCCGACGAGTTGCTCCGCGTGCTGGTCGACAAGATCTCCGCGATGGTCGCCTACTGGGACTCCACGCAGCGTTGTCGATTCGCCAACGGAGCGTTCGAGCGATGGTTTGGAGTCTCACCCGAATATTTGATCGGTAAGCATATCAGCGAGCTCCTGGGACCGCTGTATCCGCTCAGCCTGCCGTACATCGAACGGGTGTTGCGCGGCGAGCGGCAGGAGTTCGAGCGCGAGGTCCCCGACCCGGCCGGTGGGCTCCCCCGCTACAGCCTGGTAAACTACATTCCTGATATCGTCGACGGTGTCGCTCGCGGCTTCTTCGGCTTCATCACCGACATCTCGGAGATCAAGCGCTTTCAACTGGCGCTCGAGGAGTCCGAGGCGAGGTTCTCCCGGGCGATCGATGAGGCGCCGATCGGGATGGCGCTGGTCGCGCTCGATGGCCGCTTTGTCCGTGTCAACCGTGTGCTCTGCGAGATCGTGGGCTACACACCGGACGAGCTGACGGGCCTGACGTTCCAGGCGATCACGCACCCAGACGATCTGGACGCCTCTCTCGCACTCACGCGTCGGTTCGTGCGGGGCGAGATCCCACGATACCAGCTCGCAAAGCGCTATTTCCGCAAGGACGGGTCGATCGTCGACGTCATGCTCAGTGCTTCGATGGTTCGCGGCCGCGATGGGGCTCCGCTCCACTATGTCGCCCAGATCGAGGACATCACCGAGCGCAAGCGGCTCGAGGACAAGCTCCGGCTCGCCGAGGCGAGGTCCTCCGGGATCCTCGCCATCTCCGCGGACGCGATCATCTCCGTCGACGAGGACCAGCGCATCACGATGTTCAACGAGGGCGCCGAGAGGATCTTCGGCTACGCAAGAGCGGAGATCATCGGGGCGCCGCTCGACCTGCTGATGCCCGAGGCGGTTCGCGCGGTCCACCGCCGGCACGTGGAGGACTTCGCCAACGGCAAGGACGCCGCGCGCCGCGTCGGCGAGCACGGCAGGGCGGTTTTCGGCCTGCGCAAGAGCGGCGAGCTGTTCCCTGCCGACTCGACGATCTCGAAGCTCGAGGTGGGCGGCCGGAGAGTCCTCACGGTGGCGCTTCGCGACATGACGGAGCAGAAGCGGATCGAGAACGAGCAGCGGTTCCTGGCCGAGGTCGGTCCGGTGCTGGCCACGTCGCTCGACTACGAGGAGACGTTGACGAGGATCGCCGAGCTGGCGGTGCGGGACCTCGCGGATCTCTGCATCATCGATGTCGTCGGGGATGACGAGGAGGTCCGTCGCTTCAAGGTCGCGAGCCGGGACCCGTCCAAGGCCTGGATCTGCGAGGTGTTGACGCAGCCTCCGCCGGATCGACGCCACCCCCATCTCCTGCAGTCGGTCCTCGAGACGAGGCAACCTGTCCTCCTGCAAGGCCCGTCATCCGAGATGATCGCGTCGCTTGCCCAGAGCGAGGGCCACCTTCGCGCCCTTCGGGCCGCCGAGATCCGCTCCGTGGTCGCGGTGCCCCTCGTCATTCATGCGAGGGTCCTGGGGGCGATCGCGTTCGTGTCCTCGATGGCTTCGCGCGGATATGGGGCCGCCGATCTCCGGCTGGCGGAGGAGCTCGCTCGGCGGGCGGCGCTCTCGATCGAGAACGCGCGGCTCTACCGCGAGGCCCGGCGAGCCACACAGGTGCGAGACGACGTGCTCGGCATCGTGGCTCATGATCTTCGCAATCCGCTCAACGGGATCCTCCTGTACGCGAACCTCCTCCGATCCCATCCGGCGGAGTGCCAGCGACGATCTCCCGATGCGGCCGAGGCGATCGAGCGTGCGGCGACCCGGATGAGTCGCCTGATCGAGGATCTCCTCGACGTGACGCGCATGGAGAGCGGGCGCCTGTCCGTCGAACAGGCGCGCGTCGCGGCGGCGCAGCTCGTCTGCGATGCGGTGGCATCCCAGACCCCGCTCGCCACCGCAGCGTCGCTCGAGCTCCGGCTCGACGTCGCGGCGGACCTCCCCGACCTCTGGGCCGATCGCGACCGCCTCCTTCAGGTGTTCGAGAACCTGATCGGCAACGCGCTCAAGTTCACCCGGCCCGGCGGCGTCATCACGGTCGGGGCGACGCCGAGAGAAGGGGAGGTGCTGTTCTGGGTGGCCGATACCGGCAGCGGGATCGCCGCCGAGGAGTTGCTGTACGTCTTCGACCGCTTCTGGCAGGCCCGGAAGGGTCGGCGGCTCGGCGCCGGCCTAGGCCTCCCCATCGTCAAGGGCGTCATCGAGGCTCACCGCGGTCACGTCTGGGTGCAGAGCACGAAGGGCCGGGGGAGCACCTTCTTCTTCACGATCCCGACGGCGCGCCCGGCGCCATGAGCGATCGAGGTCGACGTTGTCGGGCAGCGTGAACGAGCGCGTGAACGAGCACGAGTGGTCGCCCGCGCCACAGCGCGCGGGAGAGGGAGATGCCAGGGCGCACGCTCCTGGATTCGCATCGCCGGCGCGCCGGTCTGCTCACGCGGCCCGCCGCTTCTGGTACGTGCCCGTCAGCTTCGCCTCGGCGAGCACGTGTCCCGTCATCGCCCCCTCGACGTCCTGCTTCGTCGGCCGGGCGAGCCCGAGCTTGCGATCGAGCGCATACAGCTTGAACACGTAGTGGTGGCGTCCCTTCGGCGGCGCGGGGCCATCCCACTCGGCGCGCCTCCAGTCGTTCACGCCGATGCGGCCGCGCGCCAGCTTCGTCGTATGTTCCGGCAGGCCGGTCGTGTTCGGCGGCAGGTCGACGATGACCCAATGGACCCACGTGCCGCTCGGCGCATCGGGGTCGTCGACGATCAGCGCGAGGCTCTGCGCGTCTTCCGGAACGCCGGTCCAGGCCAGCGGCGGAGAGATGTCCTGTCCATCGCGCGTGTACTTGGGCGGGATCTCGCTCCCTTCCGTGAAGGCGGTAGATGTCATCTGCACGGTAAGACTCCTTCCTGCACGACGCGTTGCAACGGCGGTGCCTCGCGTCGACGGCGACGCCGCGGTCGTCATGCGCGCGCCCGCTGGCGCTGACGACGGAGGACATCGCGGAGCACGCGCACCGCATCCGTCGCGGTGAAGATCCCCTCGACCTTCCCGTTGCCGGTGACCACGACGGCATCCCACCGCTGCGCCGTCATCGCATCGAGCACCTCGTCGAGCGGCGTATCCGCGGCGACCCGATGCACGGGTACCATCGCGTCCGCGACCGTGCCGAGCCGGTCTGCCGCGAGCGCGAGGTTGCGCTCGGTCACCATGCCGACGACGGTGCCGCCATCGAGCACGGGCAGGTGATGGCTCTCGCACTCGGCGATCATCCGGCGGGCGACCGCGAGCGAGTCATCGAGCTGCACGGTCCACGGCTGGCGAGTCATGATGTCCACGATTCGCTTCATGCGACGCGCTCGTGCACCGGGCGTGCCGCGCAGGCCGCCGGATCGTCGAAAGGCGACCGCGAGGGACGGCGCTACAGTCAGCGCAGCATGCACGACGACTACCGATCCGTCGCCGGGGGCTGAGTGCCGCGCCGGACGAAGAGCTGGAGCGCCGTCCGGATCTACACCGTCGGCCACTCGACGCGCACGCTCGACGAGCTGGTCGCGCTCCTCCGGGCCTTCGACATCTCCGTGCTGGTGGATATCCGCACCATCCCGCGCTCGCGTCACAACCCGCAGTTCAACGCCGATGCGCTGCGAGCGTCGCTGCGGCCGCGGCGGCTCCGCTACGTCCATCTCCCGGAGCTCGGGGGATTGCGCCGGGCGCGCGGAGGCTCGCCCAACACCGCGTGGCGCAGCGCCGGCTTCCGCGGGTTCGCCGACTACATGTTGACCCGGGACTTCGAGGTCGGGCTGGAGAAATTGTGCGAGCTCGCGATCGGCGGGCGCGTCGCCCTGATGTGCGCGGAGGC
>Ga0207856_1000012_pt1 | contig 39294 bp, 66 predicted proteins | sample LuqExpMetageno21_FD_187779 | JGI IMG/M metagenome (GOLD analysis project Ga0207856, IMG submission 187779) | Tropical forest soil microbial communities from Luquillo Experimental Forest, Puerto Rico - Sample 21 (SPAdes) | ecosystem: Environmental > Terrestrial > Soil > Tropical forest ... | reverse complement strand
AATACACTCAGCGCGGGGCATCCAATACTGGAGCCCGAAGACCTCAGCGGCACGGTAGAAAGCCGCCTCGCGGGTGGCCTGGCTGGCTTGCTCTTCGGCCACGCCTGCAGCGGAGGAGGTCCCACCGGCGTTGGGCTTGAGCAGCCACATCTTGCCGCCCTCTACGTCGTTGGCGACTCGGGAACCGGAATTGTGCTTTCCGCGACCCAGGACCACATCGGCCAGGTTGCCCAGGCCCAGGGCGGCGTTGATACTGTCGCACACTTCCTGCCCCGTAGAGGCGAAGCGCGGGGTGACGAGGTGGACTTGGTCGGCCTCGGCCTTGGCAACCTCGCCGGGCTGCATCGCGGCCACGGCACGGAGGACCTTGCGGTTTTCATCAGTGATTTCGAGGCCATAGGCCGCAAGAGCCGCAGCCTCAAAATCACCATCTGCCTCCCAAAGGAGACGCTCCATGTGGTCGAGGCGGATCGGCTCCTTGCCACAGGCCAGGAAGCGGGCTGCCTTGAAGGCCTCGGCCGCGTGGGCGCTGAAGCCAAGCTGGTCATCGATGATCGGGAGCTGGACGCGGTTGAGGTCCGGTCCGCCGTCGAGCTGCTTGAGGGTGAAGGCGATGGCGTCGGTCTTCTGCAGATCGAGCCACTCCTCCAGCATCTTGCGGTATTCCTTGGGGAGCAGTTGGATGATGTGGCCCTTCTCCATCAGCTTGCGGTGCTGCTCTTCCTCGTGGTGCTCGCGGTTGACCTTCGTCTCATCTTCGGGGCCGGTATCGGAGACGCGGCTATCGTCATCCAAGTCGGTGGGGTCATTCCAGTCAACCCACTTCTGCTTGGCCTTGGCCACCTGGGCTGCTTTCTCAGCCTCGCCCTGCTGATCGTAGTAGTGCTTCCAAACTGTCAGCTTTACGGCCAGAGGCATGGACTTGAACGCCGCCTTGGACGTATCGTCGTTCTGCATCGGACTTGGCTTATCCCAGCCGTACTTCTCCAGCAGGGGGCGGACCTTGTCCTCTTCCTTCTTGTTCTGGATTTCGCGGGCCTTATCGTCGGCCATGGCATTCACCTTGCCGGCGAGCATGCCGAGCACGTTCATCTCGATAGCGGCCTTGTCACCATCCTGGGTAGGGCTGCCATTCTCGCTCAGCTCGTTGATGATGTTGTTAAAGGCCTCGACGGGCTCCACGAATGCTTGGTCATCGTCGCCCTTCTGGGCCTCTTCCGCCTGGTGGTAGGCCTTGAGGACTCGGTCATGGAAGGGCTGATCTCCACCGCCAGGCCATTGCTCCATGATGTCCTTGAGAGCGACCTTGGGATTCTGGCCAATCTTGCGAGCGGTGTAGTAGTCGCTAGTCAGCGGCTGTCTGTTATGTTCGGCGAAGATAGGGAGCATGTCCTTCACGTCGTCGCTGGGCATGCGGTCAATCAGGCGAGCGGCTACATCAGACAGCTTGGAAGGCGACAACCCCTGCTGCTGAACAGCCAGGAACAGGTGATCGACCAGCTTCTTGGCCACGCCAGGGTGGTAGCGGATGGCGGGGTTGTCTTTCAAGGCATCGATGGTACGGTCGTTCCATTCCATCTTGCTGCCCATGGCCATCATCTGCTCGGGGGTCAGCCACTTGTTCGATGAGAGTACCTGGCGGATGTCATAGTTGTCGTTGTTGGCGAGCAATTCGGCGATCTCAGTATCCTTAACCGGCATGTGCCTGGTCAGGCTGGGATTGCCCTGCCAGAGCGACTGATCGTCGGCATAGCCCTTACGGACTGCGGCCCCGAGGCGCTCTGCGTCTGGGCGGGTGATATTTTTGTTGGCGAGCAGCTTTATAGCTGCGGCCTCGCTGATGCCACCGTCCTCGTTCACCAGCTTGTTGATGTAGCCAGGGATCTTCTCGGCCGGGGCTTCCTTGAGCATCTCATGGGCGAGCTGGTCCATGCTGCCGGAGTTCTCCTTGCCCATCCTGCTCTCGATGTAGGGGGTAAGGTGGGACAGCATCTCCTTGTTGAGCTGCTCATCGTTCATGTACTTGTTAGCAACGAGCACGGCCAGCTCATTCTTCATCTGGGCAGCCTGGTGGTTGTCGCGGAACACACGGTCAGCCATCGCGGAAAGGTGATCGTAGATTTCCTTCACTTCGCCGATATTGTTACTGAACGCCGGGGCATCGAGGAACGAGCGGGCTGCCTGCCACTCCCTAAACACATCGTTGCCCTTGTCGTCCTCAACCTTGGCTGCCTTCTCGATCTTGTCGAGGGCGGACTTGGCCATCTCCTTGGTCATGTTGCTGGCGCTCGGGACCCATTCGCTCCACTGCTTGACGGGAACATGCTGCATGAGGGCATTGTAGGTGTGCTCGCCCGCGTTATCGTGACCTGCGGCATGGCGCATGATCTTGGCAGTGACGCCAGGCTGGATGGACTTGCCGAGATCGGCGTCCTTGGTCTTCGTGGACATGGCCGGGTGCAGGCCCTTGGTCTTGGCGAAGCTCTTTGGGTCCTCAGGGGTCTTGGTGAGGATGGCGTTGTCCGAGCCGAGCTGCTGGCTGGTCACGTCCTTCTTCTCGGCCTTGTAACGAACGCCAGTGTTGCCGACGAGGTACTCGTTCTCGTTGCCGTGAGCGCCGCTGTGCACGTGCGACGGGCCCATGTCGTAGGAGTACCAAACGTCCTTGAGGGGCACCCAAGCAGGGAACTTGTAGGATGCGCCCCAGGACTCTGGGTCGTCGGCGAACGCAGAGAGGTCGTGCTCCTGCTTCATTACCTCACTGCCAATACCGCGCGCGAGAGCGACGTAGGGCTGGCCGTTGATCGTCCTGACGTTGAGGCCGATGCCCTGGAGAATGAGATGATTCAGCGCTCGCTTGTGTGCGATAAGGTCGGATACGATCTCGGGGTTACGGCGTGCCCACTCGTGCAGGGTGTGGAGGTTGGGTCTCGTACCCGAGGCGCCAATCTGGTTGGTGGTCTCGAACTTCTTGTCGAGGATCTCGGCCTTCTTGGGGTCGTCGTACGCGCGAATGTTGTTGGCGCGGTTCACCAGATACTTGAGGAAGTAGGCGCCAGGCGTGTGGGATGACCACTTCCATGCGCGGTACAGGTTCTCGGGAGCAGCAGTGCCACGGTCGAGGTGCCTGGTGACCGTATCGTCGCCACGGCTGAACTGGGGCTCGTGAGCTTCGCCCTTCTCCTCGATCTGCTTCTGGATCTGGTCGTAGATGCGCGAGCCAATCTTGCCGGACGGACGATTGCTCTCGTTGTAACCAGGGTCACGACCACCTTCGTAGTAGTTGGTCTGGCCCTCGTTCTCGTCGTTCTCGTCGTTGTCCTCCTCCTCGTACTGGTTGTCGTCGTTCTCGTGCTCCGCGATAGCCTCGTCCTTCTGGTTGTCGGAGAGGTCTTCCCACTCACCACCGCCATACCAATCAGGCTCGTCGTGGTTTTCGTGGTAGCCATTCTTGCTGGCGTGGGTATAGCCACCATTAATTAGCTTCTGGGCACCGATAGGCTGGTTCTGCTGGGGAGCTACGCCGGTCGCTTCCTCTGCCTCCCAGATCCTGGCCTTCTCCTTGTCGGGCAGCTCGTGCCAGAGGAGACCGGGGAGGTTGGAGCCCTTGGGCTGGAGGAAGTGGGGATGGTTCGGGTTCTTGGCCGCGAATGTATCCTTGCCCTGGACATCTTCTGCCGGCGGCATGGAGCTATCGTCGGAGTCCATTTCCGTGTGGTTGTGGCCCGCGCTGGTCCACTTCTGGGCCTTCTCACGGTCCGAGAGGGCGTTGTACTCATCCCATTCCTGGCTACTGTCGGGCGGCAGGTAGTGCGGGTGGCTCGGGTTGTCCTTGGCGAAGTACGATCCATGGCTGCTGTGACCAGCCCAGTTGTTGTCCTGGCTATGCGTGTCGTAGCTGAAACCTTCAGGCTGGTAGCTATCGCTGGCGATCTTGCCCTGGTGCATGAGAAGGTCGTGGTAGGCCTTCTTCTGCTTGTCGGTCATTGCGTGCCAGAACTGAGGCGAGAACTGCTTGACCATGTTGGGCTGGACGAAGTTCGGATGGTGCGGGTGCTGGGCCAGGAAGGTTGAGGGGTCGTTCTTGTTCTCGCCCGGGAACATCTCCATGGTCTGCTTGTCGGTCTGGGCCGAGACGTGCGTGAGCATGCCCGCGTTGGCCATGTGCTGACGCATCACGTCGAGCATCATCGCCAGCGATTCAGGGTTCTGCTGAACTTCCTCGTCCTCGCGGATCTTCTGGGCTGCAGCTACCGCCCAGGCCTTGGCCTTCTCCTTCAGACTCTTAGTCTTCCAGCCAGCCTTGGACTCCTCGGTCGGGGCAGGCATGGTGGCGTAGACCTCGCCCTTCTCCGGGAACGGGAGAGCCGAGATCTCGTCCTTGATCTTCTTCCCCTTGGGAGCCTTCTTGTGTTCCTCTTCCCATTTGAGAGCTGCAGCGGCGTTGGCCTTATGTAGCTTAATCAGAGGCTCAACGTTGCCCATACTTCCACTGGTCTTTGTCTTGTAGTTCTCCTCGGGTATGATGGTGGAGAAGTCAGCCATGTACTCCGCACGGGCGGACAACGGCTGCTTCTCCCAGAACTTCTGGTCTACACCCTTAGGCGCCTCGCGATAATTGACGTGCTTGTTGGGGAGGATGTCGTTGGGGGCATGGCCGTACTTCTTATCGATCTTCTCCCAGTGCGCCTCTTCCTTGTTCTTCTTGTCCATCCCGAGCTGGTGGTTGTAGTTCGCGAGGTGCCCGAGGTGCCATTCCCTGCCATTTGCCTGCTGCTGGTCGTCCATCTGGAGCCAGGTACGGATCTTCTTGACCGGCGGCAGCTTATTCCACTGCTCCATGGTCATCTGAGCGCGCGGTGGCGGATAGGCGTAGTGCCAGGGGCGAGGCAGAGATTGGTCGTCTACTGCGTTCTTGGGCTGGAATTCATCGCTGATCTTGGGAACGCCGTTGGCTTCTTCCCACTTTTTGGCGCGCTTGGAGTCATCCAGCATCTCCACGGCGAGGTTGGGAAGGTTCTTCTCGATGAAGTTTTCAGCCCAGGACTGCAGACGCTCGGAGACGCGGAAACGGTTCCAGTCTGCGTCATTGCCCGGGAAGTGCGTGGGCGGACGCTCCAGGTAACCCGCGTGCTCCGGGTGGTGCATCATTTCCTTGGGGAACTGCTTGACCTCGTTCAGGACGCCGTTCTCGTGCTTCCAGGCACGGATCGCGTTGGCCCAGTGCTTCTTGTAGCCCCCGTGATTGCTCTCGTACATGCGCGTGGCGAGGCGCTCAGCACGCTGGCTGATCGGCATCTTGGCCCATTCCTCAGGCGACGCGATGCTCGCGTGAGGTGTGTTAACGTAGGTAAGCGCCAGGTCCTTGTGCGCCAGCCAGGGCATCTCACGGACGGCCTTCTCGTGGGCGTTCTCCACGGGGGCCTGTGCGGGCTTGGGTATACCGCTTCCAACTCCGCCCTGACTGGTCGGGAACCAGCCTTCATCTGCCTCAAGGAGCTTGGCGTTCTCGTGGTGAGCCTGGAGGGCAAACTCGTAGTGGTTGATGGTATCAGACGAGCCGCCAGTCTCCTTCAAATTCTTTAGGTGCAACTGGGTCCAGGCTGCCCAAAGCTGGGCCTTCTTGGACGGAGGGTTGGTGGCGTAATCAGTGTAGAGGCTACCCAACTGCTTGGCCTGCTCCAGGGTCGCGGGAGGCGTGCCGGACATGGCCACCTTCTGGCTGGCCGGACTGTAGAGGGGAGTCGCGGAGGGTGCCTCGGCCTGCTTGGGCTCGTTCGTGCCCGTGACCTGACCGAAGTGCTTGGCGTTCTGCTCGTGCTCCTTGGCCATCTGCTCCCACTTCTCCTTCATCCCCAGGTCGGGCGAGGTCTCGGCGGCGTGATGAATGTGGTTTGCCCACACCTGAGCCTTCTGGGGCAGCGACAGGCTGCCGTAAGGCTTGGCATTGCCGTAGAACGGGGGAGCGTTCTTGTACTGGTCGAGCCACTTCGGGTGCGGCATGACCATCCTGGCGCCCTCTTGCTTCTCGTAGTGGCTGGCGTTCTGGGCGTGGCGCTTGGCCTCTTCCAGTAGCGCCTTCTTGGTAGCTGTATCGGAGGTCTGGTGAGCCTGATCGCTGGCCGCCTGAGCCCAGGTGAGGGCCTTCTCGGACTGAGGAAGACCTGCGTACTCGTGGTTGCTCGTAACGGTCGCGTCGGCTTCATCGTTCGGGTGGAACTGATAGTCCGTGGCGTCGCGCGGGTGCGGGATCGACTGCTCCAAGATGTGCTGCTGGCCGCTCGGTGCTGCCTCGGCAGCTTCGCCGTTCATGTGACGGAAGTTCGCCTCATGCTTGGCCTTCTCGTCTTCGTCATCCGTGGCCATCGCGTGCATGAGGGCCTTGTGGGCGTTGTCTACCTTGCCGTAGATCTCCCCCATGGCCTTCTGGTCTGCCAAAGTCTTGACCTTGTCGTTCTTGGGCGCGTAGCTGTAATCCACGTCCTGGTGCGGCAGGCCGCTCTGGTCGAACTTAAACTTACCGCCACCGGGCTGGCCGGGCACGCCAGGAGGGTTCTCCTGGAGATGCTTCCAGTTCTCCATGTGGTCGGCATGCTCAGACTCATAGGCTGCTGGAGTGAATGATTTCCAAGCCTTGATCTTTTCGGTCGGGGAGAGCTTCTCGTAACCAGACCCGTAACCTTCCGGCGCCGTCTTGTACTTCGGCATCGGGTTCGGCAGATATTTGATCCACTGATGTTCTGGGTTATCAAAATCGAAGTTATCGCCCTCTGCCGCAGCCGCAGTGGCCTTGACCTTGGAGTTGTGCTTCTCCCACTCAGCCTTCTTCTCCTTGGCCGGGAGCTTATGCCAGTCGTGGTAGTCGCCACCTCCCCAGAACGGAGGAGGAGAGTCGGTCTCCTTCGCCTTCTTCTGCTTCTTTTCCTTGTGGACGGCAGTCTGAGCTACGAAGTCCTTCTCGCTGAGGGGCTTCTTGCCCGCCTCGGGGTTCGCGGCGAAGAACTGAGCATTGGCCCAGTGCTGCTTGGCGTCGTCGTTGCGCTGGTACTGCTCGTGGTGCTTCGCCCACATCTTGGCCTTCACGTAGGGTGAGCCAGTCTCGTACTCCACCTTGTTCTGCGGACCTAGGCCGGGCGGACCCTTGTCGTTGTAATCGAAGTGGAAGGGCTGCTTTTTGGTACCGATGGTCTGGAGGCCCTTCTCGGCCTGGTCGTGGTGAACGACGAGGTTGGCGAGGTTGCCAGCGTGCTGATTGGCTGCTGCCTTGTGAGAGAGGCTGGAGTCCCCTTTCATATTCTCGGCCTGCTGGTTGTGATAATTCATCCAGGACGAGACCTTAGTCATCTGTCCCCATTGCTGGTAGTGCTTGGGGTCAACGTGCGGAGGGGGCTCGCCGTAGTCGAACGGATTAGGCGGCTCCCAGCCTTCGATGTCATTGACCGGCTTTACAGGCTTGGCGTTGCCCTGGTTCTTCTCTTCTTTTTGCTTATGGTAGAGGTAGTTCTCGTTGTGCTTGTCGGCTTCTTCCTGGTGATGGGATGCTACGTCAGGCTCCTCTTCGTCCTGCGCCGCCTGCTCATGGTGCTGCACCCAAGCGCTGGCTCTGTCAGCGAGTGACTTGCCGGACCACTCCTCGTCCATCTCAGTTCCCGGAGGAGCCTGGTGATAGTCAAACTCCTGCGGAGAGTAGGTGTTATCGGGATTAGCCTTAGGCTTCTCAAGGTAGCCCTTATCCTGTGCTTCTTTAGTGGCCTTCTGGGCGTGGAAGAAGTGGACGTTCTGCTTGTGCTTCTTGGCTTCCACTTCGTGCACGCTGCCGGGGTTCGTCTCGGCCTTGTTCGAGTGGTAGACGTGCCAGGCGAGGGCCTTCGACTTCGGGTCGTATCCGAGGTAGTTGTCGATGTCTTCGTCGGTCGAGTGATCCGGCGGCTGATAGTCGTAGTTGAACTTGTGGGGCTGCTCGGCCTTCTTCTTGGGTTTGGAACTCTTGGGGTGCTTTACCTTGTTCAGCTCCTGGAAGTTCTTATAGTGCTCCTGGGCCATCGCCAGGTGACCCTGCTCAGCGGAGGAGCCTGACTCGACTTCCTTTGCCTTCTCAGAGTGGAAGGTATGCCAGGAGTGAGCCTTCTGGGCGGGACTCATCTCATTGTAGTTCTTCTGATCCGGAGCCTTCCAAGATCCCACGCTGATCGGTGCCTGCTCCTGATGGTAATACTTCGGATGGTCCGGGGAGAGAGCGCCGAGAGCATTGGTCTTGGGCTTACTCTTAGACTTCTTCTCGCCCTCTTCCGTCAGCTTCTTATGGGTATTCCAGTAGTAGTCTGCAGAGGCCTTGTGAGCGGCATATTCTGGCGTTCCAGGCTTGGCTTCATTCGCCTTGGAGTCGTGGTGAATGTGCCAATTCATCGCCTTGGCAGGCGGGGTCATCTTCTCGTAGTCAGCCTTGGTGGGCGCCTTCCAGTTGCCAACACTGGAGGGAGGGACCTCAGGCAGCTTGGTCGTAGCCGGCCCCTTGACCTTGGAGGCCTTGGGCTTCTCGTCTTTTCTGAGGGGGAAGATAGCCATGCGCGTAGAGGTAAGATTGCCGTCTAGCGCCAGTGCTTGGTGGTCAGGTGGAGGCCGTTCAGATGCACACCCCAATAAAGCGTGCTGACCAATTTATGCTTACGGTAGGCGACCATAGCTCTGATCGGCACATCGTAAAACTCCGGGAGGGAGCCGTCGGCGTACGGCTCGTCAACGGAGCATTTGCAATCGTGGAGGGAGTATCTCATGGAGGATCTAGGAATCGAACCTAGCGTGCCAGGGGCGACTGGTTTACAGCCAGCTTCCCCACCTTGGGGACTATCCTCCGAGGGGCTTCTTACAGTTACACTGCTGGTAGGAACACTGGTCTACCACGACATGGAGCTTCTTTTGGTCCTTCTTCCAGTCGTATACGCAGGCAGCAAACCAAATAGGATACAGCCACCAGGGCGCATGCCCATCAACAAGGAAAAAAGTTCCAAAAATTACCCAGGCGATGGCGCTACCCTCCAGACGACTAACCCAGAATCAACGAATGACTGTGCATGGTTACATCGTATGCAGAGCACCCTTCGCATCTGGAGCGTCTTGTGGTCGTGATCAAAATGTGCGCAGTTCCCCTTTTTATCGGTCTGCAGCAAAAGTTCCCGCTGACATTGTTCGCAGCGTCCGGCGCAGCGTTCCCACATAGCATTCAGCTCTACAACCGAAGTCTGAACACCGACCTTAGCAAAATTCCCCTTCTTTAAGGTGAGGTATTTGTGCTGGTCTACTTTTGCCGCTTCGCGATAGCGCTTGTTTCTAAGTGCCACTCTTTCGGGGTGGGCCTTAGCCCATTCCTTGGAACGTTGATCTCTACGAGCCTTCTGTTCCGGGGTAAGCTTCCGCCTTCCAGCTCGGTGGTATTCCCGGTTGGCAGCCCTGCGGCGTTCAATAGATTCTGGGGATCGACCCATATACCCTGATTACACCCCAGGAAAAAAGCCGGGCGTCGTGGCAAGACGTGCCCGGTAAGGTAGAATCAGGCCGTTCGCGTACTGGGACGTTCGGCTGTGCCTCTTGCCACCTAACCCGCTGGCCAATTACTCCAGGCCAACCACCTCCGGCAGTGCCGGATTACTCATAAAGATTGTATCTAGGGCAATTCCATCTTCTTGCAGCACATCACGCACACGTCCTGGAACTGCCAATGGCGCCAGATCCTGCAGGTCACTCGATTCCAGCTCAGGATGATGGATTCCTTCAGCCACTTGGGGGCGCCGAGCATGAAACCGTGGTCGTAGCCCCAGAGGAGCCAGTGCCCTTCGCGGACGATGCCCATGGTACGGTTGATGGGCCGGGGCTTTTGAAAGAGGCTGGCGAAGATGCTCATGGCAGAAGGCGGTACTCGAAAAGTCCCCTGCTACGCTCGCCCCGAGACCGCTTCTCGACGGTCCACGAACCGAACTTCGGCTTCCTCAGGTGGCGAAGCTGGGCAGAGATAGAAGCGGGCGGGTCACCAGTGATGGATGCGATCTCGGCCAGAGTGCGCCACTGGGCGTCGAGCATCGATGCCTTGACTCGCTCCAACTGGGTGTCCAGGCGGGCATTGTCGAGAGCAGGGACATAGTCCGAGCCAGCGTACTTATACTCGTTATCACTCATTGTATTTCTTAGCCTCCGAAAGGATGTACTCCTTGGTACGAACGCGGCGCAGCTCAGCAGATTGGCGGAGGAGGAACTCGTTCATGCTGCGGACGATCTCCTGGAGGTCTTCGACGGTGGGCTTGCGACCGTGGCGCAGCTCACTCTCGTGACTCATGTTGCAGCCCACTCGGGGCTCGTCGTCCCTGTGACCGAACAGCCTTCCGCACCACTGACACTGACTAACCATTTGACACCCCTGGGTAAATATAGACCTGGATTGGTCGTTGTCGCAATCTCTCGCGCACTATCTACACTACACCCTAGATCTGACTATAGGTCGTTGGGGTGCTCCATCTCCTCGATTTTCCTCAGGAGTTCGTCTACCTGGCAGTTGATCGAGCACTCGCATTTGTGGTGGTCGCGGTACAGCTTCAGCACGTCCTTGAGGAGGTAGACCTTGCGGATGGCGAGATCGCGCTGCTCGGCGTACGGCACGTAGCAGCCGGTCTTGTGCTCCGACATCGTCGGGCGCATACAAGGCTGGCCCTCGCCCTCACAATTTCCGCACATCATGGCGTGGCCTCGGGCTTGCCACACTCCTGGTTGACGTGATCGACTTGCTCCCCCTTGAAGCGGAACATGAACTCAATCTTCTTGTCGCCGTTTGACGCCCATCCACTTACAGTGACGGAGAGGAAGCGCTTGCCGTTGGCCTCGCGGAACTCGCCATAGCCGTTGGTCACGTTCACCTTGTCGCTGGTGACGTGGGGCGCGATCACGAAGGTGCCGTCTTTGGCCACGACGACCTTGGACTCGAACACCTGGACCAGGCTGATCTTCTTGTCGTGAAGGTCGCTCACCTGGACCCGCACGGTGATCGGGTCGGGAGTGAGAGTCGTCTTGGTGCCTTCCATCGAAAACACACGCTCAAGGACTCCATCATACTTTCCCACGAGCTGGCTCTTGGTCGGCAGGGGGCAGGTGGATGCTGCCAGGATCATCATCGCTACGATTGTGTTCATTTATTTTCTCGCTCGGGGTAAAACGGTGTCTACTAGGCCCATTTCCTTGGCGGTTTCAGCGCTCATGGCCCACATCTTGATCTCGCTGCTCTCCAGCGCCTCTTCGCACTCGCTGGCCTCGACCCTTCCTTGGGAGGCGCTCGTGAGTGCGAGGCAGAGAGTGTGTGTAAGTTCGGTCTCGATCAGCGCCTTGCGCTTCTTGTCTTCGTCGGTGTCGTCCTTTTCCCTAGGGATGGCGGGCTTGTGGAAGACCAGCAGGGCGTCCTTGGCCATCTCGCGCTTGCAAGGGATCATCTCGAACAGCCAGGCATCCATGCTGATGGCGGCATCGTAGACCCGGCAGACCAGCGGGACGGGAGCAGTCCGCAGCTCCTCTACGATCTTGAAGCCGGCGAACACGTAACCGCCCCGCCCGTCGAGAAATACGTCAATCTCTCGCACATTGATGCTTCGGGCGGTCTCGACCACGGTATGTGCGGCCTTGTCGGAGTCCAGCTTGATCTCGGGGAGGCGCAGGGCGAGGACCAGGCGGCTGGTCGCGGTGAACCTGGCATTGCGGAGGATTGCGTCGGTCAGCGGGTCCAGAGGCCTGAACCTCTTGATCAGGTCCATCTCTCTGGCCGCCTTATCCAGCTCGTAGGAGTGATTCGGCGCGGGCTTCGGAGGAGGCGTCGGCTGGGAACACCCAACCATCCAAAGCGCCCAGAAAATGAAGAAACAGAGGACAATTCCCCATACGAGCGCTTTGCAAGCAAGCTGTAGATGTTCCATGCCTAATTACACCCTACGATCACTTGCAGCAGCTCTTTCCTACGTGGTAGGGGCACTCAGCCAGATTGAAGGCCAGGGCGCAGGTGCAGGTATAGGGTTTCTTGACGCACTTGCTTCGCTTTAGGACTTCATGGCTCTGCTCGGCGTTCATCGCCTCTTCCCCCCAACGAGCCCCGAACCACTCAAAGCCAAAATACTCAGCGGGCTCGGCGTCGTTCATGTCGTCTTCGTACATCAGCCATTCAATGAGGGCTTCGGAGTGCCGGTCTCTATTCAAAGTAAGGTTCCTCCATGGCTGCCTTGCACATGGTGCGAGGTATGGTTTCGTTAATCAGTGGGTTGGAGTGATCGGTCCAGCAGGCGAGGCAGAGACCCCCGCCACGATACTTGGAGGTACAGCTCACGGGAGGCAGCCAATGGGTGGTCTCGCCGTCAGCGGTATGACGGTGAACTTCGTTGATGGCGCTGTAGCCCGTTTGACTGGCGGCTATGAGTGTTTGCCACTTACGTGTTTTCTTTCTCTTCTTTGCCATTGAGGGCCTGCCGGGCGAGGATGCGCAGCGGCTCGCCGTAGAATTCCCGGCTTTCTGCGATCTGCTCCAAGGTGGTCCTAAGATTGTCGCGTTCCTCAGCGATACGCATGCCCAGCTCGGCGTACTTGTCCAGGCGCTCGTCGGCGCAGGCAAGCTGACTCTCGTACTGGTCCAGCAGGGCACTAAGTCGGTCTAGCTTCTGATGGGCCTCGGCCAGCTTCGTCTCGCCCAGGCGAACCAGCTCGTACTGCCGATACATATCCTCGGCTCGATAGTAAGTATTCCGGCTGTGACGCTCTTCCCACTCCTTACGGCGCTGCCGACCCTCAGGGCTCATGTCGCAGGTGCAGCCCTCGGGGCAGTCACCCGTGTGTCCCCAGCTCTGGTAGTAGTCGTTAAACTGAAAATCAAGTTTGTTCATCGATCTCTCCGAAGTACCATCCGTATGAGAACATGCGGATGTCGTAGGGGCTCCAGCAAAAAGTGATCTTCCGCTCAGGGTAGTCCTTTCGGTGTCTACCCTCGTGCCCCTTCTCCAGTTGACAGGTCATATCCGAGGGCTGCTCGGGGCGTCGGTCGTCGCAGGTCATTTCTTGTCTTTGCGCAGGATGGCCCAGGCTAGGAATCCGAAATACACTACAATTCCCAGAACCAGGACCGGTCTCACGTCAATCTCCGTTGTCCGATGGGTCATAGTCTTCGATCCACTTTCGGCTACGGACCAGGAAAGTATCCTCAAACTCCCAACCAAGCTGCTCAAGCTGCTCGTACAGGTCACCGGGGATCTGGCCGGTACCCTCGGCAGTGCCCCAGTCGTTGGCGAGGGCAAAGGCGAGATTGGTCAGCTTGGTGATACGGTCGTACGCATTGGCCAGCTTTTCCTGGAGATTCAGGATTTGGGCCTCCAACATCACAATCTCAGTGCGCTCGTCGTTCATGCCCCATCTACACCCTGCAATGGACAATCGGGGGCACAAGGCGTACCCAATTCCCAGCAATAGCCGTGCATTTTCTCGGTCAGGCGGATAAATTGGACCAACGGGTCCAGCTCTCGCACCTTATCAAGGAAATCAGCCCGGAAATACCTCTTAACGACCGTGGAATTAGTGAAAACCTTGAGGTATTTATTTGCCTGACTCAGCGCTTCGCGGGCCTCGACCAGCTCCCTGCGCGTGGCGATCAGCTCCTCGACGGCATCGAGGTAGTCAGCGCACTTACCATCGTGCAGATTGAGAGCGTCCTTGATTGCTCGGACCAGCTCCATCTCAAGCTGAGTCGCACCTTCGTTGAGGGCCTTTAGTTCGGCCTTGCGGATAGCTGCCTGGATCATTCGTACTTGTCCTTCTGGCAAATCATCAGGTCGGAATAGTTACTATCCCCCATGTAATGTAGGATAAGGTCGCCTCGGCGCTCCGTGCGACGCTGGGCCAGACAACCATCGCACTGGTTGCTGCCCTCCTTGGCGCGGGCGAGTGCGGCGCGCGTTCTGAGAATCGCCTCCAGGCCCACCATCAGCGCGTCCACATTCAGCGACGGCACAGGCGGCGACTGTTCGACCAGCACCAGCGCCTCCATCAGCTCCCTCGCGAGGGCCTCGGCGCGTTCGGCGCGCTGGCGCTGGTCCTTCTGATTGAGGAGCGACAGCTTGTGCGTGTCCGGGTCCACCCAATCCTTGCGCTGCTCCACCTCCGCCCGGGCCGTGTCGCGCTCTTGCCACGCCTTGTTCAGCTCGCGTTCGGCGTCCGCATGCTGCGCCTGGGCCGCGTCGCGCTCTGCGATGACATCCATCGCCGCCTGTTGCGCGCGGCACGTCACACCTTTCAGCCGCTCCACCTCCGCCCGGACTTCTGGCAGCTTATCGTGACAGTCGCACACCTGCTCTCTCGTCCTGTCCAGGGCATCGCGCAGCCGCTCCACCTTGGCCTGGGCCTCTCTCAGCTCGACGGACTCCGACTCGTCCACATCGAGCAGCTTGCGGTGTAGCCCAGCCACCTCCGCCCGCGCCGCGTCGAGGTCGCGCCGGGTGGCATCGAGGGCGTCCTTGCACTCGCCCACGTAGTACGGGCAGCGGTCGTCCAGCTTGACCAGGAGCGCGCGGATGGCGGCGGCGGCGCGGCCGGAGTGCGGATAGCCTTCTTCGTTCAGCCCATCCAGCGTTTCGAGCAGCGCGTCGAGGTCGTCGGCGGGCGGGCCGTACTCGACTGTGGCTGCGAAGGTGGTGAACTCATTGACTCCGACCGGCTGCCCCGTATCGGCGGGCGGAACTTCCGCTTCCATCGGCTGCGCTGAGCCAAGATTTCCGCGCGCTCGGTCTGCAGCCTGTTCCATCTGCTCTTTTGTCAGAATACCGGCTGGCGGCGCGGCGGGGCACCCCTTCTGATGTACCGCCGGGATGGGCCGGGGGAACCACTCCGGGCACGTGCACGCGGGCGGCGTAATCCGGTCGCTCACTTTCCCTCCAGGATAGAGGAGCATTGCTCCCAATGGTTCTTGCCGTGCGAGATCCGCCAGTCCGTGCAGTCACAGCCCTCAGGGCGGAGCAGGATCAGGTCCAAGTGCAGCCACATCGCTGAGGACTGACCGATGGTATAGAGGTTACGCTTGAAGCTCTCGTATTCCTTACGGTACATCTTTACCATGCTGCCACCGGCCTCGACGTTGGCAATGCGGTCGGCCAGCTTGAGGACCACGGCCTTCGGGCCAGCCTCGCGGATCTTGGGATAGGTGAGGGCATGTCGCACCTTACGGTTCTCGCCAGGCTCGTTGGTCACAGCACCCACAAGGCGGGCGACCTCGGCCCCGAACAGCTCCTCGATCTGCTTCAGCTTGGTGCCGGTATCCTCGACCACATCGTGCAGCCAGGCAGCGGCCAGCATCTCGCCGTCGTCCACGCCAGGGCCCCCAAAGCGACGGAGCACGGCCTCAACGGCTGCCAGGTGGTGAGTGTAGGGCAGGTCGCCGCTGTAGGTCTGCCCGGCGTGCTTGACGCTGGCGTAGTAGCGGGCGAACTTGAGCATGAGCGCGTCGCGCTCCTCCAGCAGCTCCTGATGGGCACGGACCGCAGTATCGATGTCGCTCAGTGTGATCATTTCTTCCTCTTAATGTAATTACACCCCGTGGCCGTCCGGACAGCCCAGGTCAGGGTACTTGCCAGCAATGGCCTTATAATCCTCGCAGAACTTGCAGCCTTCGTGGCCAGGGGAGCAGTTGGGGCGTTCCTCTCCGCCAAGTTCTGGACGCCAGGTGGATGACGAATTGAGTTCATCCTCCAGAGCGAAGACGCCCAGACAGGTGGCACATCGGCCTTGCTTGTCGCCGTGGCACGAACACTTATCTTCGTACTCGGCGAGCAGCTCTAGCACCTCTGTCAGCAATTCGGGAGCAGGCCTCACTTCTCCCCCAGAGCGTCTTTGATCACACTGCGCACACGCTCCCACTCAGCGTCGCGGTCCTTGTTGGGAGACAGACCGCCCATCCGTGCCCACATGACACTGGCCGGAGGCATCACGTCGCGCTCGTAGAGGCGGATGGCTTCGCGGAGAAGGCTGATACGGGCCTGCTCCTGGATCAGGAGGCGGCGCAGAGCATCGATCTCCTCCTGGTAAGGGGAGAGGCGGGCTTCGTTCAGGATGGCGTCGAGGGTCGGCATATCTACCTTACACCCCAGGAGCCGAGTTATCGTGCGTGTGAGATTCCTTGCGCGGCCAGAACCAGTACGCACACCAGAAGAAAATCAAGGGGTTGAAGAAGAGTCCCATTATCCTTGCCCTCCTTGGGCAGCCGCAATCTGATTCGCTCGCGCCATCTCCGTGCAGTGCTTGCAGAACCCCTCGTACCAGTCAGGCAGATCGAGCATCGCCTTGGAGGCGAGGGCCGTGCCCAGGCTCGTAAAGTGTCCGCAAATATCGCAATCCACCCACAGCCACAGGTCTTCTTCGTTCATCGCCCGGCCTTCCCGTAGAGATCGCAGTCCTTGTCGTGCACGACGCAGAACCTGCCGTCAAAGTCACGTGAGGTGCGGCAGAGGCAGGGGCGAGTCTTCTTCATCAGGTCCTGGAGTGCCTGGGTGGGCTTGGGGTTCTCCATCGACTCCACGACTTTCTGCATGCTGGCCTCAGTGATAACAATGGCCGTGCCCTTCGGAGAGATGGGGCGGACCTTGATCACGTCCTTGCTGCGCTCTACGACCTCCCAGCCCTCGGGCGGCGTCCACGTCTCCCAGGTGGCCTCGGTCGGCACGTTGGGATCGCTCTCCAGCTCAAAGTCGCTGGTCAGGTCGTTGAGCAGCTTCTTCCTCTCCCTTTCCTTCTCCAGCTCGCAATCGCTGCGATGGCCGTAGTAGAACGTGTCGTCCTTGCACGTACACCGAGCAGTGACGTTCACCCCCAGAACTGCCTTCTTCTCGATGCAATCCTTGATCGGGGTCTTGTATTGCTTAACGAAGGCGTCGCGCTTCCTGGCCCACTCGTTCACATGCTGCCTGGTGTGCAGGGCGTAAGCATCCTCGTGAAGTAGGTTAACGGCCTCCTCCAGGCGCTCCAGCAGGCACTGGGAGCACGCCTTGAGAAACACGTCGTGGCGGCACATCTGGTTCATCCAGGGCTCAATCATCACGCCCCTCCCGAACGAGGGAGTAGACGAACCACACGACCATCGCGAACGCGAAAGCGCCCGCAAATACCAAGATCCCCAGGCCGTGCCCAAAACTATCAATCCACATGAGGAAAAAGACGAGGCTGGCAATAATGCCCATGATTACGAGCGTAATCGCCAGGGCCATTCCAAGGTCAAAAAGCTTGTTCACTTGCGCTCCGGGATGGTGAGGGTGCGAAGGATGTTTCGGGCGTTCTCGACCGCCTTGTCGAGGGCTTCCATGTAGGGGCAGCGCCAGGGCATGTAGAAGTCCGGCTTGGCCTTGATCATGTCGATCAGGTTACGCGCGGCGAAAGCCACACCAGCCAGGCGGCTGTACTCGGACAGCTCAGTTTCAGGGCTGGGGGCGTGGGTGCTCTTGGGGTTGGAGATCTCGCTCATGCCCCATTACACCCCAGGGCTCACTCTAGGGGCGCGTCAGAGTCCCACTCGTAATCCTGCCCGTCCATCAGGGATAGATCGAGAGCAAGCAAAGTATCCAGCTCGCGCTGCATCTCGCTCATGGGGCATTCGACATCATCCACGGTGAAGTGTACGAGGATGTAGTCACGGATGTGGGCAGGCAGCGTGGGATCGCCTGGGATGACCGCCAGCGCACCGCACACGAAGCAGGGCTCGCGGGTCGAACTGCGAGAGTAGGCCTTGGAGAAAGGCTGATTGAGACCATAGCGCATCATCAATCAGGCTCCTGGACTACGAACAGCACCTTTGTCCCCGAACTGCAGCACAGCTCGCCATCCAGGTAGAGGTGGGGGATGATCACGGCGGCCAGCATCCCGTTGGTGTAGGCCTCGGTGATGTTGCTGGGTACGTCATTGCCACAGTGCCAGCAATAGCTGAGCACCTGCCTGACCTGCATAGCCATGGGATCGACTAGGTTGTCCATACCTCTATCGCGCGCCAGTCGAGATTACTTCTCGGTCTCGACACCGTTGTACTCGTCCATCATGGCCTTGGCCAGCTCAAGCTGAGCGCCGGCATCCCGTAATGCCCTAGCCGCCATTCGCATTGCGTTTAAGATTGTGGTTAGGTGATTAGGGTCCGCGCCTGCCTCAAGGTCCTTGGCGACAGACTCCAAAGCTGCGGCATGACTATCGTAATAGGTCTTGAATCCCATGTTATCCTCCCAGGCAGAACCCACAGACGTGGGCGATTCGGTCAGCGATTAGATAGGGATACGGTCCCATGCAAGCCAAGCGGATGCAGAGTCGTCGGATCAATTCCATTCTCCAACGTACTTACACCCCTTGAAGTCCGTCTCCATGGAGATGGCGGCGTCAACCTGCTCATCGTACTGGGAGATCACGATGCGGCCGATCTGGCTGCTGAAGGCATCGAGGACCATGTGCAGCTCCTGACCCTTGGGGTCGAACCACACGCTGCCCCTCATGGGAGTGTGTGGACGTGCCGCACATTCCGGGCAGGGCAGGTAGACGGTCGGGCCCAGGCCCCACTTCGACATATCCTGCTGTAGGTGATAGCCGCACACCTGGCAATCGCACGACGAATAATACTTCACCATTTTTCCATTCTCGTAGCGATAGCTCATTCCTTCTCCTCAACTGAAAATGTGAAGGTGAGGGGCTTCGGGGGCTCAGTGTCGGGCGTCCCAGGCGGGGTATGGGCATCGCACAGCGTCTTGACCCAGCCAGTGCTGCGAACCCTGCCCGGGGCTCCACACTCCTCGCAAGTCTTGTAGGACTCTTCCTCGGCCTGCTCGATACGGTCGTGGGCCGCGCCAGTAGCGGCGCCGATGTAGAAGCGTAGCCCTCCCCACTTCTCCTTGACCTGATAAAGTTGGCGGTTCCAGCCCAGCTCTACGAGATCGTCGTACAGCTTGAGGACCATGGGGCGCCAGCCTTCGCCAACGCAGGGTAGGAACGTGGTCTCAAAGTCCCATGCCCTGCCATTCCAGCCGGTGACCGGGCGCTTCGTGTCAGGGGTAACCTCGCTCATAGGGCCCCTCGATAGCAAGAAAATACAAGCACCAAGGTCAAGAAGAGGATGGTGGTAATCCCCACCACAAAGGTCAACGCCTCCCAATCCCTAAAGAACTCTTTCATTGGTCATCCCCGATCTTGCCCTGGGCGTGGAGCAGCTCGTGCTCCAGGTTCTCAGGGAGGAACACGTCGTAGACGAAGATCTCCTTGGCCACCTTGTCGGTGTAGCCGACCGTCCAGCCGCAGGGGGTGTACGGACCCTTGGCCCCGCTGGCCTCGTGGGTAGAGTTGGCGCAACCCAGGCCGCTATCGTTCAACGCGGAGCGCTTGCTAGGGAAGGGGCGGGGGCACACATACACCGTATAGCCCGGCGCTCGGTCGTCCACGTAGCGCTGGCAGGCGATGGTCTCGTGACCACCGGGGCTCGGAACAGTGGCACAGCCTGCGGCAAGGACAAGAAGGATAGTCAGCTTTTTCATTGTTTCACCAGATCGAGAATGATTGCCAAGGCCACGAACGGAACGAGCAGCCCAAAGATGATTGCCCCCAGCTCCCCTGTCGCGAAGGAGGCCCATACGGTAAACGCCGTGAAGGCGATCAGCAGGAAGATGAAGCTCTTGCTCTTCACTTTTTCTTCCAGAAGAAAACGTAGTTTCCGCACTTACAAATACCAGTCCCCGGAAGCTGGGCCTTGCACAACGGGCAGGTTCGGATTTCCCAGACGATGGAGAGGTAACTCATGTCTCATTACACCCTATATCTTCATCAAAGGTATAGGCAGCCTTGTTGTGCTCGGCGGCATCGATCAGGTCCTGCCAGCCCTGGAGGGCACGCACGAATGGGGCCCCCTGCCACTCGCCTTCCTTCATGCGGCGGTAGGCCTCAGCGAAGTCGCACCCCGCCACAGCCTGGCAGTAAATATCGGCATCCACGTAGATGTCGCCGACCTCCTCGTAGTACCAGCCAACCGACAAGCCGTTGGAGTCATAAAGGCGCTTCTTCATCGGTCAGCCCTCAGCATCCGGTTTTCATCTTCCAGCTCCCCGATCTGCTTCAGCCGGTAGTCGGCCATCTGCCGGGTGCTCTCCAGGACCTCCTGGGCGCGCTTCAGCCTCTGCTCGACCGCAGCCAGCCGCTCCAGGGCGTCTTCCAGCGCCTGGTGAATGCGGGGGTATTTATTTTCGTCGGGGATATAGGCCTGCTCGTCCAGGTCCTTGGCCATCTGCAGGAGTTTGCCGCCGGCATGCCGGGCGGCAGCCGGGACACCCTGGATAGACGAAAAGCCCGGCTGGCCCACGGGGGTCAACTCAGGCTCTAGGGGGTTCGAGGGGAGGGTGGCGTAATCTGCCTCAAACCACGTACCGCCCTCATTCTGTATGGCCATATCGGCCAGGGTCAGCTTACAGTATTCGTCTATTACCTTCTGGGTAAGGTTGGAAGAGAGTTCAACCCTGCGGGCGAAGTCACCAAGAACGATCACCCAGACTTGAGTCTCTTCCAGTGTATCCATAAAGATTGCTACCTCAGTCGTCGTCCAGGTTGATGTAGTGAATTAGAATCCGAATGCCGTTACCTATAAACGCAGTGATAGCGCTGGCGCACACCACTCCCTCAAGGTCGTTGTGGGTGATTGGGGTGCCGGCTGCCCAGCAGATGATTCCAAAGGAGGCAGACCCCAGGACGGCAGCGATTGCCGGGGCGGCAAAGATAGAGAGGAGGTTCAGGACGAGCTTCATTTGGTCTCCACTCCAAAGAATTCGCCCTCGGGGGTGAGGAGGGATTCGGCTTTGAGGTCGGCGTCCCGGACTGTCTCTTTGGCTAGAGCCTCGCTGATCTGGATGACTCCCTCGCGGAAGCGCTCATAGCGGATACGGGCCTGGGCCTCCTGGAGGACCTGAGCCTCGGTCAGGAACTTCCCGAACATGCCGTTCATCACTGCCTGGACGGCCTTCACAAACTCGGGGAGGGTGGCATTCACGTCCGAGGCGTGGCGCTCCAGCAGCTTACGGAGGGTGTGGGAATAGATTCCGCTCATAAAAATATCCCGGGCTTCCCCGGGCACCTGTAGCCTTTCTTGACCTATCTACACCCTAATTCAGATAGTCGTCTTCTTTGTGGCCATGCTCCAGGAACCAACGGATGTAGCGGACGTAAGCCTTCAACTTACGTCTACGCTCCAATTCGTGGCGGACCCAGACCACCAGGACCCAGGCTGCGGGTATACCCATCACGCCGATCACCGAAACAGCCGTTAGAATTTCGAGGCCGCTCCAGGCACGCATGGCATTAGTGGAGGGTCACACAGTCAGGGATTTCGGTGTAGTATTCTATCTCACCGGGCTTGCGCCAGAGATCGTATTCTTCCTCGGGGAGGGCGAGGGTCCCGCACTTCATGCAGGAGGCCCCACAACGGACGCAATCGGTGGTCGAATACTCGTTGACCTCCAGCTCGTGCCCTGCATGCATGTAGGTGGCGTGGACTCTCTGATGCACTATTCGTCCTTCAGCAGTTTCAGGTGGCGCTCGGTCTTGCTGAAGCGCTTCTCGTAGTTCGCCTCGGCCGCCTCGATCAGCTCGGCGTCGGCGTGGACCGCGCGGAGGGCCTCGATAAACTCGCGGTTCATACGCTCGCGGGTGTTCTCGTCCATCACGTCGAAGGACTTGTTCAGCGGGTGCTCCTTCGGCTTGTGGAAGTCCTGCCCGTCCTGCCAGAGGGCCACGATGATCACGACGAAGACGACGATGGTGAACGCCCCGAAAGCTGCCAGGGCGCCGACGATGTGATTCATAATTTCTGGGCTCATATCTCGTCTACACCCTCCAGCGGCTTTCTGAGAAACACCGTGTGGCCAAGTCCGTGTTGCCACTCGACAACTACCTCGTAGCCTTGCGCTAGCAGCTCCATCAATCTCTCGGGGCCATGGTACTGGCCCTGGTCATCTCTCAGCAGTCCTACAATCTTCACATCGAATAGTTTCGGGGGGTTAGACATTCAGTCCATCCTCTCGTGGGTGTGAAGGTAAGATTGCCGCAGCTACTCGATCTCCTTATTAAAATTCCAATCTCCGAGGTAATCTCGCCAGAAGATGCGCTCGGTCTTGCTGAAAAAGTACCAGGGCTTCTCCTTGCCGCTGGTCCAGACCAGGGTCCAGGCAGGAATAGGCTCGGAAGGGCCTCCGTTGGCCCCAGGACGCACGTTGAGGATGACCCTGTGAATGTGGGTGGCTTTGCGCCTGTAGAGCCTCCAGGGCCTCACGGGGAGGTTTACGGGCCCATGGCGCTTGCCCTGCCGGCAGGGGCTGGCCGGGACCAGGGCACCCTGGGGGTCGGAGATCATCATGCTTTCAGGCTCACTGTAATCAAACGAATACACAAAATCGTGATATCCGCCCTTCAGGCAGAACGTGGTGAAGGCCCAGGGATGGTCATGGGCCCCTCGGTCGCTATCCGAGCGCAGGATCTTGTGCAGGTAGAGGTTGCCGCGCTTGGAGCGCCAGAGGAACCAGCGGCGCAGATAGAGCACCTTCTGGCCCCCCTCGGGATTCCGGATGTCGTAGCGCCTGAACAGCAGGTTCAGCAGCCACTCAATCACTTGCGACGCCCGCCCTGCTTGTTGTACTTGCGGAGCAGCGCTGCGCGAGCTGCGCGCTTGGGATTGCCAGGGAGAGAGCGCACGGCGCTTTCGAGCCAACGGGGCTTCTCTTCCTTGTTCGAGCCAGAGCCTACGGGGCTACCGCAGACCGAGCACTTCGCACGACTGTCCAGGGCCATATTTTCTCCTTGGCCCTAGTACACCCCAGAAACACAAAATCCCCGAGCGTTGCCCGTCCGCTCGGGGCACTACCGGCTTTAAAGGGACCGGCTGCCCCGTTCAAGAGTCCGGGGCCACGACTCGCCAGGTCTTTAGGTGCACGCGATCACCCTGGCTATATGTCTGGATTTATCGATCTCGGCCGAGATCATCCAGGTGCACCCACAGCTAAAGAATATACACCCTACGCCGCATCCTCCCGAAGGAAAATGTCGCCCCGACGTTTGAGGTAGGCCAGACCCGCCTTCTCGAACACGGCAGTCCACTGGGGAGAGTCGAAGCGCTCGGAGAGCATCTTGCCGTGACCCAGGTTGACCGCGTCCTGAACCTCCTGGCCCAGGTCGGCCAGGTTCTTCTGGTAGTCAAACTCGGCCTTCTTGAGGGCCAGCTTGGCATTCTCCAGGTTGTTCAGGGCCTTGTTGAGATTCCGGGCCTGACCGATCACGTCGTACAGCGGGTCTCCGTTCTTCATTTCGCCTCCTTGGTGTGGTTGATGGCAGCGAGGATGACACGCAGGGCGCCATCCGGCTTGTGCAGCAGAAGAAGCTGGGCCGCCTCGCGCAGCGCATAAATCAGGGCGTCACGCTCAGCCTTGGCATCCTTGAGCAGCTCCTGGATCTCGGTGATGGCCCCGGCAGCAGCGTAGGGCCCGATCTCTTCGATACGCTTCACGAGCGCGTGGTCCACCTGCACAGCCTTCACGAGTTCCATCAGACCTCCTCCTTGTCTAACAACTGGGTTAGCGTCGCCCCCAGATAGTGCGTGGCGATGTACTCCTTGAGCGCCTCCTCCGACGGGAGCGCGGTGAGCACTCGGTGCTCGAAGCCGACAGGCTCCACCCTGACGCGCCAACTCTTGGCGTTCACCTTGAGGATGACTGCCGGGCGGCTGAGCAGCGTCTCGCCCGTGCTGCCCTCCACCTCGACGAAGGTGACGCGCGAGCCGACCTGGAAGTCGGCACCGTAGATGAAGTGGACCAGAGCCATGGCCGTCACTTTCTCACACTCAATCTCGCGATACAAGTGAGTCACGATTACCCCCTGATCACCAGCTTGGCGCCCAGGGCCCGAACGACCTTTTCCAGGACGTTACCAGTCGAGGACACGCCGTCCAGCCTGGCCCGGAAGCGACCGTTCTCGGTACGACTAATGACCACCATTCGGTCCACGCCGTTGACATCGGTCCAGTAGTTCTGGGGCTCACCACGGACGAACTTGCCATGGTCCAGCTTGGTGGGCGCAGGCTGGGGGTAGATGCACTCGACCTCGGGCACGGGCTCAGGGGTGGGGTCGGCCTCCTCGGCCTCCTCCAGGGCGAACAGCTCCTCCTGCAGCTCGTCCTGCTCGGCCTCCAGCGCCTCGGCGCAGGAGACGAGGTCGCCCCAGATCAGCTCGCGGTACTTCGGAGGAAGGGCGAAGATCGGCCCGGTGTCGTCCAGCAACAGGCACTGGGCGTCTTCCAGGTTCTGGATCACTTCCTTCAGCTCGGCGATGCGGTCGGGGCGGTTCATGGGTGAGATACTATCTCACCCAATCTCGCAATACAACTGGGTTAGAACTTACCCTCACGGCGCAGGCACCACAGTGACGGTGGCTCTCCAGGCATAGGGGGTATACAGAGACCCGCCGCCTACAGGGACCACCATCACGAGCGTCCCGCCGCCGGCAGGAACGGTTACTGTGGTGACGGCCGTATCGGGGGTGACGTTGTTGGGATTCGGGGCCGGGGCAACGGACCCCCCATACGGAAGAGTGTTCTGAGCCCAGCTCGGCTGCCAGTACCAGGAAAACGCACCGGGGACTGTCACCTGGGCACCCGAACTGGTGGTGGTGGTTTCGTAGCCATCCCAGCCCACGGTAGTCAGCGTCCACTTGCCTGCGGGGAGGTCGATGGCAACGTCCCCTGAATAGGTTTGACAGCCCTTAGTGACCGTCATCCAGATGATCGGCTGATTGGCCGTGCCGGTTCTTGCGACGATGGTCCCGTAGCCGAAGCAACCACTGACATCGGTCGTGTTCGTCACAGTGATCGTCTTGCTGCTAGTGACTACGACCACGCCTTCGGCGTTGGTAATGGTCAGGGTAAACGTGGTCGTCTGAGTGACAGTGACCTGGATGCCATCGTTCTGGTTGACGGCCACACCATTGAGGGCGACGGTGTAGTTAGGGTTGCCACCATTGGCGTTGGTCACCCAACTGATCCCCGTCACACCCCCCATGAAAATAGCGGAGGAAACGGTGAAAGCCGTGAGGGTGCAGCAGGTGTCCGGGGGCGGAGGAGGCGGGGGCGGGGGAGGCGGAGGAGGCGGAGGAGGCGGAGGAGGCTGTCCAGCATCCGGTTGCCCAGCGTCCGGAGAAGGCTGGCCCGCGTCAGGCGCCGGTTGCCCAGCGTCCGGGGGCGGAGGAGGCGTCACGTAGCCAGGGCAGCCAGGCTCAGTGCTGGGGCACGCTGGCGGCGAGGGCGGAGGGTTGGACGGCGGAGTGGCAGGCTCAGAAGCGGGACCACCGCAACCGACCACGAGGAGAACGGCGACATAGAGGGCGGAGAGTTTCATACACGCACTCTAACTCGCCCAATCTCACAAATGCAATTGGGTCCTACATGACCCCGCAAAGCAGCGGCCTCCACTGCCACTGTCGAAGAGCAGGGAGGCCACCGGGAGCCTGGGGATGGGAGGGGGAAAGACCCCCAGTCTCACAACTGTATGGTAACTGGCGGCCCCCGCCCCCACCCCCCGGGCGAACGAGGAACAACGCGGGAGCAAGGGCCGCCTGGAGCCCGCCCTCCGTAGAGGGCTTGGTGCTTAGGGCTCCACAACATCAGCAGTGGCAATAGCCACACGTGCAATTTACTGGGTGGGTAAGGTGCTCGTCGTAGTCGAGGCCCGCGAGCACACCATCGATAGAGGGGATCACACTTAGGTCTAAGATCACCATCGCTGTATCGACCATGCTGTCTGCTTCCAACGTCTTGCCCTCCTTCAAGAACTGCCTGGCAGATTCCAAAGCGATGTGGACGCGCTTCACCTGTCCCTGAATGTCCCGCATGGAACAGTCTATCCCTCCCGGTGCTCAGTGGACGACTTAGGTACCGCGAACCGAGGAGCGATGCAAGAGGCTTGATCGGGCCCGCGCTTACTTCAACTCGGACAGCTTGGTGGGGTGGAAGTAGAGGTCCCGCTCGATTCCGAGACCGTAGGGGCCCCTGAACGCCGCCAGCTCTGACAGACTGAAGTAGCCCAGTTCATCTTCCTGCAGACCTTTCACGTAGCCGAAGAAGGTGTCCACTCCGTCGTACTCCAGCACATACCACGTGCCCGAACCCGAGGGATTGAAGAACTTCACCACGGCCAGCGGATCCTTGACGTTCTCCTGCGAGCGCATCTTGGGGATCGTGCTGAGGAGCGCTCGGGTCAGCAGCTTCATCGCGGCTTCGACCTCACTTCCTGGGCCATCGCGATGTGCGTGCCCACGGCGGTGAGATACTCGCGCACCAGCCAGAGCGCCTTCAAGTGCTTTTCGTACTCCGCGCGGGCCTGGGGGAACGCCAGGTCGCCCTGCGGGTAGTAGTCGCGTCCGTGTGGAGCGGTGCGCGCGAAGGTATCGATGGCAGTGTGCACGGCGTCCATCGCCGCCATCAGGTCGGTGAGCATGTGCTCCGGGCTGGAGCCGTTCAGGTGGATAGTCGGCAGGATCATAGTCGGCATTAAAGCACCTTTCGGGGTGGGGGCGCAAGCGCGCACGCAGTACAGGTGGCGACACGGTCGTTTGGGTTCTCAAGCGTGCCTTTTGACTTGGAGAAGTGGCCGCAGACCTGACGACCACAGCCTCGGCACGTCCAGAGCAGCCGATCCGTGCCGGTGAAGCCACGGCGCTTCCGCTCGGCGGTGCAGGCAGCGCAGATGCGAGGCTTGCTCACTTCGCCTCCTCTTGGGCGCGGCGGGCCAGGGCGTACCGGCGGGCCTGAGCGGCCTCGACCTCAGCCTCGTCGTCCTTGGCCTGGGCCTTGAGGGCCTGCTCCAGGTCCGCATCGCGGGTCCAGCCGGGCTTCCAGCTATCCGCCATCTTCTTCAGCCAGGCGAGATCGCGCTTCGCGTTGGTCATCGCCCGCTGGGCGTCGTCGAGCGCCTCGGCGCGGAGCTGCTCGTAGGAGGGGACGGAGACGGTCTTATAGGACCAACCGGCGTGGGGGTCGGCGCTGGGAACCTTCTTCACCGCGTCGCCACGGGCGACCACGAAGGAGACCTTCTCGCTCTCCCACACGGTGGACTTGGTGCGAGTGCCGGGGACCAGGACGATAGGCCTGCCATTCTCGTTGCGCACCGTGTAGCTGTAGCTCCACTCGTAGTTGTCCAGGCCCTTCTCGTGAGTGACGATGACCTGAGCGATGTGATTGATGGCCTTCTTCACCTGCTCGATTGCGTAGAGCGTACCCTCGTTCGAGACCTCGAACGGGACCCAGCCGACGCAGAAGCAGTTGCCGATGATGTAGCCACAGCCGGGGCGGCGGTAGCCGTGGTTCACCATCTTGCCGTTGTTCTTGGTGCACTGAAGGTTGAAGCAGAAGGGGCAGGTGCCCTCATTCTCACGCTTCGCCTTGGCCGCCGGGGTGATGCCGAGCTGCTTCGCGCAGCGAGTGCAAGAGACCTCATTCTTGTTCTCGGTGGTCTCCGGGTAGCCGCGCCGGTGGAGCGCGTACTTCTGACAGAGGGAGGTGGTGCCGCCGTAGCGGTGGGACTCGGTCTTGAAGTGGATGATTGCCATAGACACATACTCTCACAATCTCTGGGTGGGGTCAAGCCTCCTTGCGATATAAAAAGAGTACCACGAAATCAGGTGGATGGGCCATCCTGGTCACGTGGTACTCTAGATTCAGTGTACTTGGAATCTGTAGAAGTCACTTAATCGATACTCTTCGGTCCTTTGGTGGCCAGCGCCCGGGGCTCTCGGGGAACCCGCTGAAGCATCCGGATCCGCTCCTTGAGAGGAACGCTGTATACGGTGCTGACCTTGGACGCTGCGGCGGGGAGTTCCGCATTGCAGACCGTGGCGATTGACATCTCGTCCGAGGCTTCCTTGTTCCAGTCCCTGGCAAGGCGGCGGGCCTCGGCCATGGACTCGACTTCACTATCGATTACGAGTGCTCCAGTTGCGGTTCTGAACCAAACATGCATGATTTCATACCTTTGTGCGATTGCTGGCGAGATTGCCAGGTTGATCGTGCGTATTGCTCGTAGCGTGCCAACTTTTTTCTTGCAACTTGTTGCAGAAGTACAGACTAACAGTGTCCGTTAGCCAAGCCTAATAGTGACTCCAATTCCCTTGGTGGAAGAATACCCAGCCCAATGGTGTGCGTAACGCATTGTTAGTGCGTGTAGAATGAACGGGTAGTGTGCGTAAATTGGGAGATCCATTACGCGCTCTGAGAGTACGGATTTGCCGTGAGATTTCAGAACTGAATGAGGGCTGTAAAAATGGCCTCAAAAGTGAGAGTTCTGGTGCAGAAAATGCGAAATTCGGGGATTGGCATGCTTCCGCTTCGACCAAAGGATGGGTCGAAAACGGATGGCAACTACACTCCGCGAGTGATGTTACGGTTTTACAACGACAACTACCCCACCGAGAAGTCTTTTCAGACTCTCTGCGATGGTGCGTATGTCGGGGTCGAGGTAGGGGTGCATGGTGGAGTTCTAGAGTTCGTCGGAGTCGTCCGCGAAGCCTTCGGTGCGGCCGATCAGCTTGGGCATTGGTACAACGCTGTTGTAGATTTCCCATGTGGGGAACCCGGGCGGGCGAACGTCGTAGTGCGGGGGATTATGTTGCCCCGTCCAACGCGGGTGGTCAAGCTCCGCTCCATAGTTAATCGTGACTTCGGGATGGCGCTCGTTAATGAGATCCATCATGGCCTTGAGTCCATTGCCAGCGAATGAGGCATAGTCTGGATAGCGCTCAGTGAGCTGACGCAGCACGTCCTGGCTGCTGCCCTCAAGGGCCTGGGGCAAACGCTGGAGAGCGTTACGGTATTCCAGCACGACGCGGATGTGCGGCGCGTAGTCGATGCTGGTCAGGTGTGCGACGTGCTGGGCGGCCTCGGCCGGGCTGGTGATCAGCGGGCTCACGAAAGGGCTGCTCTTCACGTCCAAGTAGTGGACACGACGGATGTCTTCCATCAGCCCAAAGATGTCGGGGTTGAAGTTCGCCTGCATTGGAAAATCGGCCTTGAGTGCGGCATAGAGAGTCTTGTCGTCGCCCTCGTAAGTGCGAGTCTGGCCGGTCAAGTGATTGGTGACAGTGACGAACATGAGTAGTAAAGATTGCGGCTACTTAGCCTTGAAGGGAGTGATCGGGACGGTTCGGGACTGCCAGCCAGGCGAGCGATGGGTCGCCAGAGCGTCCAGGTGGGCCACTCGCGTGTCGAAGTTGGTCGCCAGGTGCTCGCGGAGGGCCGGGTCCTGAACGAGCGCCAGGTGCCTTCTAAACTCGCTACGGATATTCGGAGACTTCTCCTTCCACCATTGGAAGGCGTCGTCCCAGTCCTTCTCGTAACCCTTCGGGTCCTTGTGAGACTGATCCTTGTCCACGTGGCTGAAGGAGCTGAACTGATTGCCCGTGCCATTGTAGTTAGCAACTCTGTCAGTGAGGTTCGGCGTCTCGCTCCCCCTGGAGCTGGTAACGTACTGGAAGTTCCTGCCGTTGTCGATGGCCAGCAGGCCTTTCTCGGGATGGCGTAGGAGATTGTAGCCGTGGCGGTCGAGATTGTTGCCCAGGAAGTCCATCATCTGCATCTTCTTGGCGTCCTTCAGGTCCTCGGGGCGCTCGCCAGCGAAGTCGATCCCATGCCCCTCATGTGCCACCGGATGGTAACCACGGGCCATGTGGATGACGATGGCGGGCCTGTCGCCTACGGTGTCGCCGTGGTTGTAGGTGTCGGTGTGTACCTTCATGTGTAGGTGGCCGATTCCACCCGCGTGGTAGATTCCCTGGTTGGCCATCTCAGCCCAGCCGCCAGCGATGGGGTGCTTGTTCCAGCGAGCAAGGTTAGTGTTCGGATGTATGACACGCTCGTGGTAGGGCTTGACCATGAAGGTGCCGCCGTGGTTTGGCGCCTTGAACATCGCCTTGGCGGTCATGCCCTCGGGTGCATCCACCGTAGAGGAAAGGTCGTTCTCCGAATGGATCGCGTGTTTGCGGTAGCCCTCGACATCCTGACTGAGACTGAGCGGGTGCATCGTCTCGTGGCCCTTCGCATTAACGGCCTTGGGGCCCGTCGGCTCCTGCTGACGAAGAAGGTGATGGATGTCAGCGGGGTTGATGTTCTTCTGAAGGGCCTTGCCCCATACTACTCGGCCCAGGTCGGAGAGCGTGATCTCGTTCCCGTCCAGCTCGAACTTCTCGACGGGATTGGCGGGTGTCTTGGGCGGCCCCACGGGCTTTACAGCCTTGCGAGTCTTCGCCTTCTTGTAGGAATAACCCGCGAAATTCCCGTTCTCCTTGTCAGGCACGCCAAAGTGTACGTCCTTGGCCTTTACCCTGTAGTGCCCACTTGGATGCTGGAACACCATCTCTTGCTCGTTCGGGTGCGCATGCACTTGGAGCGGGGTGATGTGGTGCGTGCCTGAGTGCAACAGATCGCGTAGCGGTAGGTGGGCCTCCATCACCAGACCGTGCTCATTGCCCTTTACCCCGTGCGGCGAGGCAAACAATTGAGCAACTTGGGGGTCGGTGGTCCAGGACGAGAACGGGGCGCTGGGCACCTTCAGCTTCTTGTTTGCCGAAGTGTGACTATTCGGGTCGTAACCAGAAGCATTGCGGATAGACTTGGCGTACTCACCCTGGACTCCGCGATACACTCTCACGTGCGGCTCGATCTGGCCGGTCTCCTCGTTTTTCTGATAGGAGATGTGGTGCTCTCGGAGGTAAGGATCGTTCTTGACTGCGGACTGCACCATCGCCGCGTGATTGCGCAGGTGAGGCAGGATCGCCATGTTGGCGTCTGAAGAGCCAACTTCCGGGAGTGGTTGCTCACTCTCGTATCCGCCCTTGGACTGGTCACGGTGGAAGGTGTAGTTCTCCGGGCGATTCGTGCTCAATGACTTGATGGTCGCGAACTGGTCGGGGTGAACCTTCCTCTCGTAACCATTCCAGAAGTTCGCTGCGCCCTCTTCCTGCTTCATCTGCACATCAGGCTGGAAGTTCGGATGCGCGTGGACAGCGTCCGAGATCATGTAGTCGTCGGCACCGTGGCGCGCGAGCAAGTTGAGCGTCTCCGGCTTGATGTTCTTTGGGAGATTGCTCGCCAACTCGTGATAGAAGCCAGAGTTGCGGTCGCGGTCCTTGGCAGACAGGTGGGAGTGGATCTGCTTGATGACCTCGTCGGGCATCTCGGTGCCCTCATCGCCACCGGCCGTGGGGAACTGTTGCCACACGTCCCACGACATGGGCACCTTCTTGCCCCACTGAATGGCGTTGGCCCAGTCACCACGACCAGCCGCTTCCATGGCTTCCTTGTGAGCTAGATTGTAAACGTCGCCGATATCACCCATGGAGCTTCATCCTGGCGCGTGCGTGGATCACATCCAACGGCAGCGCCACGACCTCCTCGGTCTCGGCTTCGTCTTCTTCGGGCCCACCATTGTCTACCTGGCCCTCTTGGAGCTTCAGTAGGCGCAGGGTAACGTTGTTGGGGCTGTGCAGGTTGTTGGCGATAGCAGGCGGCAGGCCCTGGCTCACGTCAACCCACATCCACTTCTTTACTTCAGCGTCGGGATCTTCGCGGCCATGCGGAACGTCGTTGCCGATTGCGCGGAAGGCATAGATGCGGAACAAGCCCTTTGGGGTCTCGACCACACCCTCGCCCAAGTAAAGCAAATTGGTGACAGGAACACCGGCCTCTTCGCGGACCTCGCGCAGGGCTGCGTCCATGGGGCGCTCGTCAGCTTCAAGGTGGCCGCCGGGGAGCACGTACTTCTGCTCCAGCTCGCGCAGGCCGACCAAGAGCTGGCCCCTGGCGTTGAACACCGCGACTGAGGCGACCGGCGTCTCCATGTTTACAAGGTCCCGCTAAACCAGCCCGTACCGAACATATTGGTGATCTTGCCCTTGAGTTCGGCGCGCTTCTTCTCAAGGTCTTCGATCAACTGCAGGTACAACTGCGGACCAGGCGTTGACACGCTCTGGCTCAGGCCGTCAATGCCGATGGAGTGTGAGGTGTTGCGTGCATTGGTGGCGCTGAGCTGGCGAAGAATCTCGATAGAAGCCACTGTGGCAATGAACTGATTGATGGTACGAGGAATCATTCCATCGGCGAAGCCAGCCTGGTACTTGATCATCCAGAAGCCTGGCACGTAGGCCTGCTGACCGAGGATAGCGAGGAACGCAGTACCGGCTGCAGGCGTACCCTGAGGAGAGTAGGCACCCACGCTGGCCACGTTCAGGGGGATGATGTTGATCTGGCCCCAGGTGAAGAAGCCAGGCTCGATCCACTCGTTCGGCACGGTGTAGAGCACAAGGCGGCTCGGGGCTTCGATATTGAGGTACTCCACTGAGAGCACAGGCTTGCTGTCTAGCTGGAAGTAACCCATCGACTGGTACTCGTTGCGGTCGAAAGGCTTACGCTCCAGACGGGTGGTCGGCATGATCACAATCTTCAGCTCGCTCTCTGCGAGGAAGACCGCGTTGTCGATAAAGCGCTTGACGATGTTGTCGGACATCACGTCGCGCTTGCCGGTGATCGGGTTGGGCATCCAAGACACGAGGGGGATACCGAACAGGTAGATGTCACGCAGCTCGTCCACGCTGATGAGAGGTTCGACGCGCGTGATGTCCGAATCCATCGTGTTCGGAACATCCGTCTGCGTTCCCTCGGCGAAGATAGGGGCGTTGTTGATTGTGCCGTTGAACGGGTCAGTAGCCATTTAGCAGCCTGCGGTGGTGCCGATGAGAAGGGCGTTGTCCATGCGGAAGGTCGAGACGTTCCCGTTTCCTTCGGTCAAGGTGAAGACGAGCGCTACGGTGCCGCGAAGGGGGTCAGTGGGGAGGATCGTGAACTGCCAGATCGAGGCATCGTTCTGGGTGGTCGCGTTCACGGGCGGCGCCGGGCGAGTGCAAGAACGGATGAAGGTCTTCTGCGCAGCGGGGCTCACACCAGGCTGGTAGCCGACGTTGATGAACGTGACGGTCATCGTGGCTGCCTCAACCGGCATGTACCTACGGCCGGGGCTCGACAGGCCACCCTGCTCGATCTGGGTCTTGTCGAAGGACACGTCCAGGAGCTGGACGGTCTGAACGGAGGGGTTCCCCTCGGTCAGCTTCACTTCCTGCGAGTAGTCGTCCCAGTCGTTGACCGACGTGAATTGAGTGAGGAATCTTCCGCCTAGAAGCATTAGGGATCTCCTGGGCTAAAGATGCCCATACCCCGGTAAGATTGTCGTTGAGCCCCGTAACTACTAGAGTCTAACCGAGGCCAAGATCAGGCCGGTCCGAGGGGTGGGAGCAGTGTCCGGAGCGACGGTCATCCAGATTGAGAGTGGGAGTTGGGGGTAGAGCACCTTGGTGTACTTGGCGCGGGCAGGCGGCCACGAGGAGTTGTACCGGGTAAACCAGTTCTTCTCGTTCTGGCCGAACTGCTTCTTAATTATCTTGAGAATACGCGCAGCCACCATGATGTTGTAGGCATCGTCATCCCGCAGCTTGTCCGGGTCGAGACTCCAACGGTCCACCCACACCTGATTGACCTGCATCAGGCCACGGTCGGTGGTGGGCTTGCCCTTGTTGATCCAGTGGGCCTCCAGGCCTGGACGGAAGCGGCTCTCCACCATGGCGATGCTGGCCATGAGGCTCGGATCCACATCGTACTTGTGTCCAGCACGCACAAACTCTCTCGCAAGATATCGAGCGCGCTTCGCGCTCACACGAGGGGCGATCTGATGGATGTGGGCGGAGACGGCAGTCATCTCAACCTGCTCACGAGACTGGGGAAGAGGACCAGAGACGAACAGGGCTAGCGCTAGGGGTAGGGATGTCATGGCGTAGAACTTACAGCCCCTCGCGCCTGCTGTCCAGTAACAAGTGCGATTGAGTGCAAGATTCCTTCGCCGGGTTGAATGAGACCCATCCCCGTCACTTTGACCGGAGTCTGGGCACTTAGCGTTGCGACGCGGTATGCAAAGACCCACTCGACCTGGCCAAGTTCAGCGTCCAGGCGCTCCGGGCAGTCATATCGCAAGAAAAATTGTGCGGGAACCTTTCCTGCCGCTGGGCTGTTCGCGTCGATGGTCACGAAGCCGAGCACCAGCCCTGTCTCAGTGCTGACCTCGACGGGGTTGGTGAAGTGCGTGCCAGGTGGCAGGTCAACGTCGGTGGAGATCGTCCATCGACGCGCCGAGTCATTGTCATATACCTTATAGATGTCGGATGGTTCCATGTTAAATTCCTCGTTAATACAACGGTTTATCTGCTATCGCTAGGCACTCGCTGGGGGCATGTTCGTGTCCACCGCTTCTGGGGTTAGGATGCCGTACCTCGCCAACACCTTCCAAAAATCCACTACCAACTGCGCGAATTCTGCATCATCCTTCGTCTGCTGTTCCAGCGTGGTCTGGAAGTAGGTCGATGGGATCTGGGCGAGAACGCGAACGCCCCCGGACTGGTCTTCATCGAACCACGTGTACGCAAGCTGCACGAGGGCCTTCCAGAGGTCGTCCTTCGCCAGCATGCCCTTCTTCTCCATGTCGTAGAGCGCCTCAAGGCAGGCCTCAAGCGTCTCGCGGGAATTGTTACTCACCGATCCACCCCATCACTTCCGAGATCAGCGGGAAGTTCGGCATGAAGCAGTTGCAGAGGATGGCGTGGGCGATCTCCTGATGCTCAAGCTGGGTCCCATTCCCTAGGCGCAGCTTCAGGTAGAAGATCCAGTCGCGGATGTTCCCCTTCATGTACAGCTTGGTCTTCACGTTCAGCGGGAGGAGGAAGCGAGCCTGCTCCTTGGCGATGCCCTTCTCGACGGCCTCGGTGTACAGTTGGGAGGCCTCACGCCACACCCACTTCTGGGCTCCCTGGAACCAGCGCTTGGTCTCGTCGGGGAGGTCGTCAATGCTGTTCTGGCGGTTCTTCTTGTCCTGGCGACGCGCCGGGTAGATCTCCATATCCTTGGGCGAGGCATAGCGCTGACTGAACTCCTGGAAGCTGAAGGACCAGTGGCGGAGGATCTGCGGAGCGATACCTCGGGTGGTCTCGATCTCCACGCCCATGTCCACCTGCTCGAAAGGCGAGTAGTGGTGGTTGTCCAGGAGGTACCTGATCAGCTTCGGAGCCGTCTCCATGTTCATCTGGTTGTCGGGATTGCTGACGCGAGCCGTGTAGACGATCAGCTCCTCGGGGGTCTCGACACCCTCGACACGGGACTCAGTCAGGCTAACCAGGCTTACTTTCATCTGCCTTCCTCCTAACGGTGTAACCGATGGCTACATAGAGCGCGCAGACCAGGCACAGCAAGCCCGTTCCCGTGTTGCCATGGGCGAAGGCGTAGGCTGCGGCCAGCGTGCAAATGACAGCCTGGAGGACGGACAGGACGTTTCGGCCGAAGAGCAGGCCGATGACCCAGTACATCCCACCCAGGATTACAGTGAGCAGCAAGATTGCGAGAATGAGACTCATGCCAAGATACACCCTACGGCGCTTCTTCCTTGGCCTTCTTCTCAGCCCAGATCGCGGCCTTTCTGAGGTACTCCAGTTTTTCCAAGGGGGTAGCGAGTCGGATACGATAGTACGTGGTGGGACGACCATCCAGAGTTCCGTCCACTAGCTCACACTTCTCGATGTCTTTCAGGTCGTCCTTGGACACGTGGAAGAAGTTCTCGCGGATGAACTTGTTCCCCTCCGCGAGGATCTCGGTCACGGGCTGCTCCATACAGCCCTTCTTATCGCAGCGCACGCGCCAGCCCCCGTCGCCGATCAGGGTCTCCACGCCCTCGCCACACTTGTGGAGCAAGAGCCCGCCCATCCACCCCTCGACGCACTTTTTGAATGTCTCGACCGTGAGAAAGAAGTCGCTCATACCTCCACTACACCCCCTGAAAACTACAAAGGCCCGGACCTTGTGGTCCGAGCCCTTGAGTCTGCGATTAACTACGACTTAGAACGAGAACGCCGTTGCTGCGGGAACCGGACGGAGCACCACGAGAACGTCGTGCAGGACCGGGGTGAAACCCAGCGTATTGGCTGTTGCAACAATGACCTGATTGGTGGTGTTCTTTGCAACGGTGGTCAAGTCTACAACCACGTCACCTACGAGAACGCCAGCCAGAGTCGTGGAGGCTGTTGCGTTGGTCACGATCTGTGCCACGCTATAGCCACCAGCAGTAAAACCACCCAACAGCGATGTGCCCGACGCGGACAGCTTTGCGCCACCCGTTGCAGTCACGGTGGTCACGATGGCGTTGCCAAGGTTACCGGCCGTGATTGCTGTTACGCGAACGTCGCCGCTGTTTGAGGTTGCGGTCACGAATGCGCCCGCTGCGCTTGTGTTAATAGCTGCTGCAAGAGCAGTGGCGTCGGTTGCTGCAGTGCCCGAACCGGTGATGGTGATGCCCGTTACGCTACCGATGGTCACAGTACATGCACCAGCGGAACCTGCGATGAAGGTGAAGGTTTTGCCGTTGGCATCGCCCGAACCCTTTGAGGCCACCGAGAGCGAGGTCAGGTTATTGGCCTGGCCTGCGGCGCCTGCGGCCGTAGCAACCTCATTACCAGCGTTCTGGCTGGTAAGGGCGATTGCTAGACGCTTTACAGAATCGTTAGAGAGAGACATTGTATGTTAGTCTCCTCTAATTAAAAGCTAAACGTCGTTGCGGCCGGGACCGGGCGAAGAACCACGAGTACGTCGTGCACGGTCGGGGTGAAGGGCAGGGTGTTTGCCGTCGCGATCACAACGTTTGCGGTCGTGTTGTTTGCTACGGTGGTCAGGTCGATCACGATGTCACCAGGAAGCACGCCCGCGAGGGTGGTGCTAGCTGCTGCGTCGGTAACAACCATTACGATAGCGTCCGCTGCGCTGCAAGCCCCGTTAATTGCCGTGGCTACCTCGTTGCCAGCCGTCTGGCTGGTAAGAGCGATGCAGAGGCGCTTGATTGCGTCATTTGAAAGCATGTGGGATGTCCTTTTCGACTTTAAACTGCAGTGGCCCTCCGCCCTTAGCTACGGCGGAGGACCCCCGACAGGATTAGTTTTTATTTACAGGAACGAGCCGAGGAGGTTATCCAGGAGGACGTTCTTACGGGGCTGGAACGCTGCGAAGCTCAGGAAGCGGAAGTGCGCCTCAAGGCTCGACAGGTCCACGTCCGCCAGCTTCTTACGGCTGTACGGCTGGAGTTCCATCAGGCCCAGGGTATCCTTCTGCACGAGCATACCGGTCACGAACCCAGGCAAACGGTTGCCGAGGTCGATGAACGATGCGCCACCTGCTGCTGCTGCCTTCACGCGGCCGATGTACTGGCATGCTGCGAGGGTAGCTGCACCACCCGCTGCACCACGGTACACGTTGTACCAACGAACGTTGGTGCTGGACGTGGTCGCGATTACTACGGTCACGAGCTGACCTGCGGTTACGCCAGACGCGGCAACCACTGCGGACGGACCGGACTCGCCGATCTCGTTCACTGCGGTTACGTAATACTGGTACGTACCTGCTGCCAGGCTGGAACCGGACGAAGAACCGGTCGCGCTGGTCAGGGTCGGGGCTGCGGGACCGCGTGCGCGGGGCTGTGCGCCCTGAACCTTCGCACGGAGGAACTGGCTGGCTTCAACAGACACCGTACCACCCGAAACCCACTGCTTGCGGAGCATACCGCCAGTGGCTTCCTGGGGAGAACCGGCGAGGATAATGCGCTCCTTGCCGAAGGTGATCTTGTTGTAAGCAGACAGTACGCGGGGGTCTACGTGGAGAACGTCGGCTTCGCCGAAGTTCAGTGCCGAGCGAACGGACACGTCTTCCACGTTGTCCTGGGTCAGCGTGCCGCCGCCCTGGAGAACAACGGTCTCAGACGAACCGTACTCTGCGAACATCAGGTCCTGCGCGCTGCGCTCTGCATCCGAGCTACGAACCTGGATGTCGAGACCACGAAGCTCAGGCATCACTGCCGGAAGAGCTGCGGGGTTACCATCGAACACGCCTGCGTTCGAGAAGTTGGCTGCACCGTAGTAGCAGTGGAACTCGATGTCGCCAGCGAGCTTCATTGCTGCCGCTTCGGCTGCGCGGTCAGAGGCCTTCTTGCCGTCAACAGTGGCAACAAGGTCCGCAACCATCGTGACTCGGCGGGTGTGGGTGTAGTAGCACATCGGAACCACGATACGGGCAACGTCCAGGTTCTCTTCCTGGCCTGCTGCGCCTTCGATGGTTGCCGAGCCGCCGAACTCGCCGTAGCTAAGCTGACGGTCGAACTGGGCGAGGGTGCTCTTGCAAGCCTCAAGCTTCAGGTCCTTCTGGAGCTTGATCTTCTTGTCATCGATGCAAACATTCTGCATCACGGGGGAGAGGTCTTCCACCTGCAGAGCGCCGCCCTGGAGGAGGGCGTTGGGGGCGACGTTATAGTTGCCGCCTTCCATTGCCTTGTTAAGATCGGTCATCTGGCTCATTTCATTACTCCTAATGTTTCCTTAAAGAAAGTATTTACTGCGGGGTTTGGGTTACTTCAGAAGGTGGGCAATATCCTTAATTCCCACGTTTCCAAAGGTGAAATCGTTTACAAGCTTACGGTCGCTCTTGCTCATCTCCGCAAGGCGGGGGGTCAACTTCGCGAACACTTCTGCCTTACTGAGCTGCGGCATGGGGGCCTCGTCCTTCACGAGCACGTCGGTCGCAACAACTGCCTTACGGACCGGCTGACGTGCCAGCTTCAGGATTACGGCTTCCATCTCTGCAACCTGAGCCTTGAGACCGTCTACTTCTGCCTTTACTAGGTCGGCGGCGGTGGACTCATTCTTCATGGCAGGGGCCTCTTCCTCTTCAGGAGCTGCTGCCGGGGCTGGTGCGGGAGGAGCCATAGCTGCTTCAGGAGCCGGGGCAGGTGCTGCTGCCTCTGGACCGGGACCTGCTGCAGGAGCTGCACCCTCAGCGCCCATCTCGGGGGCTGCGGGAGCTGCGCCTTCGGCGCCGCCCATAAGGGCAAACAACGCCTGCTTGGCTGCCAGGTAGTGCATGCGAAGTTCATCGGGGGTCAGCTTCGCGTACTCGGCCTGGAGTTCCTCGGGGGACATCGGACCCTGCTCTGCGGCGGGATCCACTGCACCCTCTGCACCTTCTGGTGCTGCGCCTTCCATACCTTCCGGAGCTGCGCCCTCAGCGCCCATCTCGGGAGCTGCAGGTGCACCTTCGTCAGCCATGGGGGCTGCATCTTCGGCAGGGGCTGCATCAGCGTC
>Ga0207856_1000003_pt1 | contig 69217 bp, 72 predicted proteins | sample LuqExpMetageno21_FD_187779 | JGI IMG/M metagenome (GOLD analysis project Ga0207856, IMG submission 187779) | Tropical forest soil microbial communities from Luquillo Experimental Forest, Puerto Rico - Sample 21 (SPAdes) | ecosystem: Environmental > Terrestrial > Soil > Tropical forest ... | reverse complement strand
CTGCCCGGTATTGGTGACATTATTTGTCGTATTCAATACGGACCCAACGCCCAATGTTTGCTGCCATGTTTGCGACCCGCCGCCACCAGAAGCCGGAGCCCAGCCGCCATTACCGGCATTATCCGCCGCCGTCCATACATACCCGGTAGTCGATGATCCTGTTAAGTTAGGGCCTACGGTAAACGTTTGCTTCAGAGTCCAGGTATTCGTCTTATCAGTCCTACCAAACAAAGTCATCGCCAGCCTTCCTATGAGAGACACATTGGATGTAGTAGTCGAAACCATCACGCTATCCGCACCTGTTAAATTTGGGATCATCGGAGAGGACATATGGAACTGAGAAGCGTTGGAACTTAAAATGTCAAAGTTACCATTGCCCATTGTGAAGGTCACATTCTTGGCGTTGCTGTTATAATTCAGAGACATTTGCGCGCCAGAAGTAGCATTTACTTGCAACACGCCAGTGGACCAATCCGATCCGGCCGTTCCCCCTACGATGCTTACATTTCCATTTCCATACCATATTTGTGATGTAACCGGTGACACTGCCGTACTGGTTATTCCACCCGTCCAGACTTGCAGATATGTGGCAGAGGTCAAAAAGCGTAATATCCCTCCGACACCATTAGCAAGCGGATAAAACCCTCCATTGGTATAATCGGCTAGTCCAATCCAACCATCTGCCCCGGTTCTACTTTGCAGAGCAATAGCTCCCAATAATATATTTGGGTAATTGCTATTCGCACTCCCCCATGTTATTCTTCCGTTGCTTCCTGCTTGAAAGGTGATAGAAGGAACAATGCCTATACTGTCCAAAAAAAGTTGGTTTGTATGCACATTGTTATTAAACACCATCTGGTTTGCGACCGTATAAACTGTGTCGTTTTTGCTAAGCGTACTTCCATTGTTCAGCACCTTCTGAAAAGTCAATAAAATATTGGCAATGGAGTCCCCGTAGGCTCTGGTCGCTAACTGCTCTCTTACTTTTGAGCTAAGTCCAAATTTACGAGTATAATACAACCCAAGACTATCGGATTCAAATGCGCCTATCTTCGGATTTCCCTGGAGCAAATTGTTCTTCGGATTAAACCATATACCATCCCGCAATCCGTTACCTGCCGCAATAGTCAACACAGAAGAAGAGTCCTCTATATCCATAATTGCCACAGGGGCTTGTATATAAGAAGCCGTAGAGTTTTTTGGATAAGCGGAACTGTCGTCTGGCTCCCATCTGTTATTTAAACTTCCATTTTCATTGGTCTGTATGAGACTAGTAATAGGCCCATTGTACACAACCCTTTCCAATTCCAAACCACGCAATTTTTGGCCCGTATTATCTCTTGGGGTATCAGTTAAACCATCAGGAGAACTCTCAAAGAACATAAGTGTAACGTTCCCCCAAGGAACAAGGCATGGATCGGCTACTTGACCGTTCTTTGATCTATATCCTTCGTATTGATTTATTCTTGACAACACAGGTTCAATAGGATTATAAGTCCAATGGATGAGGTCTGTACTCCATTGGCGATAAATATCAGTTGGTGTATACTGCCAATTCTTGGGCTGATTGCTTATTGGAGCCCGATGCCCCCAAAACCAATAAACACCATTGATCTTAGTAAACCAGACGCCAGTATTGAACGTCACGGCACCAGGAGAAAAGGCAGTCCAGTGAATGTCGTCTGTAGATTTGAACACGCCGTCCTGATAACCATACGCGCTGCTGAGGCCATCGATGATCATGTAATAAGCAGAAGAGTCAGAGTCATAGTACACCCAGTTATTGAACAATCCAAGCTCGTTCCAACTACCGGCACCGGAACCGGGAACAACGTTTGTATTGGTAACAATGACATTTGAAGTATTGGGCACTCCTTTTCTGTAAATCGATATTCGATTTACCTGAGTTGGACTTCCGGCAACAGTTGCGTAAACAATTATACTATCGCCATGAATATGCGCACTCATGCAACGACAACCGGAAACGATAGAACTTGAATATCGCACCCACGTTTTACCACTATCTATAGACTCAGCGTAAATCATATGATTCGACCCCCATCCTTCGTCTATAACCATTTTTAACCCAACTGTGCTGGAGGGAACCGCAATCAACTGAAGATTACTATCTATCAGTACAGACGACTCTTGAATGTTATTCTGGTACTGATCCAACATTACAATCTGTCTCTGTTTCCATATACTATCAATAGCAAGAGTGGTTCCATTAGGAGAAAAGACAAGTCCATTCCCTGCCGAAAAACTAGCTCCTGTGGCGCTGACTACGTTGCCAACCATGGCAAGCCCAGAGCCCAGTTGTATAGAAGATTGAGCACCAGATGCCGAGTACCCAATCAAATTACTAGCCGAACCGCTTACATAAGTAGTGCTCGACCCAGACTGAAACACATACCCTGTTCCTATAAGCCCTGACGTTATCGTTATCCCTATTTGTCCGGTCGTCAAACTATCCAATGTACATCCAGTACAAGAAAGGCTCTTTATCTTATTGTTTACAGGATCAAACAATCTATACGCAATACCCTCGTTCAACAATAACGGCTGAATGCTCCCACCAAACCACGTATTCAAAAGAGCCGCATTCGGAACGAAATAATTAGGGGCGGCGGAAATTCCCGTGTTGTTTCCAAATACACTATTCGCGGAGGCGTTGGACAGATTAAAAGTAAGATTGGGAGTAGAAGAAGCTGTGGTTACAGTCGTAGTGAACAATGGCGACAACCCGCCGGCACTGAAATTGGTTACGGTTCCCACCCCGCCGCTGGCGCTTATAGTTCCTCCAGAAATAGCGATATTCGATCCAGCAGTTACCGTAATAGGATGCCCTGTCGCATCAAATCCTATTACGGTATTCGGCGCATTGGTGGCGATAGCAGCTATGGGCATCGCGCTAAATGAAGGAGTCGCCGTAGAGCCACTGAAATTGCCGTATACCGAATTGTTTGTAACGGTGGAGGCGACAAAATTGAGGGTACTCCCGGACAGGAACGTAGTAAAAAGGGGAGCCAAATTGCCCGATCCAGTTAAATATACTCCCGCTGGCTGGAAGTTCCTGGAAACGTATCCTTGCGTGGCAATTTTAGTCAATCCAGAAGAGGTATCCACCGTAAAGGTTAATACATTCGCCGTAGAAGTGCTATCGATGATTATTGATCCGCCAAGGAATGTCTTTACGTTATTCGTATTGGGGATCGCTGCCCTATATCCTACCCCTACGTTGCTGTTGGTATTCCCACTTCCTCCTCCCCCAGTGGAGCTAAGGACGCCTCCCACCATAGACAAGCCTGACCCCAAGCTGATCTCCTGATAATTCCCGGCCGTTTGCGCTCCCAATAGAACCTGAGAGCCTACCGACGCCTGAAATTTAGCATACGTTACTTTGTTGTTCCCTATGGTCAAGGTAGGACTGAGCGTCGTTGGGCTTGTATATGTTCCAGCCACATCCCCCGTTGCCGTAAAAGTGATTGGCAGGTTGTTGGTGATGTATCCAGGGCCATTGCTGAAGGCAGCGAGGTTTGTCGGGAAAGTTGCCAATGATCCGTCTCCTCGAATATATTGTAACGTTGTCCCGACAGCGATGATGTTCTGCTTTGTAGACAATTGAGCGGGCGTTACATAACTGACTCCGCTGTCTTTTCGACGGATGAAATAGGCCGCCATAGAGGCGCTGTCAGCATTAAAGTATTTCGTCGTCCCGACAATTGTTTGACCTAACCACAAGGCCGGCACAACCGCAGAATCCCCCGCTCCTACACTACAGGTAGGGCAGGAGAAGTTGCCTGTTGAACTGTTGTATACCAGGGGCCCCGTAGCGGACAGGTTGGCCAGCCCAATCTTTGTATTGATGGCGGCTCTCAAATTATTTTTGGCAGTATCGACATAGTATCTGGTAGCAAAAACAGAACTGTCGGCTCCCGGAAAATGATCCGAAGACCGAAGCAGCCGAACCCATGCCGCGCCTGTATAGAACCATTCGCTTGTATCCACTCCGGCATGTAGCCAGATGATCCGGAAGCCTGCGAATCGTGGTCGGATTGTAGTGTCTGCCGGAGCGTCTATTGTCCCACTATCACTTTGGATATACCCAACCCGATACCAGTTCGTTGAATAGGGAGAGGGGAAGCCGGCAGGCTTTGGAGACTGTCCGCTACAGACGGAAGCCACCAACAGCAAAGCGGGGAGTATAATTTTTTTAAGAGTGCGCATAGGTTACTACATATGTTTGAGGAGCCGTCGCCCCTTGATTCAGTGTTATAGTAAATCCAGGCTGTCCGGGATAAGCCGGATCGTTATAGTTCAGATCGTAGGATATTCTGGTCGCATCGTTTCGGTCTAAAACACCTGTATCCAAAATCACAGCTACACTATCCTGAATGACATTCGTTTGATTTACCCGTATCACCGTTTGTCCCAATGTAAGACCAGCACCAACTTTCAATATGGTCTGAACAAACGTCAACCCCTTCAGTATGCAATTAAAAAGATCGCTCCAATATCTCCTGCCATACCCGGTTGTAAATCCTCCGTTTTGATCCAACCCACCGGGGGCGTTTCCTACCACTACCCATTCATTCGTCCCCGGACATCCGGTAAGTAACGGTAATGATGCTTCGTCTATTTCGCAAGGTGCTGCCATTGAAATTTTTAATTTAATTTAACAGTACATCCGTACCGGGTAACGGAACATCCCCACCTCTTGAAGAGTCTTCCACTCGGGCACGGTTGATAAACAATTACATTACACCCATATCTGGTCAGATTGCATCCATTGATGGTAATCCGAGCAGGGGTACAGAAATATCGACACACGTTACTCAAATACTGATCGAACTGCATAACGCTGGTAAACTGAGAACTCCCAAAAACTTGACCTTGATAATATATCTGGAAAACCTTTTTGGCGACGATGCACTGGGTCTTGCTGTATTGGCGAACGATTTGATTTCCCAGCGGCCTTACCCATTCGCATTGCAAATAAAACAGTTTCGGGAATTCGAGTATCTTCCCGTCAACGACATCGGCTACGAATGGAAAAGTTTTAAAATGCATTTCATGCGATTTCCCTACTGGGCGGATAAATGAACCCTCTCAAATTCAATTTCTCCCGACTAAACGGGATGTCTATACGCTTTTCCTTAAATTCTTTGACTTGAATAAACCTGTTCTGGCTTCCCATTAAGATGCGCCCGCCAATGACATCAAACGAGTTTTTGTCCTCCGACACATCCGAAACGATGGCCATATCTCCTTGCCAGGATTGGCCCCGAACCCATATCGCCACTGCCCCTTTTTCGGGCATGTTCCCCGTCTTGTATTCCCGGCATCCCCGGAAATTCGCGTGGGTGGCTACAGGTGACGGACAAAACAGCCGATCTAGCCGCTGCCGCTCCGTTATCGTTTCTCTTCCAATAGCCATTTGCCACACCATCTCACAGAATATCGATGCGGCCGAAAATTGCAATTCCCATCCGTAGTGGATGATCTTGGCCTGATATACTGGCTCATTGATCTCGCGGCAATCGTTGATGTTTCGTCCTTCCAGAAATTCTCTTGCAGTAACTATAACCCTTTCCCAAAGCATTGTAGACATGAGGCGACCTTTGGGATGGAAAATTAACCCATTGATTGGGCACTTCAATGCGTTTGTCCAGACAAAAAGTGGGGCTATTTGTCTATACAATCTCCTAAATGAAGTTCACGCCAGCCTTCTTCAGCTTGTCCAGGCATTTTTTTGCTTCCGGGAGGGCATCGGCGTCGAAGGACGTATCAAATCCTTTTATGGATTCGGCGACCTCGATGACTCCCTTTATAGCCTCTTCCATGGTGTCCGCCGTGTAAACGACCGACCCGATCTCATTCATTCTCAATGATGGGGCCGGTATATAATACCATGTGCCGTCCGAGTCTATGGACAGGCTTTTGATCTTCACGTACTTTTTGAATTCTTCCGGCACCAGTATGGGGGATGGGTCCTCTTCGGCGATCTCTGACTTGAGAATCAGTTGGGCCCCCCATTCATGCTCGTACTGAATCACCGGCATCTCCCCATGAGCGATCCGCCATACAATCTCCGGATAGTTTTTGTACGCCAGCAGGAGCAGTTCGCCAGGGGGGCTCGGAAAACGACAATTTCCAGAAAAGAAAGGCTTGCCGTTTCTTCGAACATACAAAATATGATTCTTAACAGTCACATCGTATACGATGCCATCATACGGAACAGTATTTATATATTGATTCTTCCTGATGCTTCCCGTTTCAAACCAGAATCTGCCGTTTTTCTTACTTTCCCCTATCACATACAAATCGTGATTTCTCGTATATTCTCCCGGCAATCCATTAACGGTCGTGCCGGCAATTTTCTTAACCGATATACTTCCTACAGATCCAGCCTTTAATAATAATTCCTGAATGTCATTGGCTATATCCTTAGATGTTGTAAAATACTTCCTCTTTTCCCTAGAGTCACCGTCCCCCATTATATAATTGTCCAAGAACAACCTAATCTGCCTTTTGCTGCAATTCTTTATATATTCAGGAATATATTTTTTGTTGCATTTACCGAACATTGCAAGGTATGAAGCCAACTGAATATCATTTATCTGAAACGTTTTACTTTTTGAATTAAATTTATACACGAACCCACACTCATCCAATACAGACATCAATTCTGTCTTGAATTTTACCTGACAAATATTTACACAGTTGGATATTCTGTCTTTATTATAGGCCCTCCCCCCGACCGATCCTTCAGACAAAAACCAAGCCATGAATTTTACCCAAGAATCCATTTTTATTTTCCTGGCGACACTATGCTTTATTTTTTTACACACAAAATGGGTCACACCATTGCTCCCACCAACAAAGTCCCACTCCCTTTTATATTCTGGCAATTCGAAAAACTCCACATCTTTTGCAGCCCACTCTGCCACCCTTGGAATATACCCTTTATCCGTTAAACTATCGGCTCGCTCAGGCCTTAAATTTTTGCCAAACCTATCTGTCCTCCAAACATTATGATTTGGCGTAACCAAGCATTCTATTGTTTTTCTCCTATTCGAAATACTTATCAAATCCCCCTTGTACGTATAGCTTCCATGAATATACGGAACATGGTATTCGATCTTATTGGTATCTGGATTAAGAGTGCAGACTCTTTCCGACCCATCTAGTTCAAAGAAAAACTTCCATCCCTTATCTGTTAACACTTCTGTGTCGTCGGAAAAACACGTGTTGTCTAACAAAAACGGCCTCTTGTCTTTTGACAAGATGATCTCGTTAGAGTAGTGACCGTTGTACCCCATGTCGTTGAAAACAGGAGCGAAGGCGTCATTTACTTTTCGGATGGGCTCCGGAAGATGCTGATACCGGATGAACCGACCCAAGTAGGCTCTATCCTTCAATTCAATTCCGCACATGCTTTCGTGAACGTACTGCCCTCCGACAATGAATCCATCATACCCGAACTCAATGATACCTTCTACCGGATGCTCGAAGATGTAGGTTTCCCTATTTTCATACAAGCCCATATCGTACCTTAGTTTCTGCAACTGCCGTTTACTCAGCGCCCATTCCTTGTGCTTCCATGTCTCTCCATTCCCCCGGAGGCTGGATTTTATATACCCCTCCTTAGCGTTCATCAGGATTTGCTCTAACTCATCCACTCCTCTGGCGACACTGTAGCTTGCCACAGGAAGGCCTAGTTGCTTCAGCGTTTCTTTTATCTGAAGTCGGTTATGCTCTAACTGCTCTGCATAGCAGGAGCCAAATACGGGCTTCCCATTCCGTTTCATCCAGTCCTGTAACGCTGGATCCATGCTATCCGTAAAAACGACAATATCTGCCTCGTCATACCCTTCTACCCATTCCCTTACTTTTACGATATTGGGCACATTGTAACCCACATCAAAAGACGAGTGCTCAGGAAAGCCGTTATGCACGTAAGGTCCGGCCCAATAAAACACTGTCCCGAACTCTTCCGCAAGCCGCTGGGCGACGGAGATGCCGTTCCGGTAATCGATGACGAGGGCTTTTTTATCTGACAGGTCTATCATATTAAAGCGAATTTATAACTTCTTCGTATCGATTCCAATCCACCCCAAGGATACCGGCTATAATCAATTCAACGCCGGTGCTGATGGCGTGTTCGTTCCTGTACGGGGCCTCCGATGAAAACCCAGGCTCACTCAATTCATCCACAAGTCCCAATGTTCTTCTACGTTCGTAATATTCATCGAAAGCCAAGATGTCTTCCTCTTTTATCCCCTTCTCCTTCGTCAGGAATTCTTCAATCAATTCGTGAATGACAACCAGCATCTCCATTCGTCTGTCGCCCATTTTACTTACTCTTATCTGAAGGATGCCTTCGGAGTCATAGTAATAGTCGCCCACAGTTGGGAACCTTTGGAACGAATTGTCGATGGTTTTGATATGTATTTCCATTATTAATTGTTTTCATTTTAACATCACTCCCTATTTTTAATTATTCTATGTATATTACTATTGCAGGTGTTATATCTGTTGGCTATTTCTTGGAGAGTTGATCCTTTCTTCCTCATATTAATCATGTCAATAAAATCATCATCGGAAAACTTATTTGACTTATTAAATTTGCTTCTATTTTTAAATCTTGTTGTAACTGGATCGGGATTTGTATTATCGTATTTAAATATAAATCCTTTATATGTTCTATTTCTACCAATTGCAACATTTCTTATAGCCGATGGATGACATGAAAAAACTTTAGCTGCATGCGCCGATGATTTATGCTCTGATATAAAATTACCAGATTTGTCAAATTGAAAGACGCGCCTCATTGTTTTTTCTCTATGAATCGAAAGTGCTGCCCTTACATTATCTCTTATTTTTCTTCCTCTAAGTTTAGATGCTGTTTTTTCAATTGCCTCAGGAGACCTTTTTATACCAAGATTATACTTACGTCCTCTATTTATTTCTGCCAATTTTTGTATTTTCCTTTTTATCATGTCTGGGTCGTCTTTCCTGTTTGGATATTTTCTTCCTTTGGACCTTTTTGATTGAGCCTCCTTTTGCTCCTCGGACCATATATATGGATTCTTCTTCTTGGTTTCCTTTATTTTACGTATTGTCTCTTCCGATCTGGGAATGCCAACCACTCCTCCGCGACCACCATCATTACAGTTCAGCCCATCCCTACCAAATTTGGATGAATGACTCATAAAAGTCCTTATCCAAAACATCTCTTTCCCATGAGCATATTTTAAATCAGATTCAAACAAATCGATCACTTCTATTGAATGATTTTCAAATCCATACTTTTTTAAAGAGTTATATAGTTTTGGCTGATCTTTACAATGTAGTAGCCTGTATTCGTTCATTCTACGTTTAAAGTTGTGGCTTCTCCCAATATAAACCTTACCATGAGGATTTGTTATCTTATATATTATCCATTTTTTTATCATTTTACGATTTTTTTTATTCAAACAACTGCTCCGAACGCAAAGATTGAGAAATTCGAAGTCTTGGAATTACATGGCCCCACACATCCGCTGTGCTCCCTTTTACTTTGTCTTCATATTGGGGCCTTTTTTTCAAAAACTTATCGTCGTCAAGAAGACCTTCTTTTTTGTACTCCAGCATTCTTTTCATGTACCCGCCTTCCCCTCCATTGAACGCGGCCAGCATAAAAAATTCTCTGGCTTTCGGAGACAATTCGATGCCATGTTTTTTCGCATACGAATCCACTTCGTCTCTACTGAATTTAAGCAGTGCAGCCTTCCCTTGCATCGCTGACTCTACTGATTTGAAGTCGTCTTGCCCAAACTCTCCGGCTCCTTTCTTCCCCCTAAATTCACTCTCGAACCCTTTGGGAAGATAGCCTCCTTTTACCAACTCTGGGAATCTGTCTGAAAAAGTAGTGAACCCAAAACTTTCGGGCCCGTTAATAGGGAATTCTTTGTCGCCATAAAAACCCTGGTACCCATAGTCCCCTGGTTTTCTATTTCGAGTATCCTTTCCCGTAGCTTCACTTTTATACAACCCGCTTCCCCCTTCAGCCATGAAGGATGTGTATAGAAGAGCCGGGTCAATGTCATATTCCTTTCCGTATTTTTGGACGACTTCCTTTGATGTGGATTTTGCTCCTCTGGGAACTTTGTTTACATTCAACGGGATATCCCCTATGGCATACTGAATTTGGATAGGCACATCTTCAAAGATGTTCCCATATTTTTTCCTATAGGCAGTTGCAAATTGACCTCTTGACTTCTCGCTTTTGAAATCTGGAAGAGGAATCAATCCTTCTCCCTTTTTTGGAGACTCGGTAGTAAAGGCATCTTTTACATATCCCTCCATGTCGGTTCCGTATTCTTTATCTCCTTTTGAGAACGTTGGGTAGTACTCTCTCGAGAGCGCCGTATTGAAGGGGGACCCGACATCTGCCGTTTGCCGCTGCAAGTATTCGGGGGACATTTGTTGCCTCAACACTTTCAATCTCCCAGCATCGACCCCTGGGAATTCCTGACCAGATCGAAGAGCCTTTTGCTCGTATTGAATAAATGGGATGGACGACTCATCGATGGAAGAGTCCGGGTTTTCTTTGTTGAACTTCCGCAGAGCGTCCAGCCCTACGTTCCGATCCGTGGCATCCAAATCTTTTGAACCGGCAACCCCTTCTTTCTGTAGATAGTCCAAGAAGGTATTCCAGTCTTTTCTCTGTTTTGGAGTCCGGGTGGAATAACCTTTAGGGGCGTCTTTCGGAGGGGCAGGCGTTCCGCCGCCGCCACCACCGCCTTCCCCTTCTTCTGCCATATAGTATTTTCTTATCATTGTATAAAACCAAATGAGTAATTAACGGGCTCTTTTCTTTTTAATCGATCAATAACATCTGGGATAGTTGCTCCCTTTTTTAGCTCTCTTCGAAGATTTTGCTCCCACATTCCCATTCTTTTTGCGGCCTGCGTAAGAGATAAGGCCTCTCCCATATACTCTACTATTCGATTGTTTCTACGGTTATTTGCCTGTTGCTCTGAAGTACCCCACCTACAATTATCTGGAAAATAATTTCCGTTTGTATCCGGGAATCGATCCAAACTATGTAACAATGATGGCTTTAGTCCCATATCCTCTAAGAAGTTTTCAAAGGAATTTAACCACCTGTCACATACGATAACTCCCCTTCCTCCATAATTATTAAACTGATCGCATTTTTCATCATAACACCTGTACTTCATGTGCGCCCAAGCCCTATATTCGGGGGTTATTTTACCGCCAGAAGTATGCCCATGATCCGTATTTGCTTCTACGTTAAGGCAACCACAACTATTTGTTTTACCTCTTCTCAAATTAATCGCAGATACAATCGTTTGTTTTCCACAATCACATACACAAACCCAATTACGGCCATTTTTACGAATCCTATTTTGAGATTCCGACACCACAATCAGTCGCCCAAATCTCTGACCAGTTAAATCAATATTCTTGCCCACTTATTGAGGATTTTCTTTGTTTTGTTGATAAATATTTTCCAATTCTTCCTTAGCTTTTTCTATTAACTCTTTTCTCATCTCCGCCTTTTCTTCTTTAGAATACGCCGGATTATACTCCACTTCCGAAATCTGATCTTCATAATCCTTTTGCATCCTATTTGCCATTTTGTAATAGTTCTCGCTAAGAATATTGTTCTTGTCACCAATAGAAGGATGCCAACCGAACCATGTACCAAAAGTTTGATACTTGAAGTAGTCGGAAAATCCTAGCGCTTGCCGCTTCATTGGCTCCCCGTTTTGATCCACATCTTGCCACTCACCCAACCTTTTTTTAACATTCAATTTATCTATGGCGTTCATACCAAGATAGTCAATCAATTCCATTTGCGGAATAGAATTTAGAATGTGTAAGACATGCGCTACGGCATCATTTTTAGCAGACTCTACAGTTGATTTTCCTAGTTTAATATTGTTATCATATACTTGACTCAACCCCAGGCCAAACAACATAGGAGTAAACGCAGGAGTGTGCTCTACTATTTTTGCCGCCGCTTCTGGCATTTCCCAATTTCCTATCTTTATTTGACCAGTTTTAATAACCGGAACCCCGAATTCATCCTCCATTTTTTTCTTTTTCTTGTCCTCTGCCGTCTGTCCTTTATGCGCGAAACCTCCGAATCCCACACTTCCCAGTAGCGCCAATGCGTATAAGCCAAGACCAAATCCCCCCTTTCTAAAACACCTTAATATAGTAGCCGCCTTATCTGGATCGATTTGATTAAGCTGCTCCTTCATAGCCTCTCTAAATTCTTTTTGATTTGCTTCAGTATACCCATCTTGTAACACAAGTCCTTTTGCCTCATTGTACGCCCTCCATGCCATCCAGCTACCCTTAAAAGCGCCAGCAGTATACTCCATTATCCCCTCGTGTAACATGTTTACAGGCACTCTTACAATAGCTATATCCGCCTTCATCAAATACGCCAATTGCGGAAAAGCCTTTTCAACTGCGCGAGTGGCTTCGTTCCATTTATTGGATAGCCAATTATATTGCTGATACTTCCCTCTTTCGAAATCATTATAAGATGCATTAGCCATTTCCAATAATCTATCCGGACTGGTAACATCTACTCCGTCCCGCACACCAGCTTCTAGTCTAGCCATAAACCCAGCAGCAAAACTCTGACGAGCGGAAAAGTTTTTTAATGCCGCATGTGACCTTCCTACAAAATTCATGACATATGAAAAATTTTGCATGGCTATGTCAAACCTTTCCCTTCCTTTGGTGGACATGAATCCCTTTTCCCACTGATCGGAGTCAATTTGACCAAACATTCTTTCAATCTTCACAGTACGATGTCCTAATGCTTCCATAGCCTCTTTGACGGACGATCCGGCAATGTATTGATATACGACGTTACCAACGGCGTTAAGCAAAGCAGAATCTCTCTTATTTTTTAGGTCCTGAAGTTCTTTTCCAGACTTGCCTTCCCCTAAAGCAATCTGATATTCATGATCTGATTTCTCGTAAGTGTCATTTGCGTTTAAATATTTATCCCTTAGCTGCTCTTCGGAATATTGTCTAAAGTATGCCTCGTATCCCTTAGCAATGGTTTTCAGGCTCAAGCTCTCGCCGCCCTCCTTCGCTCGTTCCACGATAGATTTGGTTGTGTCGAAAGGAAGTATCTCAAATACTTTTCCAGCCGTCAATTTAGTAACAGCCTCTAATTGGGGTCTCAGCAATGCACTTCCTGCCACTTTCATTAGCGTGAACGGACTACCGATCAGGACGGTTACTTCCGCCCCCCGTGCCACATCCGCTAACCGGGACCAGTTGGATCGATTCTTCCGTTCCAATTCTTTTTTCTTTTTGTCGTAGGATTGCGCCTGGGCAGACAGATCGTTTTGAATCTTTATCAACTCTGCGTCTGATTTAGTCAGGACAACAGGCGGATTATCCTCAAATTCTCCGGCGGCTATCTTCCGCTTGTACTCTTCTGACTGTCGGCTCAAACTTTCTTTTGTTCGATTGAACTTTATCTCCTGTTCTGAATTTTCCTTGTCTGAATTGAACTTATCGGATATTTTCTGAAGTTCCCTCCTCACATCCGACACCTTTGAAATATCTTTTGCCGACTCCCGATTAAACTCTCCTTGTACTGACTTGAATGCCGATATGCCTGCTTCCAATACCTTCTCTTGGCTCAATTTCGAATCTGGATTCATCTTTACCTTTACGGCATCCAATTGATTCTTCAACTTCGTCAACGCTGATCGTTGGGCAGATGTAAAATCTCCAGACGATATTTTATCGGATAGTGAATTGATAAGACTGTCAATACGGTCATTGTGAGAACTAGCCCGCTGGTCATACGACGCCCGAGCATACTTGTCTGACGAAGAGTTTTTCACCCCCATAGAAGTCATTAAATCTTTCTTCTCTTTTTCTCTCTCTTCTACTTCCTTGTCATAAGGAGTATTGGCCGTATTTTTGGATCGCTTATACAGGTCTTTCTTTTCAGTCAAGTCCTTGATATCCTTCTCTATTTTATTCAGCTTATCGAAATTCTTGGTCGCTTCTCTAAGGCCGCTCTCCAATTGCTTTTTGGTGGGCTGCTTGAATTCGTCTTCCTTCAGATACGCCTTCCGAACCGATTCTTCGTCCACATCCGGCAACACGGATTTCAAGTCTTTCGTCACCTGGGATACGATCTTACTGTTTTCCTCCAGCCCAATGTAACTCTTCACGTAATCCCGAATGAGATTCTTGCCAGCCATGTCTTTTGTAATGGCGGATGCCCAGGAGGCTTCAGCTTCTTCCTTTATCTTTCGGTAGGCCTCCTCTCTGGTTGTCTTCCCGGCCAATATCTTGTCGTCTACGCCGGCCTCTTTCATCCTGGCATGGATTTCATCCCGCATTTCTTTCTCCGACTCTTTCCCCTTGAACCGATCAATAGCGGCATAGACCAAATCAGGAATCCGGATATCCCCATCGGCAATCTTGTCAGCGATCCACCGGATAGCATCAGCAACATTTTTCTGCAAGTCCACCCCTAGTCGCTGGGTGCCTTCCGGCAAATCCGCCTTGCCAAATTTCTCTATCTTATCGGCAATTCCTCGAAGACTATTGGCAATTTTTTCCCCTTTGTCTCTGGTGATCTTATCCGGCTTGACGCTCTTCAACTGACTCCGAAGTTTATCCAACTCCTTGTCGAACTTTTCTTTCAATTGCGCCGTCTTAGCATCATGCTGCTGCTGCATCAGTTCCTTCTCTTTCTGCCACTGTTCGGATGTCCAATCCAGTTCTTCGGTCGTCAGCTTGCCGCCTCCTTTGGCCCCCATCATTTCCAAACGACGGATTTGCAATCCGTTTTCCGGGTCAGTGGCAATTTCTGACTGCAATAAATTGAAGGCTCGTCCGGCTTCCCCCAATGGATTGTTGACGCGAACGACATTGAACAGGTCGTTGTGCAACGCCGAAAATTCAGTTAAGGCCACGGCTCTTGTCACATCATCCGGAGAATCCCACCCTTTTATTTCTGCCATCTTCTGCTTGGTGATGTGCTTGAACACATTGAATACGGCAATGTCTTCCGACGTTGGGTTATACAAAATCCCACCATCCAACTTCGTCAAAAACTCTTGCACACGGGATTTCATAGCCTCGTACAAGGGTTTGTCTGGATACATGGCTTGTACATTAGCTAACCCGCTGTTGTAGGTGTCGGTCCATTTGACAACTTTTTGTGTGTCAAAAAGTTTTTGTGCTCCATCGATCTCCTTTTGCTTTTCCTTATTCACAGAAGTCCGCTCTTCTTTTGGAGACTCTTTCACCGGAAGAGGGGGTTTTGTCGGAGGTGGCCCATCCACAACGGCGGTTGGCTTAGAAGAGGAGGGAGCCTGTTCTGCTTTTGGTTCTCCCTCCTTTGGAGCTAACACATCCTCCCGCCCCTTGGTTTCGGCTTTGGCTTTGTCCCCTTCGACATCAGACCCTCCTTCTTTTTTAGGTGAAGAAATATCTTTGGCAGGAACTTCTTTTTGCACTTCTCTTTGTACCTCTTGGTAGACCGTATCAAATTGCTGATCAGGAACCTCCCCAATGGCTTCGGCTCTAAGCTGTATCGCCATGTCTAAGGCCTTCTCCGGATCGTTGATAGTGACCAGATTCCCGTTTCGGGTTTCAAACGTAATGGCCGATACGTTCCCGTCGGCGTCGAATTGAATAGGATTTTCTACCCGATCCTCTGACGGGAGTTTCAGGTCCCGATCCGTAATAGCTTTTTCTCCAAGGACAATCTGGTTGCCCCCTGGGACATCTACTACATACTGGCCATCGCGGATGTTCAGCGTTCCTTGCCGGACCACTCCGTCGGGGAGGGTGACGGTGGCGCTGCTGCCGGCTGATTGTTCGAGCGCCGGGCGAACTTCTCTTTGCTTAGCCGCTCTAGGCACATCAGTTGGTACTTTTTCGGTAACTGTGCTAGCTTCAGTCTTTGTTCTAAATTCATACCCTTCAAGTTTAGTAATTAATGGTTCGATCAAATTGGCTATAGATTTTTTCTGCTCCGGCGTCAAGTCTTCCCGCTGATCGGTTTCATCCAACAAGTTGTACAAGTGATTAGCAGCCCTATCCAATTCCTTTTCGTTTATGTACTCTGCATTGTTGACGCGGGAAAGTACCGGGCTCACCAAATCCTCCCCTTCCTTGGCGATGTCTTTTGCCAAAGTATCTCCTCCGGGGCTTTCCGTTTTTTCTTCCGGATGCAAGGCTTTGGCCATATCAACAATGTCGTCTCCGTACATAGTCCTAGCTTCCACCTCCGCGTCAGGTCGAAGAGAAACTGTTCCATCTGCATTCCTACCAAACACCTGATCGGCTACATCCTTGTAAAAGGAGGCTGGATTTTCCTTAGCTACGGAATAATAGGTGCCGAGTTTGTCTTTGTTTTTTTCAATCAATTCTTCCCCATGTTCTGACACCTCTTTTCCCTGCACTGTAGCTTCGTCTTTGGTAGCCACAAAGTCTTTGTACCGGCTGGCGAATTCCGGATCTTCGCTGCTATGAACGCCTTGTATGGTTCCGTCTTTCATCCATCCGGCAATCTTACCTTCCGACTCAAGGGCCTGGAAAGACCGATCCGACATGAAGATGGGTTGCCCTTCACTGTTGATCAAATAATGGAATTTCGCCTGATCATTCGCTGCTGCCTGCGCCTGCTCCCGATAATCTTTGGCTTTGTTCTTATAAATGTCTGAAAGGGACTTGTTGTTTTCTTTTGTTGCTTGGCCGGAAAGAAAGTCATATTGATCTGCGAGTGCTAAATTATGGGCCTGATAGAGGTCCCGAATATTTGTTTTGTCCAGATTCCCAGTCCGAATATTCTTGTCCAGATTGGCGCTATATACAAGGGTATTCTTCAAATCAGCCAATTGCCTTTTCCCTTCCTCGTTCAACCCTTCTGGATCAATGTTGAACACATGCATCTTCAGCGCATCCCGTAGATAATTCCCATTCCCGGACATCTCTTGTCCCAAAGCATAATTTTGAGAAAGAAGATTCTTGAAATCCCCTTCGGAGGTGTGAATGAGTTTCTGCCAATTCTCCAACCCTTTCGCATATGTAAAGGGGGCATGAACCGCCGCCAATCCGCCACCCAACACCAGCCCGTTTACCAAATTATCTTTAAAGTCTTTGGACTGCATGTAGTCCCAGATGTCCGGGGTCTTCCCCTGGGCTTCCAGCATCGTGGAATAATCGTTGTACCCTTGCCACGTAAAGAACGGCTGAGCTTCTACCGCCCCCAACAGCCCGCCTTTTATCGTCCCTCCAATGGTGGGCTTTACGATGTTCTTTGCCCGAAGAAGCGTTCCGGACGACAGAGACATCATCAGAAAATTGGGCAAAAAATCTCTAGACGCCTGCTTGGCGGATAAGTTGGCGGCATCGGACTCAGACATCCCGCCGGAGACTAACTGATCATAGGTGCTGAGACTCGACTGGGCCGTGAATAGCCCGGCGTTCCCCAGCCATCCAATGTATTCCGGCAATCCCGCCCCTTCAGTTGCCGCCGAAACCGCAGCGGCTCCCGCCAAAGCAGGAACCGTCTTACCGGCACCTGACAAATAGAAATTGGGGTTCAATAGCGACTCCCATCCTTTCCAATTCCAAGTCGCCGCCACATCGGATTGTTCGGCGGATGGATCGGCGATTTCATGCGCCTGGAAATTTCTCACCCTATCCCCGCCCCATCCTGTCTTATTGAAAATCATCTTGGTCAATCCGGAGGCAACCGAATTGGCCGACATCGCCAGCGATCCCCAGAAAGGCCCGGCAATGTCCGCTTTCAGGTTAGCCGTTCGTTTCCACGCTTCATTTGTTTCCGCCCCCATGTCCTTGCCAATCTTCCTCATCCCTTCCGCATACTGATGCGTCATTTTCTTGAAATCCTCCTCGGACATGGATGCCAAGCCTACCGTTCCATCCTTGTACACGGTATATTTTGGGTGATCCTTCAGGAATCCTAGAATCAGCCAATTTTCGTATTGCTTTTGACTGCCCTCTATGATCTTCCGCTTCTCCGACTCGAAATTGTCAATCACCTTTTTCAGGTTAGGGTTCTGGGAAATCTCTTCCTTCATCTGCTTCTTGGCCACTTTTATATCCATCTTCCCTTCCCCTACCAACTTCGCGTACTTTTCTTGAATGCCGACGTAATCTGCATTCTTCATAAAGATGCCACCCCTTCCGAAATATTTATCTTGCGTTTGAATGAACAACTTGTCTACACCCATTTTTATTTTGGCATTCAGGTCGTCGTAGTTTACTTCAGAGAAATAATCATGCATCTGTTCGTTGGCGTCCAACGCGGCTTTTATTTCAGGATGCTTCTTGGCGAATTCTGACGCATACCGCTGTTGCTCTTTTTGAATAGGGATCATGTTCATTTGATCCACCACGGATTTGGTCAAGTCGGCATAGGTTCGCTCCTTAGAATTCAAGTCCCCAGATACCTGAGCATTGACGGCTGCATTGTTTTTCTTGTTCATAATGCCGTCTACTTTCCTGGCGATCCACTCCACGGCAACGGGAGTGAGGGTGTGCGTCACAGGATCAAAATCATCATCGATCAATGCCAGCTTCACTTCTTTCGACAATTCTGGGACCAGCGACTCTTTCTCGTAATCGTAGCTGCGCTTGATCTGGTCACTGAAATACTCCCGCTGGTTTTTCAGCGTCTCCAGTTCATGTTCATAATCTTTCATCTTCCCTATCTGGTAAGCCATCCTCCGGCTTCCCTGCGTATCCATGTCAGCGATCTTGCTGTCTAGTTCTTGTTTCTTTCGCAAGAGCAAAGAGGTAGCAAACTGAGAAGGCTCGTTCTTCCAGCGATCAATGTTTTTGGCCTTGTTGTTTATGGAATGCGCTAACTGATCCGGAGAAGGCCCCAGATATTCACCTAACGGCTTAGTGCCTACATCCTGTGGAGTAAGCGACTGATTTTTGAAATTAGCGGTTACTTGTTTTGGATCGGAATCCGAAGTACCGGTGACGGGTTCCGTCGGCTTCGAAGTGGGTGAAGAACCCGAAGGAGAAGGAGAGCCAGCGGCGTTTTGGTCTTTTTTTTTTGGAGGGATGGGAAGACCATCCTTGTCAAACTGAATAGGTTGTTTTCCTGGAGGAACAGGCAATCCGTCCGTATCGAATTGTATATTGCTAGTTGCTGACATTATTTAGCTCCCAATTGTTTAAGATAATCCTCAACGCTAAGTCCGTATTTTTTTGCCCCTTTTTCTACCTGATCCATAGTAAGCGTTCTGCCTCCTATACTATAGCTTTTCTTTGCATCGGATTTATGCTGTTGCCGGTGCGCCTGTTCGCTAACCGTACCCTCGTCATCCGATCCGGCATTCACCTTATCAATGATCTCGTTGGTCCGGCTCTGCAACACCCCATCGGCTTGATCAATAGCAGAGGAAAGTATTTTAGGGGCGACGACGCCCTTCCCTAAGCTGGTCAACAAATTTCTTCTGGGGATGACACCGGTAGTCTCTATGATAGGGTTCCCGTTTCCATCTGTTACTAAATCTCCCACATGCTTACCTTTCGGAATTTTGTCTGCCTTGTCGTAGTGCTTATAAAAGGTCAGCCGTAGATTGCCATCCTTTGTACGGGTGGACATATCCGCTCTATTGCCTTGCACAATGGTCTCCGTTATTGGGTCTATCGAATGCCCTTCCCTCAAGGTTTCCCTCCTGGAATCGGCGTATTGTTTAAGAATAGGGGCCGGGACATCTATCACTTCCTCGTTTTCGAAATGCCCTTTGCTGGTTTCCACGGCATTCGTCTTACCCAACTTGTTCCCCAAGATGTCCGCGTATTGCCGGACTAAGAAGTTTGCGTTCTCAGGCGCTCCCTTCAATGCCAAGTTGGCTCGAACAGCCGCCAACTTTTCCCGGTTCCCTTCTCTCATTGCTTCCATGTACAATGCATTCTGCTGCCGCAGGCCCAACATGGTATACGGGTTGGCGGTACGTTGTGACGTTTTTTCTCCGACAATATCTCCTTCCGCCCCGAACATCATCTTCCCCAAGTTCTCATAGAATTCCTGCGCATTCCCAGGGTTTCCGAATTTTTCCATCTGGGCGGGATCGCTTTTTATTTTTTCGAATTGCTCTCCCGCCCACTTCTTTATTGGTTGGTTGTTTGCATCGGTGCCTGTAGCATACCCTTGGTTCCACATCTTCAGGGCTGCATCTCTACCATAGGTTGTGCCTGTCTCTCTAACTATCCATTCGTTGTTGGGTCCTTCAAAACTGACATTGGCATAGGGGACAGCTACTTGCTTTTGCTTCAAAATATTCCCCATCGCCTGTTCGGGATCAAATTTTACTGGCGTATCCAGCAAGAATTTTTCCCTTGTCCCAGGAGCCCCCGCGCTAAACGTCGCCAACTTTTCCCGGTTGGCCGGCGTATCCATTTCCGGATTGCTCTTCAGGAATTTTTCATTAAAATCGTGGTAGACATTATCCTGCTTTGAAGTGGTTGCTAAGGTTCGAAGAGACCCCAATTCCCGCTGAATTTCATTGAACCCCGTACCGCCCAATGCTGCCCGAGGGTTCTCCGAAATACGGTTGAGAATGTCGGCCATTTTCTTATTCAACAAAGGACGATCTTGTTGTAGAACCGGTGTCTCTTGAATGGCTCCTAAATCCTGATAGATGCTCGACAGGTTTTTCAGCCCCAATTCATAGCGTCGCTGATGCATTTCTGCATTAAACTGCGCCGACTGGTTGAGTTGACGAACCGCATCCCGGTTGTCAAGGATGACCCCCGGATTGACCGTAGCCTCCGGATGAATATTGGTCAGTTCGGATACTGTAGGCTCTGCCATATTATATCGGCGGTATAGCGGTTAAAGCAGCGGAAGCGTCGGGAACTCCCACGCCTGCGGCTGCATTTGGATTAAGAACATTGTACCCGGCAGCAGGGTCGTTAAATCCTGTAGCCCCTGTATCAGCCAGCCCAAAGTTTCTTGAATACGGCCCTAAATCAGGCGTAGCCGGCGCTTTTGCAGGATTGGTTTTCATAAATCCACTGATGCCTGTTGCAGCAGCGGAAGCGGACCCGATCACATCATTTATCGCATTGTTCTGGTTCGTTTGGGCCGCGATCCTCCGATCCTGTATTTCTTTCAGTTTGGTTTCGAATGGCTGCAACTCATTCACAGCCCACTGGGTATTTTTTTGGCCAGCCAAATCTTTGTTGGCGTCAGTAAAGAATTTTATGTTTTGCATGTGCAGTTGGGCATCTTGCGCTGCCTGACTGGTTAAGCTGTCGCTAAACACTTGCGCTAAACGGGCTCCTTCGTTCGGCCCCCCTCCGCCTTCTTGCTCTGCTAGTATCGAAGAACTGAGGCCTCTTTCCCGCTGCTGGTTCATGGCCGTTGTTTCAGCACTGGAAAATCCCTGCCCAGCCATCTCTTTGGCGACATTCACGTTTTGCTGGTACTCCGGCTGTATTTGATAAAAGGGACGACGCAGGGCTGCACCTTCCCTAGCCGCCTCCTTGTCCGCCTGACCGGCCTTCAGCGCCTTGTAACCGCTCAGCAAGGCAGACCCCCCAGCCACTGCTACCGACGCCCATGATCGAAAAAACGTATGGATAAAATATGTTTTCATTATTTTTTTACACTATGTGTTTCCATGTTGATTTATTTACAATAGCCCGCACATTAGTCACGCTAACCCCATTTTTAGTCGCTAAAATAGATGCACTTATTCCATTTTCAAATTCACTTCTAATTAATCTAACTTGGTTTTCACTTAATTTACAAGTGTTTTTTTCTATTCCCCTAGAGGCCCTCCCCTTCAAAGACATATCTTGCATATTTTCAAAATGCGTTCCTAAAGACAAGTGATTAGGATTACAACATTTGGGATTATCGCATTTATGAAGAACAGACTTCTCTTTGGGGTCCTGTTTGTGTGTTAAAAAGTAAGCAACCCTATTGGATTTAAAATGATATCTTCCAATAGTAAACTCCCCATATCGTTTCCCAATTCCAGTCCAATTCCAACAAACGAATGGACTTGCTCTCAATTCTACCTTTGACCAAAACCTCATTTCCTCTTCAAAAGGCAGTTTCGGAATAGGCTTATATTTCAAAACTCCTTCTTCAATTACTTTTTCCGGCAAGTCATATTTTTTAGAAGCTTCCCCGATAAATTTCTTAGTCAAACATCCACAAGACTTAGTCCTACCTGATTTAACATTCTGAATTCTAGTAACAAATTCCTTTCCGCATTGGCATAAAAAATTAGCCATAGGACTATCTGGGTCTTTCCTATAAGGCTCTCTATTCAAGAAAATCAAACTCCCTATTTTATCCCCTTTCTGGTAATTTATTTTTGCCATTTAAAAATGGATTATAATGCTGTTCGATGATCCTATCTTCGATCACCTGCAAGTCCTCCACGTCATCCCCATTTTTGTGAATGGTGATCCAGTGTGTGTCTTCAAGTATGTCCAAAACCCTTCGGGTCCCAGGCTCCGTTATGCCAAAATAAGGCGCTTCTATCAATTCCCACCCAGATCCGTCTATCCACACTCTCGCCTTGCCTTTCATAACAAAAAACGGATGCCGCTCCTTGTGTATCTTACTCGTCACCTTGCTCCCCTTTGGCATGAATATTTCCCGAATATACATGCCGGGTAAAAACGTGTGCTGCAACGGGCAATCCACTGGCGCAAACCGATCCACCAAATACTCCTCCAGCGCGTCGATGGCCGCGTTTACTTCTGGTCGAACCAAAGAGTTATCAGACGAGGTAGTCATTTCGGAATAGGTTACTACTGATGAAATTACGTATAAAATCAGATATTTGGCCGGCAAATTGCATAAAAGCAGGCCTTAATTGTTGAAAAACGACGGTTCCCGCCGAATTGATCCCCACAAATCCACACAGAACCCCACCGTCCCCCACAATACGGTAAACCAGCACCCCCGGAATGACTAAGGAAATCTGCCCCTGCGCATAGGCATAGATGGCTACGCCATCCATTCCAGCGATATCGGGAATCATATTCCGGGAGTCGTTGATGACCGCAGACATGATCCGCGCATAGTCCTGCTCAAAGGTCAGTCCGAAGTTCATTTTTTCTCGTTTACAGTGTCCGCCGCTAAGTTATAGATTCTTCGTAATTCAAAGTACTTTCCGACATTGTTTGGATCGCCAATCAGCCGGAAGAGGAGATATCTATTGTAAATTCGTTTTCCATCCATCAGGGTAGACCGGAAGGCATTTTCTTCCGTAGGAGCGAAATACGAATTCATATCCCGTAGCAGGGACAAAAAGTAGGTATTCTCCCTTTTCTTTACCAATGTCATGGGCACGTAGGAGAAACTGTTGGGCTCGTTGGTACGCAGGAAATCAATGTACATCCCCGGCCCTATCCCCTCCAGCGCTAAATTGGCAAACACCTTGTTCACATCGGCGTCATGGTTGAAGACACCCATGATCACCGGTTCGTACTGGACCCCGTAAAAGTTATTGTAAGAATTCCCAGCACCGTCGTTGTGTAAATACGGAATGCCGGCCGCGAAAGTCACCATCTGTATCCCCGTATAGTTCCCGCGCATCTTCCCATAGGCCTCTGGCGTAAAGTTCTCAAACCATCCGAAGCGTCTGGTAATCGTATTGTACACCAGCGTCTCTTGGTAATTGACATCAATATTTCTACGGAGGGAGCCATAGGACGCAGGATCGTTGCTGTTGTTTCGACGCGGACGGAAGGTAAGGTACAGATTTCCTTTCTCCATATCCAGTCCCATGACGACATCGAATTTGCTGGAATCGGCCACCTTGTTGTTCCATGCATTGATGGCCCTTGTCTTTGCATTAAGGTACGAACTCATCCCCCCTACAACTCCTCCGCTTGGATTATAGAGCCCAATGTCCTCCGCTTTGTTATAATCAGATATCACCCACGCCTGGTTCTTTCTATCGTACCAAGTAGCGAAATCTTCATGCGTTAAAAAGGTAGCTGTGTCTTCCGGCGAAATGCCGAAGACGGAGCCTATTTTCTGATGCGGAGAACCCAAGTTATTGTCCAAGTTAGCAATCTGCACTCCTTGCGCGTTGGCGTAAATGTATTGGAAGTTGAAGTCAGTAACGAAATAGTCATTCTCGCAAACAAAGAGCACTATGTTTCGATAAGACTTCGCCAGCATGATCGGACCCGACCTGAAGTCTTTGAATGACTTTCGGTTGGATGAACGGAAGGTCCCCATCCCATTAAGAATGCCTGTCGTCACGAAATCGTCTGACTTTACCCCTTCGTCCGTGTACCACATCTGCTTGGCCAGATTGTTATTGAAACTTTTTCTTCCTCCACTGGATATCATCGACCCAAAAGAGTCGCTGATGTTCGGACTCTCAAAGGGGTGCGAGAAAAACTTATTCCCTACATTGGGGATAGTGATGTTCCTGGGAAACAAATAGGTATCCCAAAAGGTCATCTCTATACTCGATAGTACATCATAGGTTGGCTCTCCGTTTACCTTGCCGGTATACTTTGAGACCTCCCCGTTAATGATAGGATAGAAACCCTGCGTCTCCGAATACTCTAAAATGCTAGACTGGTCTGCCGGCGTGTAAAGTTCGATCCAAAATCCTTTTGATGCGATTAGCGAAGACAAGCGAGAGTCGAACAGGACGTATAGGGTAATATTGTTCGTATTCTGTACCGTCTGAACCGATACCGTTGTCTTTCCGGTTCCATCCGTTACGCTGGTAGTAGTGGCGTTATTGATCGTCGTGTTGACGACCGGAGCCGCGCTGTTGTTAGGCAGCAAATTGGCGTTGATCGCTGCCTCGTTGTAATTCTGCCCCAATACTTTCAGGTCAATCGGATTCCCATTCAGCAAGTTCCCGTTTCCATCATCGTATATACGAATACGGTCTCCTTCTTGGAATTGATAGTTGGACAGTGTGGAGAAATTCCTGGCAACGTTGTAATTGTATAGACTGGTAATCCCTATGCTACAAAATACGGCCATTGACGGATCGTCCACGACATTTCCATTGTTGTCGATATACTCAATGTAATCTCCTACCCATTCGATATTCGACGGATCGGTAAGATTCTTGCCGATGACTGGCGCGAACCATTTGAAGTCTGGATTGATCGAATTCAGATTGAGCGCCTTGTTGATCAGAAACCGGAAGTAAGTGGCCAGCGTATCTTGCCGTTCGATAAAGGACGGGACAGCAAATTGACCGACGATGTTCACGAAGGAACGCCGGCCTGCTAAATCTGCCAGAAGGGCTCCTATAGGATATTTCCCCCCTTGCTTCACAGAGGTTTGACTGTTATTCTGAATGAAGACAGACAAATTAATTGGGATCGGGTAATTACGAACTTGGCAATTACTACAAGGAATGAGCCCTTCGTTGTACTGCGATACCGGCAAAGGACCACAGGAAGAAGCTGTAATGAGAAAATTCCCTGCCGCGTTCACATATACATTGCTTTGCCGGTACGCCGACTGCCCATTGTGGATGATCAGAGTGAAATTGCCGTTCCCGTCCGTCAATGCCGTAGCCCCGTCTTTTATTGAAATGGAAATATTCGAATACCCTACGGTTCCATCCAGCGAAGTGATTCTTCCCTTTAACAGAACACGGTTGCAGTCTCCGACGACTCCATTGTTGTGGTCGGCCAGATAGGTGACAGGATTTTGCCTCCACCCTGCCCCTCCCTGGCTGGTCTTGATATCGAAGTTTACTTGCAGGCAATTCAGGTTCCCGAATATGTGAATGTCGGCATTGCCGGCATGTGTCCCTATATAATAGGCCCAATAAAACCCGTTTTTATCCGTGTTTCTTCCCCAATCGTTGGCTCCTACCGTAGTCCCCTGAACCACATTATACGGGTACAACTCGATGCCTATTGGACTGCTTGATGCTTCCTGAAGATACCCTTCGAAAAACCGGAATGGTTCGATACTTATATACGGGCAAAAAATATAAAACAGGTCTTTCCCGTCTCCCCAAACATCGATGTCGATATTCGTGCAATCGATCTCCATTTCCTTTGAATAAGAAACAATAGCCGAAGGGGTTATGCTGTTTGTTTCAGAATTGATCGCTGTTGTCTTTCTTGAATCAGCGATCCCCGTAATATAGGTGGATGTATTTTTGAAGTCCCCGCTGCTGGCGACATTGTGACGGCCAATGGTGGCTATGTACTTCCCTGCCGGGACCGAGAACGTGAACCCGCAAACAAAGAACCCACCGGATATATAAACGTTACGGACATATGCCAACACATCTGCATTGCTCAGGTCCAATGGCGCGTCCAGTTTCACCAGACTAAAATCTGCATTTACTTGATACCAGTCCCCATCAGCATAATAGGGGGTCCCTTTAAGATAACACCGGAAAGCCTGTTTATCGGCGAACGTCAAATCGAATGCCTTACTGACATTGAAATCAATTCCGGCAACAGTCCCGGAACCGAAATTCAGTCCGCCAAATCGAACGGTCGTATCCGCCCCGTTTATATATCCTACCTGAGAGATGTACCAAGAACTATCCGTCATCATGCCAACGTAGGCATACAGTTTTATCAAACGGGTAGCGATGGAACAAGTGCCGGATTTCTTTTCTTGCACGTCGGCGGACATGGATGACAAAACCGCATCCGGCAAATTATCATAGTCTCTCCGGTTGTTCAACAAAAGAGCCGCATCCCCCAGGTTCGTCATTCCCCAGCTTTTTTGCGGGATGTCGTTTTGTAACCGAATAAAGTCTGTTTGATCGACCAGCCCCAAACTCCTTGAATTGTCAAAGGAATACTGAATCGTATTCATAACAGGATCATAACTGTAGTTGGACCACGGATTTGTTCTTGTCCAATAGGGCGTTCCTAAAACAGCCGATTCACTGGTTTCCGATCCTGAAAACTTATAGATCGTATCGTACAAATACCAATCCGACCATTCAATAATGGATGGAATGGTGTTCTTGTTGAGCGAATTTTTACGGATAAAGATGTCTACACTTTCTGTCATGCAGGAGCCCGCATCAAAGGTAAACAGCGCATTCTTCGGGAGCGTATCGGGGTTGTTCAGGTAGTCTTCCGACTTGATGATCAAAGGAAGGGAATATGGACTGGCAACCGACTGCCTCCCGTCAGTATTCCTCCTACGATATGCAACCTGGAAAGCCGTGTCGATCAGCCTATTCACTTTGTCGGTGTCCACATTTGTATTTGGTACCGACTGCACCAGAGGAGCGTCCATCGGAGGCCGCATCGCCCATTCCAGTAACTCTCTCCGGTCAAAGTGTGGCGGCGTTAGGGTCCAATACGGAAACAATTGCGCATTGAATCCTTGCGTGGCAATAGCGGCGGTCACGTTGATCCATCCCTGCCAACCAGCGCCATTCGTAAATAATAAAAATTTAGCTACGATAACCTTGTTGGCATCATATACAAACCGTATTAACCATCGGTGCTCCGATAAATAATCTTCCTGTTTTTCGGTAAAGGGTAGGTTGGGGTCGATTACTACAGTATTCCATTCCCCTGTGTCGCAATTGACAACATAAATACCATGATTCCCTTCGCTGTTCCAGTTCGCGTAATACAACTCTCGGGTCTCTATGCTTTCTAAACTGCCGAAGTTTTTATTGATCCCGGCAGGAAGAGAATTAGCAGGAAGGGTTTTCAACACTGCGTTGCTCCGAACCGGATTTTGGATCAGGTTGTTGTATCCCTCTCCCGTCCCCCCGGAGTCCCCCGCGCTGCCAGACGGATTGGCGCTTAGGTCAAACGACATGCCCTTTATAAAAGGGCTCTCGTCGGGCTTTATGTTTTCCAACGCATTGTCAATCTGAAGGAACAGTGGTAATATTTGCTCTTGCTTCTGTGCCATTAATAGTACCTCCATTCTCTATCTTCCCGGTGATCCATGTACGAGGGGACATACGACTTGCCGGCGATTGTTTGCGCCAATTCTGACAGCCTTAATTTTTGCAACTCTAAAAACAGGCCCCATTTGTACCTGGAATATTTGCCATTGAACAAATTGCCCGTCTGGGCTAGTATCTCCGGGTTGAACTCAGAAGCAAATTCAACGAGCCCAGCCATGAAGGTTTGCTTGGCAATATATGGAATCATCAGGTTGTCAATAGAGATGTCTTCGTAAAACCGAACCATGGCTTTTTCAAATCCGAAATTAGGCGGAAACACCAGTCTCTTCCCATTCTCGCTGATGTTATAGATATTTTTAAATTCCCTTCTATTAAACACTCTTCCTTCGCACCCGCACTGAATAGTAAACCAATCCATTTTGTTGTCACAGAAATACGTCCATTCATTGCAATTGGGATTTGGAGGGCAAACAGCGGTTCCGCCGACGCATTGCGTCAGGTTCGCAGGATTGATCTGTGGGTTGAAATTTCGAATGCCACAACTTTCACAAAGGAGGTTTACGTTGTGCTCCGTATCGCAGATGCACCCATTCGCATCGGTTTCGCATTCGCACAGTTTCTTTGAATCTGTGTAGAGGATGGTATTGGTCCACACCCCGTTGGTATATACTCGCTGAGGATATTGCGTCTCCATGTAGACAGTGCCGTTTTTATCCACGACCATTCTGTCCACGCAGGAGAACGTCACAGGGGTCCCATTAGGGAAAATATCTGATTTGTCAGACTGAACAGCAACGTATCCTTTCACGGTGTTGCACAGCTTATACCCGCAGTTGTGTTCGCAGGCGCAGTTCTTTTCAGCAGGTATCGTCACAATGTCATCATGCAAAGAAAGGTTCCTGTATACCGGATGAATCACCCCGCATTCGTCTACCACGTTGACGGATGCCACTCGATTAGAGTTGCATGGGATGTCAATTGAGTTGGTCCGCTTGTTTAAGACGAACTCTTTTCGAATCGGAATTTTAACCCGCTTGGCAATCCTTAGCGTTGTCTCATTCAAGTCGTTCCATACATCCCCTGCCACGGACAAGAAGACCCCTTTCCTACGGCGCAGTATATCCCCGGAACGGAGACACAACTGGTCTATTACTTCTATGGCTGGCTCGAATCTGGACATTTATTCCGGTATTTGCGGTTGTTGTGATGGAAGGCGCTGGCGCAACATTTTTTGAGCCGGCGAAAAACTATTATCGGTCTGCATGTTCTGAAATTCGGGTATCCCCACAAAACGACCCAGCACGATATTGGACGCATCGTAAGCTACGTCGCTGGATATCTCCGGGTCAATTGCGTCTGAATGAAAGGTTGCTTCTACATCCAGGCCTGTTACACAGGGAGGGAGATTGTATGTGTTCAACCCTCTGCCCATTACGCGGGCGAACCGGAACGATTTAAACTGTGGATTGCCGGCATAAAAATATTCCTCCCCCGGATCGACCAAGGAAATAGATTTGTAATCTCCTCCGTCGTTGCACCCTTTCGGATAGATACTGATGAAATGCATGTCGTGCGGCATCCGAAACAATTCCATTTCACTCATGTCTGCCCGACGCATACCTATCAAATTCGAATCTCCCAGAGTAAAGGGCTGTATAGACAAAGTTGGTGAGACGAAATAGAATGGAACTCCGTCTTTGTTCCGGCGACTGGATGCATAAAGGATGCGCCAAACCTCATTGACGGCCAAGATCAAAAATTGACGTATGTCTCTCCTGTCAAAGCTCCTGTTAGTGGCTTTGGCCCTGCCGTCATTGTAGACTTGCCAATTTAAATCTTCCAATACACTCAGGAGCATTTTACACCTTTTTGTATATGTAAAAATTTATTGTTACCAAGATAAAGGCATCCATCGCCCAGGCTCCGACTTCTGCCGGATGCCATCCATACCTGTGTAAAACATACGGCCAGAAGGTCACAATAGAGCCAGTAGAAGCCATACACCTTACGCACAATCCAAATGGCTTCCCAATCCAATCAGGCATCTTTTTCAACCACACCCGGTACCAATTGAAAATCATTCCGTCGTCCATGGATGCATAGAACCCATTTATAGCCAACCCCTGAAGCAAAACAAATATCAACGCGTCGATCATCATACAATAGAAATTTGACTCAGCACTTGTGCCCAATCCGAAAACTGCTTGTCTCTTGAATAGATACCAAAGAGGTGATTGACTCCTTTGAAGAGGGCCGAAAAAGCAGCGTCTCCCCATTCCGTATCTATAGTATTCACCGGGTCGATGTAAAAAGTATCATCGGGATTCATTACATACGCAAGATTATATACTTTCTCCTGCCGAACATAGATCAGATACGCCTTGCTCAGATCAGCGGGACATATCCGGATCAACGCCTGCCCTTGATCGTTCGTCCCGGCATTGTATCCAATGGGGTCCCAAACGGTGGGGGATTTGTACGTACTCGTTGTAAGATAATCAAATTCCGATTGCGATACAATCTTGATCGGGCGGCGAGTGCATTGCCCTTTCCAATTGGCGGTCAGGAATTGTTGGGTATTGGTAATAGGCACATCCTGCCCGCACTCCCCCTTCTTGTCGTTTTTAACAATAATGCTGGGGGCTCCAAGTATATTCCGGTAATCCATTGGGAGTGTCAGCACTCCCCCACTGGGAGCAATCGGGCATACCTTTACAAACGGATTGATGATGTCTACTAACTGAGGATTGTCCGGATACAGTGAGATGCATTTATCAATCAGGAAAGAGGTGATTGTATTGACCATGCTCGAAAACACAAAAGGAGCAAGGTACATATTGGCGTCCTGATTACTTACAGCCAGAAGAGAAGATAAAAGATTTTGAAACCCGGATTTTGAATTATTTAATGCCACTTTTACACCTTTTTAATGGAGCAGAAATGGCCTCCTCCGAGTTCCACTTCATATTAATAATTCTATTTTTCAACCCACCAAACGTCACCGTACATCTTTCATCGAATACCCAATCTGTCATACATTTTGACTCCCCAAAAGCAGATATAATGACATTGGTTCTTTTATTTCTCTGCTGAATCGACATTGGGGCCCACCTACAATTGTCTGGTGTATATGAGCCATTATTATCACTCCTTTCTAACGTAAGCCCCTTCTCCCAGCCATTGTTTATCGACCACTCATAGAAGTTTGAAAATATTAAAAAATAATCGCAAACAGTTATTCCCCTCCCTCCATAATTTTTATACTCAGGATTATTCTCATTTTGACACCTTTGTTTCATTCCAGACCATACACCATACAATGGATGTTTTTTCCCACCATTCATCCTACTACATCCATGTTTTAATAAACCGACGCTGGTTCCTTTTGATTTCATGCATCCACATGATTTTATTTTCCCTCGAACCAATAAAATCAATTTCCTACTGCATTTCTTCCCGCAAACACATACACACTCTGCATATCTGCCGTCATTGGTTTTATTTATCTTCCCAGAAAAAGTAAAATACCCAAATTTTTGCCCTGGCTCAAATGTCATTGAGCATGTATTTATTTTTTCTGGGGGCGGCTCGGAAATAGCTCGTTCGTGGTCCCATTTTAGCCTATATATCCTAGAGTATATAGTTTCTACTCCAACTTTGCATCTTTCATCGTTTTGCCACTCCTTAGCTGTCTTAACTTCTCCAAAAGCGAGAATATACGGATTTACCGGCATGTGTTTTAGATTGTTCCCCTAAAATACAAATAAAAGGACGCGAAACATAAACATACTCCGAATATTTTTAGTTACATGCCGGGATATTTATCGTGACAGTATAGCTTCCGATCACTACGGTATCCCCGTTCACATGCGATACGCCATTGATGATCACGTTGTACATGCTGTAATGGGATGCCGATGCCCATGATCCGGAAGTAATTTCTGGAGGTGCCCCAACTCCCAGACTGCCTGGGTTTATGATCATAGCAGCACTGCTTTTTTGAGCCGAAGCCACAGCGCCACCCGAACAAGCCCCATTATTAAATCCATCGGCAAATACCCGGTTGATATTAATGGGAGCGTCTATCACCCTATTGAGGCCAGCCTGGAAGGTAAGGAATGATCCTCCTCCATTAACAAACGAAAAGGTTAATGTGGCTGTACCCGTACACAGAGAGCCAGTATCGCTTCCTATCGTTCCATTGCTGCTGTTCAGATTGAAAATATGATTAGTGGAGTTTTGCACCACATAGCTATAGGTGGTTACCGCCGTTGTCAGAGAGGCGTCGAGGTACAGTATGACCCCCGGCGCAAAAGCTCCGGATGTGTAAAGGGTTACCGGCGAACCGCCGCATATAGTAGCCGGATTATTGCCCAGTATATACAGGCCCCCCGTACCGCTGCCGCAATTATTGCCGGTTGCTGCGCCCACAACCGCCGTAGTAGGATCGATATTATAAATAGCACCGGAAGGACCGGCAATATAATTATATCCTGTAAGTTTAGTGGTAGTAGTATTGTTAGTATACATCGTCACCCCAACTCCGAATGGGGCATTGGAATAAAGAGTAGACGGAGAATCCGTACAAACGTTGCCAATGACAGTATCATACCGATAAGAATCCGAGTAAACAGAGCCGGTTGGGGTAGTGATCTGACCAACGAAACCACTTCCGCCGCAACCATTGACAATCCAAACGTCGTAAGTGGTTCCTGGGGAAAGCATATTGGGGATGAGATATGGGCTGGTCCCGCTGACATTCCCATTCGGGAAGAGACCAAGATTGCTGGTAACCAGCGTCCATGCCGTCGTTCCATGAACCCTGAATTGCAGTACTGCCGTCTGATTGGCAATTGGCGCTTGCGTGAAGGTCACCCCGTAGATGCCTATACTGCCTGAAACAATCGACATATTAATAGCCGAAATATCCGGACACGAGCCAGGCGTAGTACATACTATATTGCAAAAGGCGGTCTTCACATCCGAAAAGGCATTGACGGCAGCGATGAACCCAAGCGCCTGCTGTCTGCCGGTCATGGTTACGCAGGCCCCTCCTATAACAGACAGATACCGGTCTCCGGAATTGTCAAAAACGGCCAGTGGAGAATCCGAAAAAAGTCCCCGCAACCGGGTGCAGGTGAAGGACACCAGGGAATTAATCCGGTTACAGAGGTTACAGATGGCGTTGGATAGCGCGGCATTGAAGGCGCTCTGTTGCGTACCTGAAGGATAAGTGGTGGGGATAATATCTCCGTTATAGTCAAAAGCGCATACGGTCAGGGCATTTTTTAGTGCTACGCTCAGGTCGGTAAGACTGCACAGGTAGTTAATGATAGCCTGTAAGACATCTACCAATTGAGCATTGTGCGCCGAAAACAGGACAGTCACATTCGGAGATGTGAAGGTCATGGTGGAAATAGTATTCGTATTGTTGTTAGACAGGATAGACAAGGTGCCGGAAGTAACGGAAACAGTAAAAGAGCCTAGCGAAAGACTATTCAGCCACGTTTGAACCGAAGAGGGATTGTTGGCAAAAATATTGGACGGAGCATTATAAGTTGTACCATTAATAACGACATTAGTAATAATGGTTGACCCGGTGATAGCCTGGGAAAGAGAGTAATTGGTTTTGGTAAGGTCTATCACACAGCTACCATTCAATCCCTGAATCCCTCCTGCCGCGCTTACTAAAGCGTTCAACTGGGATACGAGCGCCGGATCATTACTAATGGCCGTCAAAATCTCTCCGGCCATCACGTCATAATTGAAGGTAATGACGTATTTAACGGTATTGGCCACGGAAGTATCCGTAGTGATAGTGAAGGCCAAATCTCCGGTATTCCCTTTTACTACCTGATAAACATTGGAAGCGATATTGTAAGTCTTCGTGTTGCCCGTTATAGTCGGAGAAGGTATGGTTGTCCCTCCTACTCCATTCAGAACAATGGAAGTAACAGCAGGATTGATCGGCGTGAACTCACTTTGCGTGAGAGAATCCTGACCACAATCACAGGCTAAGTATTTTTTGATATAGTCTACTTCGAATTGAGAATCCTGTCCGCTAATCTCTTTCAGGAGTCCGTTCATTACGTACAGGGAAATATCCTGCAATTGCTGTTTGGCGTTATCTCCTATGGCGTTGTTACAATTGCGGATAGCCGTTTGCTGTACTTTTGTGATGCAGCACAGAACATCGGCCATTTTATTGGCGCAGGTAACAGGAAATGAATTGTTGGTCGTTATGTAGGATACCAGCACATAGACATCATCCCCGATAGCGTAAGTGGCTACTGTTGTGCAAGAGATGCTGTACTGTCCCGTATACACTACGCTGTTGGTGAATGGAGTATTGGCGAAGTTTACCGGCGCAATGGTTCCGGTAGGATAGTTCAGTACGCCACTCTTAGAAACGGACGTAGGCTGAAGGCTGTTGTACGTCAATACCGTCCTCTCTTTTACGGTCAGCACAGAATTCACGCAGTCTGGGATCACCTCGAATATGCCTGGTACATACCCTTGGTCGGTAAGATCATTCGGTTGGCAGATATTAGGGAAGATGGGGTTCGTCTGGTATACGGTACCCCCCGAATCCTGGATCGCTCCGATGATCTGATACGTCTGGAAAAGGAATGGGAAATTGACATTGGAAAGGTCCAATACCCATGAAGTTGTCGTCCCCGGATTTGGTATTTGCGGAGCCGCCCAGTTGATTGCCGCCAGAATAATCCCATCCTGATCGATCGCAGAAAAAGCCACTTTGGTATTTCCGAGTCCGGGGCCCGTGGTAAATGGCAACAGGTTAAACGTTATCCTTCGATTAAAGATATCGAAATTTGCACTCCAACCGAAGCTGGCGATATTGCTACTGCCGACGTTTATCTGAGGCATTTATTTCTTTTTTCCATGTTAGTAAAAAAGCCGTCCTGTGACGAACGGCCTTTGACCTGTTGAACAGGATATAGTTTCGACTAACCAATTTCTTACGAAGAACAGGCCCCGCTGGTGATTATATCCACCGCTCCCGTCGTTCCAGGGCCTACAGGCGTCTGCGGTATGGGAACCGTGAAGCTGTTCAGGGTATAGTGGCTCACGCCGCTGAACCAACTCCGGCGGATGATGTTTCCGTAATACTGGGAAATGTAGTCTGATTCGAGCTTCGAATGTGCATACCCCGAACCGTCGTCCTGACGAACCAGACAGTAGGCCGTTGTGGTCGGAGAGGTGAACGCGGGAACGCCCGTGGTGTACTGCTGGGTATACGAACCTGTTCCGTTCAGCGCGCCTACGAGGTTCGATACGCTGATACAGTCTACCACAACACCCAGGCCATCCTGCTCGACATACACTCCCGTCAGCGTATTGGGATCGGCCACTTCCGCCGATGTAGGCTCAAACGTAAGGAGGTACTGAATCTGGTTTTGTCCGGGAACCAAATACCGCTTGATCCACGCGGGACGCGGCGTGAATGCTCCTATGCGGTCCGCATTAAGAGAAATCTGATTTTCGCTGGTATCGTACCCAACAAAGTGAGGAGACTTGTACAGCGCGATTACCGCAAGAAGGATAGTATTTGCCATGTAGCGTTATTTTAATTTTGATACTTGATCTTTGAAAACCTGTGTTGCTTTAAAAACGTCATCTTCCAGATAGTGATCCAATACCCAACTGATCATCGCGTTCCCCTTTGCCTTTATTTCGATCCCCTGGAAGGGAAGTTCCTTTTTGTTCTTCACTTCGATGGCGATATGCCCGTCTTTGGTCAGGTCCAGCGCCTTGAACGAATCCGCTTTTTCGAACGCCTCCGACAAGATCCTCTTATACTCATCGATCAACGCATTGAAGTCTTCCGGATTCGCATACGCATATTCCAATACCGTTGCGTATATCTGTGCGTCCCCGCTGAGCAAATCCGTGTTCCCGAACTCATTTCTATCCCCCAATACCCGGAATAAATTTCGCAACTGATCCGGTTTGGCCGATAACCCTTTTATAAAATTAGCCGACGTTGCGCTGGCGTCAATCAGGTTCGACCTTTTCTTATCTACGTGCTCATCCGTAACTTCGTAGTACTCGTACCCTTTAATATCTGGATTCGGATTCTTGGATTTGCTATCCCGGTTCCCCGGAATGACTTTCAGAAACTGAACCAAAATATCGTCTTTCTTTGGGTCAAACTTGTTTTGCCCGGCACTCAACTGGATGTGCGTCCATTGGTCATCCCGAATCGTAATTTTCTGCACGTTCTCCTGGTACTCGAAGTCCAAAGATCGACTCTGTGGCAAATACCGAATGGTCAATGCATATCCTCCTTCCTCTCCCCAATCCAAGAATTCAATTTCACCTTTGTACCCGGCTGTATTGAATTCCACTTCCGAAGCCGACTCTTTTATCTTCCCGTCTACCCCCCGGATCACCCGCCGGCCCCAGACGCGGGCCATGTTAAGGATCAAATGCTTCCCCACACGAATGTAGGTCTTAAACTGAGTGCCCTGCGGATTCCCTTGCTTGTCGGGCGTTGCGACAATTGCTTCAGCAGCCTTTTCGGCCCCTACTTGGATAACATAACCACCATTTGCCATAAAAACGTTTCATTAAAAATTTTCAAAAAACGACCTCTATAAAGCCACCAACGATTAGTTGGTGGATTGTTTCGTGAGTAGGCCCAGCGCAGTCGGGCGGTGAATTTCAAGTCCCCAGGTATGCGACACATACACGTTGAGCGTACGGCCACCCTGTTTCCTGAAGTCGAACATAAAGATGTTCTCTACCTTCGCCGGCTCAGCACCTTGTACATAACAGTAGGTCAGGAACGGAACCGTGTTGCCTTGCTGATCCTTGAACTTGGCCAGAGGCATGAGGAGGGAGAAATATTCGAGGATATTCGCGTACCGGCGATGGTCCAGAATATCTATCTGATACGGGGTGAACTTATACCCAAACGCCTCAAACGCGCTGAAGTTGAAGTAGGTGAAATCCCTTGCGCCTGAGCCGCCGGGGCCAAACAGCGAATAGGTGTACTTCTGGTTCTGGGCGACCGTTATCTGGGCAATGCTTTCAGACCAGTCCATCCAGAAGCCGAAGTCATGCACCAGCATGTATTCGTTACATCCATTCACCCGGCGAAGGGTTTTGATCATGCCGAAGAGAATCTGCTTCAGCGATACGCTGGAGTAGATGTCGTATCCCGCATTGAACATCCCGTAGGTGTTCGCCGTAGGAACGATGCCGTCCATGCCTTTGGAATTGGTATAATCCCGCTGACCGAACAGGGTGTTCAGGTTCATGTTGTCCCGGATAAAGGCCTCGCATTGGCCATTGATAGCCGGGATATAAAAATAATCTACCGCTTCGCCGCGGGTATTCAGGCCTTTGATGACCTTGAAGTCCCGCTCGTATACGTAGTTGTCAATTTCGTCCTGGTTGATGAAGAAGCCTTTTTCAAATTTTTGAGCATAGGCCTTGTACATCGTGGGAGGGTTCAGCACCAAGCCTTCCGTAGCGATGTTGTTGGGGTCCAGCATCGTATAGTGACGGAGGGGATCGATGATGATCGTGTACCGGGAGTACGTCTGCATGTTCAACGTTTGACCGTTGATCGCTTGCAGGGTGACGACGTTGGTCGTCTTGTTCACGTTGGAGATGAGAACCTTTTGCCGATTGTTCTCCTTGATATAGGCGTAGTAGCCGCTGATGGGTTTGGTATAGTTGCCTATCTGGCTGGACGAAAGAACGTCAATCGTCGCATTCAAAGTGCCGTTCGGCGCGCTGACTCCGATCCCGCCACCGACAACAAACGACAGGGTGTCGTAGGAATCGTATTCGAGCCAATAAAACTGATTGGCCGGAACGGTTCTGTTTTCAGAACCAAACGCGGCCATCATCTGCGAAAAAAGAGCCTCCGGGCTCCGCTCGTCGTACGGCATGATCACTTGGGCACTGCCGCCGCTTCGTACTTGGCGAATAGCAGGAAGGTACGCCGCCTGCTTGAGCGAGTCGTACATTACGAGCGGTGTTTGACCCGCGATTGCTTGGTCGATGGAGAAGTTTCCTGCATCGCAGGTGAAGACGTTATTATTCGCCATGTCGTTTATTTTTTTAAAAAACTATTTGATGCCGTTAAGGCTATCCAAGACTTGTTGTTGTGCCGTCCGCTGATCCCCGCCTGCCTGCTTCTCCGGGTTTTGCTGGAGCGGAAACGGTTGTTTCGCCCCTACGTTCGACCCTTTCTTTCTTCCTCTGTCCAAGAACGTCTCTGCGATCTTGGCCAATCCTGCATCCCGGTGTTCAGACCGAATCATTGCTTCGGCTTCTCTTTTGGCGATATCCGACAACTGCGTCATGTCTCCTTTTTTGTACAGTTGGTAGGTGCCTGAATTCATTATCTTCTGGGATACCTTCTGATACACCTCTTTCCGCTGATCGGCAGTAAGAGTGATCTCAACCGGAATCGCCTCGTCGCCGTCCTTTCCTTCCCAGAACTTCACTTTTTCGGGGATGTTCTCTTGGATGAACCCGGAAACTTTCTTGTTAAACTCCGGGTAGTCTGCCTTGATCGTCCGGTCTTCGTCGAACTCCGTTTTTGCCCGAGTATACGCGCTCTCAGAGGGCTTTCGAAGTTCCCCGGCCTCTCTCGCCAGCCGGGCTTCTGCGCGGGCCTTCGTTTTATCATTCTGACTGTTCAGATGATATTCGCTTTCGAAGTCCTGCCGGGCCTGCTGGTCAGCGATGTCCGGGTCTACATTCGGGTTCTCTTCTTTCCAGGAAGGGAGCCATTGTTCATATACCAAAGAGCGGTCGTCCTTACTTTTCTGGGTTTGCAGTTTCACGAATTCCTCCGGCTTCATAATCCCATTTTCGACGGCGTATCGCTGCAAATCCACTTGATACAAATTCTCCTGCTTTTCTCTCTCCTCCGGGCTCAGAACGGGCGCTTCTACTTTGGGCTTTAACCTCTCTTTCAGCGCATCCAGACTTTCGACTCCCAAATCCTTTAGCAAATCCCCTACCGGATCGGCTGGGGGCGTTGTGCCGCCGGAAGGCTCCGCAACTGGTGTCGCTGCGGGGGAAGGAGGCGTTGGTTCGTTCTTATCTTGGGGAGCTTTTGCGGCGGCATGTGCGTTGACTAAGCTGTCAACCGTAATCATTTCATCTGCCATAACACTATTTGAAAACAATAGTATTACGTTTTTTAAAAAAAAAATTATATTTGTCTGTACAAAATCCCATTAAAATGTCCAAAAATGATCCCGTACTGGAATATTGCCACAATATTCCCATTCGAAAAAGCAATATTTTCCAGATACGGTTAACCGCCACCGTTTACAAAGCGCTTATTTTGGAATCCGAAAGAACAGGACTCCCCATAAGTAAAATAATCATCTATGGTTCGAGGCCTTGCGAGAGATGCGTCAAAGAAGATGCCTTGGTGTTTATCGATGGAGAGCCAGTTCGAGTGAAGAAGGGAATCCTATCTTTGTGGGACACGCAACTCAGTGGAAGAAGTATCATAAAAAAAGCCGATGCAAAAAAGTAGTGACTTCGTTGCTCTCGCAAGAAAGATGACCAAGGACTTAGAGGCAAATTACCTGTCTCAACTCGAAGACGTTAATCTCCACATTGTCTTCCGTCCTATCTACAAACACAATCTCACTATCGGAAATCTCAATGCCATTGTCGCATTCGTGATCCTGGCCTACTCCGAAGACTCCCCGTGGATCAATCCCAGAAAAGATCGTCGCACCAACAAAGAAGAAATTCTATCCGGAATCGGTGTAGACCCTTCCAATGCTATCTATAAAAAAATACTCGACTACGAAGATGATAGCATCCAGCAAGTCATCCTAAACTTTCTTCTCTTCCATGTCGATGGCCGTTTCAGAGAGATTATCAACCTCCTCGAATTTGCCGACAAAAACTTCTTCTTCTCCAACCGGAGAACTTCCGATAAAAAGAAAATCGGCGAGTCCAAGGGCGAGGACGGAGAGAAAGAAGATGTATATCAATATCTGGATGAATTAGAGATGGCCAAGGTGAACAAGGAAAAGGGAGAACTGATGCTTCGATCACAGGACGCCAGAGAAAAGGCCGAAAAATTGCTGAAGCAGTTAGAAACCGAATACCAAAAAACAGACTCCGCAACCAACGGAGACTTCGGATTTTCCTTTAGCAATGCCAAGGACTTCCGGATAGAGTCATGGGAAGCAAGGGTGATGAGAAGAAAAATGATCAGCCAGAATAAATGGAACGGCTAGGCCTCCTGCGGAGCCAAGACATCCTGTACTTTTTCCTCCCGGTTTAGGCGGCTCTTGTTGTTGTCGGCTTCGATGCGGTTGTTCTTGATCTGCTCTTTCTGGTTGGCCTGGGTTCTGCCCTTGAGTTGATCTTCGATTTGCATGAGACGAGCGTCGATACCTCCCTGCGTATTTTGGTTTTGATCCTTGGCGTCGGCCTTGGCTTTTTGAAGAGCCTGAGCAATTTTCAGATCTGCGTCTTTCTTTTCCATCTCCTGTTCGTGAAGAAGCTGTTGCTGCGCGGCCATCTCTTTCTTCTTTTTGGTGAGTGACATCCGCATCAGGCAGAAGCAAGCCTTCCAGTTGTCCATCCCCAATATGAGGTAGAGGATGTCGTCGTCCAGTTTCCCTTGTGCGATATATTGATTGCAGAGTTGGATTACAATGTCCTTCATGTGCTTGTTGTCCACGTAGGATACGTTCAGACCTATCTCCTCTGGTGGAACATCTTCCAGTCCTTCAATGAGAAGTCCATCTGAAACACCCAAGATGTCTTTAAATTCATCGTATCTGGGTGTATACCCAAGTTCCTTCGCCTCTGTGCCCACCATGAGGATATACCTGACAAACCGTTCCGCGCAGGCCTTGAGGATGTACTCGTACCCCTTTTGCATGAAGTACTTCGAATTGTCTGATTGCCTCACGGCGTCGTTGATCCCCTGCGTAGTGACTCTGGGCTTGGTCGCGTTCGGATCATTCCCTAGAGCGATGTTCAACTGAGAGTAGAGGTTGATGATTTGCCCCATGAACTTGTCCGCCCTGTCCAGATACCCATTCTTATACACCATCACCAGTTTGCTTGGATCAATGAGCGGTTTCCCCTGCTTGTCCACCATCTTTATAAATCCTCTTCCCGCCTGCCGGATCATCTTCCATTGCTCTTGTGCTGCTGCTCGTTCATTTCCTCCGGTGGGCTCGTCAGGTTCTCCCGGATTGTTGGCGTTCTCTTCGTCAACAGCCGCTAAAAGTCCCCCCATTAATTCATCGGATAGGATCGTCGCGTCTACGTCGTTAATCACACAGTTTTGATACGACTGCCAAGCGAAATTAATCTTTGACATAAAGGATTCAACGATATCTGTGGTAGACGCCTGCCGGCCATTGTCGTAGATGACAAGCGGACATTGGGAATACCGCCCATCTTCTCCGTACCTGAACTGATCCTGGTTCTTCCGGATATCAAAAATGAAGTTGGCTTGCCATGCGTAGTCGGAGTTGGCCAGTTCGGCTTGTGTCGGCGGGATATAGTAAAACGTTCGCCAAACGTTGTAGTTCTTTTCTTCCCGATTGATCTCGTATTCGTTTTGAGGATCGGCCTTCCATGAGAGCCCATTCGGTTGGTGATTGGGGTATGTCGCTTCCACTTCGTCCATGAAAACTTCGTAATCCTGTGACAAGACAGCACACCGTCCGAGTCGGATATAGGCATTGTCCCGGAGATTGCTGACGACCCCCCCTTGGAAAAATTCGTCTCGCCAATCGATGCCGTGTCGGGACCCCTGCATCTTGTTCCATATAAACACCTCTTTCAGTTTCTCCGGCTTCAGGCCGAATCCTGCCGTCTTGATGAAGTCCGCAAATGTGATGTCGTATTCGGTAAAATACCACTGGATATCCGATCCGTCTTTCCTCCTGAAAGGGCTGACCCATAAGTTTTCAGGCGCGAAGAGTTCAATGACAGGCCTCCCGGTGATTCGATCAGTATACCATTCCAGACACCCCTTGTTGAAGTGCCGGATGTTGTCGAACACATCATCAGCCAGTCGGTCATCCCATCGGTTCTGCTGGAACATATAAAACTGGATCCCCTTTTCTATGGCCTGCTCGTAATCTCCCTTGTAGACCATTTCGTTGTAGAGCATCAGGTCTTCGTTCGACTCGATCTTGTTTTTGATGAGATCCGCAAACTTTCCTACGACATCGTTGCCCATTTCTTTTCCGTCGTTCCCAGGCTCCTGCTGCTTCGAAAAATTTTTGATCCACTTGTAGGGGTCTTGGCTTTCGGAGATGGGCGGGATACCCAACTCCTTACAGAAGTCATTGATGATGTTTCGGATTTGCCGGCTATAAAGAGCCTTGTAGCTATCCCGCATCTTGCGGGTTTTCGAGTATTTGTCGGTGAAATTGACTTCGATTTGTTTACCCATCCGCTGTATCTCTGCCCGCATGTTGTTGATGAGGTGGATGTAGACGGGATTGGCTTTCATGTCGGAGCTTACATACGCAGCTTGTCCCCCACCCCCTTCCGGCGTAATGGGATCGAACATCTGGCGGTACTCTTTTTCGTCTAGCTCAAGAAGGTCGGTCTTCCGGTATTTGTGGGCCCGCTTCGGGTCAAGGAATAATTTAGAATATTTTTTTGCCCAATAAATTACCTGAGCGCACCAAGTCTCATTTTTCAGAGATGGTGGGAAATATGAGAGGTCCGAGAAGAAGATGGTCCTATCGTTAACAGGTATGTCAGGAGTGGGTTTCTTTTTCCTTGCCACGTTTACGGAATTTTCATAAAACTACCAAATTTTTGGATTCCCTGCTGAAAATTTAATTCAACAGGAGCCCGGCATCTTTGGCCACAACCAATTCAGCGGCGTCGTAGTTGTCCTCGTATACCTCTTTCAGTCGCTCGAACTCCTCCATGAACCAGTTGAAATACGTGTTCCCGTACCAACGATTCTGGATGGAGGTAGCAGCATCCAGCGCCAAGTCGTAGTCCTTCCTCAGATCGAAAAACTTCATCAGGTGCTCTTCGTCTTTTTTCTTCGGAACCTCAATGTAAGTAATGAACCTCCCGCAGATACAAATCTGTACCCCGTACGGGGATTTGGCATTCTGCATGTATTCCAGGAACCCTTCCTTGTACTTTGGCCCGATGATCATCAGGTTGTGTAAGATGATACCCAACTGGTTGGTTTCGCCAGTCAGGCCGTCTTCGCTGATCTTATTCACTACAAAGAGTGCCATATAATTTGCATAAAATATCCTGACGGAATATGACAGCTATTTTTTTGTCCCCTACCTCCCGGTCAAACCAGTCGTCTTTCTTCAGTCGTACCTTATCACCGCAGTCATACCCGCATCCTTCCGGTGCTGCGATGACTTCTCTTTCTATCACCGCCTCCGTCATGCGCTCTGCTTCCCCGAACTTGTTCAGTATCTTCAGCAGGTCAGATTTGTATTCCAGAAACACGTATGGGTCAAAGGGGATTAGTTTGTCTCCTCGAACAACCCCGAGTATTCTGGAGATGTTGTCATAGTCTCCTTTTACCCATGCCCTTCTCCCATTGATCATAATAGCGCTGTCGGCATGGTAGGTCGTTTTGCACAGGATGGAAATCATCTGATCCCCCTTGACGTACCCGATTAGATCATCCGAAAAGTTGCTGACCAGATAATCCAAGATCACCGTATCCCCCACGCGAATATTATCCACATTGCATCCAACGCCGACAACTTCTCCAACAGATACGTTTTGCTGATACCGTCGCTCGAATCCTTCATCGAAGTGAATGTGTTCGAAGAATAGTCGAACTTTTGTTCCATCCTCTTTGGTTATTTCTTTGCTGATAAGGTTTTCGATCTGTTCTTTGGTGATCCGAATGAGAACCCGATCCGGGGCAGAGACAATAGCGAGTTGATCATAAAAATGATTAACTCGCTTGAAATAGCCGCTTTTATTTTTTCCCATTGGTCACAAATTTGCACAGGATGTTCCCCTGGTTGATAGAAAAGTAAACATCATCTCCTTCTTTTATTTCGGTGGCGGCATTCCGATAGAAACTAACGAAGTCTCCTTTTTGCCAGAATTCCACGTTGTCGCCGACAGCGAAGATAGTCCCCCTGTTTTGGAGTTTTTTGGCGTTGTCTTTTTCGATTTCGGACATAATGACTTTCTTGTCTTCTCTGGTGTCAAGGGCTTCTGGGATAATCAATACTAACTCTAAGTTTGGAACGGGTATCATGTTTAATTAATTTTAGAGGTCGCAAATACTGTTTTTGACGCTTCCAGCATACGTCGTACGCTGTCGTCGGTTATGTTTGTCTGAATAATCTGATCCGCTCCTAATTCACACATTATCGTAGCCATTGTACAGTGGAAGTCCAGCATTTTAGCCGGATCAGCATTTTGATAGTCTCTAATCCCATCCTCAAAAGGATATATTTCTATTTGGTCTACATCCCCCTCTTCTTTTGGTGAAGAGAATTTTGTCACCAACTTCTGAAACCCATTTTCATGTGTCGTCGTCGTCGTCCAAATGCCCCAAATCTTATCTTTCCCTTTCAAAAGAAAGTCTTCCATCCCGGCGTCTATAAAAACGGTTTCAGTAGTTTCAACTTGTCTTTCCGCCATAACAGGAGCGCCGTAATATTTACACACTTTAACTATTTCCTTATGAGCATCCAAAGGATCTTCCGGCCGATACAGCATGAAAGCGCAATATTCATTAACTATTCCACTGCCGAAATAATCAAACTTTTTCCATACAATCCCACAGGCATCCGATAGATTTCCAGATGTAGTGTTTTTGGTTTTGTATCGGGTCGGGTCATACCCGACTACATACTCGGGGTTCTTTGGTTTTTTGAAAAATGGTTCTTTATACCGAAATCGATTTCGTGTGTCAATATCTTTTTCTACCGAAAAATAAGGATGAACAGCAATCAGCCAAACACCTTCTCCGTCTTCTTCAAACCATACTTTCCCTTTTGAATCTTCTGTTAGTTTTCCTCGAACGTATGGTTTTTTATCATAAGGAAGCGCCTCTAATGCAGCCAGCCTAACAGCCATCCTTAATTTATGCAACCCCTGTTTGGATTGCCCGACAGTGAGCAATACATGCTCCTCTTTCACTGGCATCTTATATAGCGAGTAAACATATTTTTGAGAATTTTTTGGGTATTTATTATGCTGCTTCCAAACCCACTCTTCGCAAATTTCCTTGTTTACTTTACCATAAACATCCCTTACGTCTTTGATATTATACCCGGCTTGATTTAGATATTTATTTACCTCTATGATAACGTAATGTGATTCGGTAATTTCAACAAAGTATTTCCACATTCCGCTTTTGGTCTTCCCGTCTTCTCCTGTAAATTGCGGATTCGATTCGGCAATAAGCCGATGCCATTCACCTAATGCAATAGCTGCCGCATCTTTATCCCCAGAGGTAGACAGCGCGTCTATTTTCCCACTTTCCTTCCCCGGATTTGCAATGGCTTTTAGCGCGATATCCAGCATCTCCCTTGGATTGCAGACGGTTATTTTGGAGAACTCATCTATTGTTCCGGCCATCCATTCATCGCCATCGACGGCACTCGCTTCTGTAGGGAATGCCTGGATGAGACTGTTCATTACCTCATAATCAGATTTCACTACGTTTGATGTAAGCTGAAGGGATTTTTGCGGCTTTTTGCCATTGCTTAGATAAAACTGACCTCTTGCCCACTCCGGACGGCCAATGAATGTGTCAATAGTCGGCTTCATTAGCGTACGAACACAAACCTCGTCCTTCGTACTTTGAAGAAACACTCTGTTATAAAAATCGGCTTGGGCTACGGAAATGTTATAGGTAATTTGTTCGGTAGTTAGCCCCGCACGCCGAGGCTTGGCCCATACCCTCCCATCACAAAGAGGGTTTTTATCACTCAACCGCCGAAAATAAAACCGAAGACGCTGCCCATCCATATACCACAAGAACCTGCCCTTGAACTTATTGAAAACAAGATGCTCGACATGCATCGGAGCCAACCACGTCGGCACTCCATTGATCATAATCCACAGCCCGTTTTCCAGCTTATCATCCCAGTATTCGATGTACTCAATTTTGTCTCGAAGATTCATCTTCGTCACATCCCGAAGTGTCTGGTCTATATCCTGGTTTAGCCACTTAAATTTTGAGACATGGGGGGTTTTCCAATATTGAAGTTTCTTCGGCAAATCGGAATACCATATCAACTCCTCGTCCGGCACAGGAGGAAGCTCGAATTTATAAAGGCCGTTGTTCAGAAGTATTATTTCTCCCATGTATTAACTATAAACCGTTCCTCGTGGAACATTTCCGACCGTCAAACAGAACTATTCAAAAATCAGCAATTTATGGCATATTTGTGCAATAATTGCCTCAAAATCTCTCTTCCAAGTGGCGTTATTTGTAGTTTTGCCCCGCGACGCTCCCCGTACTTGGCAATATATTTCTTGCTCTGTAGGGTTCCAAAGGCGGCTTTTATCTTTCCGGGCGAAGACTGGTAGGCTCTCTTGAAGCGGTTGTTGTAAATGTCGGCCCCAAGCGCCTCCTTCCCATCAAACAAACATAGCAAAACGTAGACTTCCGGGATGGAAAGGCCTGCGCTGGCCACCATGTTCTTCTTGTTGGATTCCCAAAAAGAGATAAACCGAACGATGTAGGCCATCTCCTTGCTGGCTTCGTCTGATTTGTTGGGAGGAACATTTTTGCTTCGGAGGAGGAAGTTGTAGGCGGGGGAGGTAGACAGGCTGTTTAGATATTGGAAGCAATCCATAAGCTCCTTCCCTCCCAGAATGAACCCCCCTTGCAGGCGAAGCTCCTCTGCCGCATGGACGGAATACTCCCGGTCCTTTTGCATATCTATGAACTGCTCGATCCCGATCCCGTTCTCCCCATCCTCTACCACAATGAAAAATCTCTTTCGAAGGGCCTTTACTAAGACAAAGACTTTTGCCAGGAACCCAAGGCGGCTGGTAGACTGTGAATTCCACCCTCCTCCACCTCGAAACAATTTAAACGTTATGTCATGGGGGAGCCTAGACTTCTCTTCCTGTGATATGGCTCCCATGTGCCTATCAAAGTACAGGTCGAAGTTTTCACACCCCATGTCTAGCGCGGTCTTCTGCGGTATGGCCATTTACTTTTGTTTTTTGATCACACACACGCCTCTCCATGGTTCAGAAATACTGTTTTCCGAATTCTGCCTTATAAAGACCGCAATTCCATATAGGTCACACGCCCTTTCAAACCTTGCGCTTTCTATATTAGACATGAGGGCATGATAGAGCGCCATCTTATAAAGAGAGATGTCCGAATTATCCTGATCAATTTTCAACTGATCCTTGTCAGATAGCATCTGGTTGTACTCTTCAAGCTCGATTGTAACGAGCGGTTTGGCGTATGACATATATTACGATTGTTTTAATGCAAATGTCATAAATTTTTCGAGAGGCGGGAAATGATCCGATGTTTTCTGCTGCACGGCCCAGATGTTCTTCCCGTCGGTGCAATTCCCCATGGCGCAGACTTCTCCCCATTTCAGCAGGCAAAGGCCAGAGTGTTTGTCCATTTCATGGTAGAAGTCGGCAGTATACCACTGAAATCCATGGCCAGGCCAATTCCCGGTTTTCGGGTTTTCGCTGTAGATAATGCCGCCCTTCTTGACCGCCTTGAATTTTGTTTTCCAACAATTGTAAATCGCTTCCCACGAAAAGGCTCCGTTGATCCCAACGTGCTCCGATGTTCCGGCGTCCACCACCATATCATACTGAATGTACCCCTCTTCTATGGAAGGATGTGGATAGGCCAAATCAATAGGATGGGCATTGTTTTCCTTGCTGAGGTCAATGCATTCATACTCGATCCCCAATTCATCGTACCATTCGCTTGCGTATGGAGCCGGGAGATTCGGTTGGTTGTATAGATTTTGTGCGCCAAGGTCCAGAACGTTCTTTGGCTTGTACTCGTCAATGATTAACTGGAGCATGCCAACCGTGTGAGACGTATATCCCATGTTAGTCTATTTGTAAATAAAAAATATTATTCTCGACTTGATATGTCTTTTGATCCAGACCGTATTCTGCTATCGCTCTCTTGCATCCTGATAACACCCAGTCATCGATGATCAGCCAGCCACCTTTTGAAAGCCTTGGGAGGAGGTATTCGAAGCAGAGCATGTGGCTCTCGTAAAGATCGCAGTCCAATCGGAGGACGCTAAACTTTTCGTCTGTCAACTTCGGGAACGTGTCGATGAACCAGCCTTCTCTGAAAACGAACCGATCCAGGTCTGTCTCTCGCATGATAGTTTCCTTGACTGCGTACAACGGGCATACGGTTATTCCGCTGGACTCCCGCTGATTTCCCTCAGACGCGCCATAGCTCTGCTGAAACTCAGGATCGTATTCCCCGTGTTTCGGAATGCCCTCAAAGGAGTCGAACAGGTATACCTTCTTATCCTTCGAATTCGATTTCATTATGATCCCGTGAGCCCCATAGGCAACGCCGGCTTCGGCAAAGTCCCCTTCGATGCCATTGGCAACCGCATCCTTGCAGAGCCTTTCGGTCAGCTTCAGCACTGATATATTGTCGCAGTACGCGATTCTCATTAAATAATCCCAGTTCATCATTGTTTTTTTACAGGCCTTCGCTCCATAAACCGACTGACTCGGCAATTGGAATGTGGCCTTTATGCGAAGTATACGCAAAATAGGTGGCCTGGGCATCGGTGATTGTCATCCCTTCTCTGGCCAGCAAGATTGACGCGACGCTCTGATCGTGGCGATGTCCCTTGCAATTAGGATCGCTGCTTACCTGGCCCTTGCTGTTAAACCAGTCCCCGTGGTAAGAAACGCCGTCTTTGGCAGCGTTGATGTACAAGGTCAAAAACCGATGTGTCTGCGGATTGTCCACATCGAACGCCATACAGCAAGCCATGATCATTCGGTGTGTGCTTGCTTCCTCCCTGTGCATATGCCAGTACCTCAAGCAGGCGTCAGAAGTATATTCTGCGATGGTGAAGGGAGGATTGTCGAAGAACAGGTACCCGTGCTTGTCAATGTGATCGAACAGCGGTTGTACGGTTTTGGTGGCATACAACACGCTGTCCATCCACAGGATTTTCTTATATCCCATGTCCATAGCTGTCCGGATAGAATGAGACTTGAAGGCATAGGGAACTGCGTCAGCCGAGCCTTTGTGCTTTGGAGACCCAATTTCTTCGTAGCTAGTGAACGGCAAAAAGTCTCCGTCCCATCCCGTCAACACAAGAGACTGCTCCATGCGGTCCATCGCCTTCCGGTAGTTCCCGGCTTCGTCAGCGAATGTTACAATAACTTTGTCGGATTGTCTCATCGGGCGTAAATTCTGTTTTCTCCGTTGGTATGAATAAGTTTAAACCCCTGCGATTCCATGATGCCGTCATACATATCTGCCCGTTGTCCGTTCCATTCGATGATGGCCATTTTGATGCCCAGCGCTGTGAAGTTGATCTGCGGGACCACCTCCGGTTCCATTCCTTCAATGTCGATGCTCAGAAGATCGAAGGTTTGAAGGGGAGACTGCGCCATGAGCGTTTCAAACCGCCAGCAGTCAACCTCTACATCCTTGAAGGGAGTATTCGAAGCCGCCCACCGCTGCACTTGGTCTTCTCGAGTGGTAGAAACGAGCCCGGTATCCCCTTGCCCCAGATGCTCTCCTGATTCGTGCAGGATGATTTTCCCATCGTACGATCCGATAGCGACATTAAATAAAGTTATTCCCTTCATGTCAGAAGAATATGTTTCAATCAAACGGCCATACGCCTTAGGAGACGCCTCTACAAGAACCCCTCCCCACCCTAATTGACGAAGAGCGTACACGTTGGATAAAGTTTTGCCGTCGTTTTCCCCTATTGACAAAAAACTACCGATGTGATTGCTAAAATAATTTGCGGCAATCAAATCTTCTCCGTTTTGAGAATAACTATTCATTTTCTATTGTTTGTTTATGATTACAAATTCTACATACATGATCTGGGGTTATATTAAACTTACTCCCTATTTCTTTAAGAGAACTGCCGCCATTCCTAATTTCTCTAATTTGGATTATATCTTCAAGAGAAACCTTTCTAAAAATATGTTTTGATCCTTTCTGAAAAGTTCCTTTTGACAAACCATTATTATAAGCGTGTTTCATGTTTTCGCTTGGAGTAGCCCATTCTAAATTAGACAACTCTTCATTCATTCTATCTCCATCCAGATGATTAACCTCCCTTTTATTTTCTGGGTTTGGAATAAAAGCTATTGCCTTCAGTCGATATATTTTACAAAGTTTTGTTTTGTTATTATTCCAGAGCCTAACCACCCTATGCCCGTGCTTATGAACAGATATAGAAACTGGCCTATTTTTAGGAATGAATACGACTTCGCTATCCGTAGATATCTTATAGTTAGGGAACCCGTCTATAATTGCCCAATTTTTCATTTTGTATTTACGAATTCATAGTAATACATTGGAAAGCGTTCAATCCGGTATTCCGTTTTGATAAGTCCAGAATGATGAAGAGCGGATGAATACGCAAAATCTTCTCCGACAGTCTGGTGTGGGAATTTTATTTGAACAGCTATTTCTCTTTTAGTGCATGTAATATGATTAGGCCAACGCTCATAATATTCTTTCCCTTCGTGATCGAACTTGGCTCCGTAGTTTAAATCCTTACTAATGTGCCATATTTTTTGATCTCGCCCATTTGTGCTAATATATCCGCTCATGGCGAAACAGTCAGCATCGCTTTCCGAAGCCTTTAATAGCTCCTCCACGTAGAATGGAGCAATTTTATCATCATCATCTGCAAAAATCACATACTTTCCCTTGGATTGATCGAGAAGCATATTTCTTTTTTCGCCAGTGGTTTTGCCACCATGAGCCTCACCATAGTCTACATTAGTCAAGACTTCTACCAAATTTTCGGCTTTACATTCCTCTATTTGTATATAGAGATGCCTAAGCAACGAAGCCAACATCCCAGCTCGCTTAAACATTGACGGAATCAATATCGATATCATAGTGTCACTCATGCGTATTCCCATTTAAATCCGGCAGCGGTTTGTCTATGTCCGGAAAGGGCGTTGCCAATTCCCCCTCTAGCAACATTATAATGTCTAGCGGCCTCAATTATTGACGACCATTCTTTTATCTTTTTCCCAGAAAGGTCCTTTTGAATTATCTTTCGGGCGGTATTATGATTCCCTCCAAATTTTCCCTTCCATTTACGAGCAACGTTCCCCAGGCTATTTCTACTGTGATGATTATTCTCTTTTGTCGTACACCACTCTAGGTTTTCCGCTTCGTTGTTATGCTTATTCCCATCCTTATGATTAACAAATCTCTTTCCTTTTACTTTTGGAATAAACGTTATGGCAACCAACCTATGAACTAAATAATATTTTTTGTTTTCGAGATTAGAGATTGCTATACTATAATACTTTTGTGATTCACAGAACTTAACGATACCCCCTTTTCTGGTTCTGTTCATTTTACCCCACCGGTTTGACGTTTGGTGTGTTCTCTTGAGTCTTTTTATTCGACCCTTAGAACTAACCTGAATAATTCCTTTTAATCCACGAACAGGAACGTCTGCCCATATTTCACATGATCCCGTCATTTGTCCAAATATTTGCTGTAAAAGAAGAAATGTTTTTTCTGCTCGTTGTAGGTGTTCATGTCGATGCCATACAGGACCGGGTTTTCGTTTCTCTTGTAAAGATCGTCGGTTGGAGCCATGCCGTACGCTGGATGCAGATGTCGAACGATTTGGATTGGAATATACTTGTACCGACCAAGGAGCACAGCCATCTCATGCTGTTCGTTGTCGCAATACACGGACTTGTAAATGGGATTGTAAATCCAGCCGAACAGATCGAAATACTTTTTGTCCATCACCGTGAAGGTGCATAGCCTGGCGTTTACCACTCCGTCAGGGAAGTGAACCAGCCCTGAAAATCCATCAGAGAATGCTTTGATGATTTCCGGCCCGAACCCTTTCATGGGATGCATGTCATCCGACAGCAATACCAAGATATCAAAGTCCCCGGCGAACTCCAGGTCACGATTTATCGCGCTGACTTTTCCTGTAGAAGTCCCCCATATTGGACGAACCTTTTTATACCCGTCTATGATGCTCTTGAATGTCCGGGTCGTTGCGGTCGGATCGTCGATGTCAAAGGTGGCCATGATTTCCCAGTCATCGTGTTCAACGTGCTGATAGACCAGATCAACGATTTGCCTAAACTTGTCTGGGCGGCTACGAGAGGGATACTTAAAGAGAATTTTTGGCATCTTCTTTGTTTATTTCATTGTTAATCAAATCCCACATTTCGATTGCCGCCGATTTTACGTCCATGCTCCGAACAGGGTATAAGACAATTCTCCCGTCGCTCAATATCTGAAACACGAATGGAAGAGCATAAAAAGATTCCCCGTGGATATCCAATCTGTCCCCAAGTGTTACTAACATCTTAGTGATATCTTCGCTTGGCTGCATTATCGCCCCTTGATTGTTCATATGTTTTCGTATAATCGAAGTTGCCATTGTTTGTTTGCGCAACCACATTCTTCCCATTTGGCTCGGAGTTTCCCGCAGTCGCAAACCTTTCCGTCTAACTCCTGATCAGCGGGCTCCGGTATTTTACCCTCTATCGTGTGCGCTTCCAAGCAGGGGGCTTTATCCTGCTTTTTCTTTGGCTTGATGAAGTCCAGCAATTGCGCTACACGAACGGTCCAGTTGTGGTTCATTCGGACATGGTTCATTCCGTTTCTGGCGATGGTTCTTGTTGCCTCCGGCTGTGACAGGTAGAAGGATAGCTTGGCAGTCAACTCGTCAAAATTTTCCCACCAATCCAGATGTACCCCCCGTGTAAACATCAGGTGAATGCCTGGGAAGTGCTTTGTCAAACAGAAAGATCCGCAGGCCATGGCCCTCCACAGTCGGTCCGACGTATACAAGGGGGCCTCGAACTGATTGTGACAAATAGCGACCTGCGCAGACTGGTATACCTCCACCTCTTCTTTTTGCATCAGAAACCTGGAATCCCATCCCATTCCATACACTTCAAATTGCTCCGGGAATCGCTCCTTGAGTAGAGAAACCATTTCCACCCGCTCTTGGGCCTTTGGGAACTCCAGTGGTGTGATGGCCGTGTTGTTGCCAATAAAGACCGCCGTGCTTCTCCGGGGGATGTCTGCCAACTCCTCGTATGTGTCCATGTCAGCGCTTGATTGCAAGGTCATGGCGTTAGCGTACCCCCTCTTCTTGCATTCGTCCACATCGTTCTGATTCGACAAAAAAACAGCCCCTATAACGCCGGCCAGATCATACAGCCATTCGGATTTCTCTTTGCTTCGAATATCCAGTGTGTAGTTGACGGTAAAGGATATTTCAGAAAGCCTCTTGAAAGTAGCCAACTCTACCATGTCCCCTGATTGAACCTGACAAAAAATCAAGTCCGGCTTCAATCGATCAGCCTCCTGAATGAGCAAGTCCTGCATCTTTTCTTTGGACTGCAATTCGAACATCTTCAACTGCCAGTCGAAAAGATAATAGGAATGGAACCCGTTATTCAAAAAGGCTTGCTCAAAAGGGGCCGACGAATACATGCCTGGGGCGACAAGGGCAACGTGAAGGACCGTCTTCATTGGTTTAGTTTAGGATCGTAACTTTAACCTTACTCTTGTCGTATGGGTTGAACTTCTGCCAAGCGCTGTCGATCTTGTAGGCCTTCTTGGCGCTATCATAGATAGGCTTCTTGTGGGCATCCCTGGCGGTGTCAACCGGAAGATACGCGCTGGTTAATACAGTGTCATAGGACCAGACCATTTCGATTTCCGTTGGATCGGTCGGCGCTTTCCGGACTTCCATGATGGTTATCTCCCCCTTTCTAAAGTACATTTCCTGTCCGGGGTGCTCAATAGGTCGCACAAATACCGCGTGAGTGCTGTCCGATGATATGACTCTTTCCCGGTGTTTTTTTGTATTACAGGATACGATGACTAATGCCAGTAGTGCGAACAGAGCTACTTTTTTCATGTTTGATTTTATTTTTGAAGAGTTGAAAATACAACTTTATTTCAGTTCGTTTTACTGACTACCCCTTTATTTTGTGAGGGCACGGGGTTATGAACTTGACTTTGTTGCCGGCCCGAAGTCTTTCCAAAACAGGCACATTACTGGATTCCCTGTTGCCAAGCTGATTGACAAACCCGCAAGAAGACAGTAGGAGCGCGGCTGATGCTAGAGTTAGGAGCGATTTCATTTTGATTAGTGTTTAGTATGAATAAAGTTTTTTAACAAGCGCCTCCAGTTCGTTTACCCTCTTTTCAAGAGAGTCTACCCTTTTGCAGCACTCTTCTATTGGCTCAATTCCGGTGGTGGCTACCCCGACTAAACTGGTAGAAAGACTGCCTCCCCCACCGACTACGGTATACTCCGGCTTGTCCTTCTTTTTCTTCTCAAGTAGCTCGACCCTTTGGATTAACTGGTAGTCTTTTATAGCCAGGACCAATATTGTCACCGACATCAATAGCAACACAGCAGATAGTTTCATAACTTAATGATTGTCTGTTTTTGAACCTCCCAAAAGTAGATGATGTAACTATGAGGGTCATCCTCTCCACATAGTCCATTGACATAGGTTCCGGCGTACAGGGGGGATTCCTCCGACCTCTTGCCGTTTTTCATCCTGTACACCTTGATCAGCGCTTTGTAGTGAGGGACTTTAGCGTGCTCGGGGCCCAAAATCAACGCGCTGTCTTTGTTGTAGTGATACACAACCTGGAAGTCGTCTCCGTTATGCTTTTGCATTTTGATGGAAGAGTCACTGAATGGATTCCCGGCAACCAAGTCGTTTTTCCCTGATTGTTGTGACCTAACTCCCGACACAACCACAAGGAGAACGAGAATTAAATAAAGAATGTTTCGTTTCATATAATTACTGTTTTTTAATGCCCAATGTCATATCTCTGGGAATATTTTAAAGTCAAACAATACGGTGTCTGGAAGTGAGGAAAAATCAGATGCCTTGATTTTTTTAGGAGCCCTGTATGTTGATCCGACAGGTATATGGCCTCCGCGAGTTCTTCGAATGCCTCTTAGGCAGAAAGATACTACGGCTTGACTGATCTTAATCTGCGAGGCGATTTGGCGCTGCGACATTCCTTTTTTTCTGAGACGCTTCATCTCTTCTATGGCTTCAGGGGTTGCTTTCATATCACATCAGGGAATTCAATATGGCGAATAGCTTTGCTTATATAGGACGTAGTTACATTGTATATCGGCGCTATTTCTTTCAAGTATTTCCCTTCTTTCCGATACATAGCAGCGGCCTCCTTCATTTGTTCGGTTGTCATCTTTTCGAAAGACCGATCAATCCTCATAGATTTATCAACGGGTATCTCCCACATTTTGGATTTATAGACTTGGTAGATTTTATACTCTAATCCAAGGTCTTCTGCTATAACCTTAAGTTCCTCCAGGCTTCCTCCCTGAATAACTTTCCCGTCGATATGTAGTTCGATGGTCATTCAGGAGTGTTTAAGATTGTTTCAAAAAGACACATTTTCTTGGCCAAATCTTTTACTCTCCCGGCTTCTTCTCCTTCGAAATACCCGTTTGTTTTTTGAGTAATGAAATTAGAAAGCCGACAACGATTGTTTATGGTGTCCGCCCGTTCAACTTCTTGCTGAAGCTGTCCAAGTCTGTAATCCGATGCCCGTTTCAAATATTCCCACTTTTCCTCGTTTGTGGCGGTGATACTACCGTTGCTATCCATAAACTCATACAGCATAAGGGGAACAAAATCAACTGTTATTTCCCCGGCTCTAATTTTCTTAGCGGTGGCGTTGAACCATTCCACCATAGCATCTTTTGACATATCTTCTTTGTATTCGAGTTGCAAAAAATTATTAGCCTGCTGCTCCTCAATTTTACTAATCTCTAATCTGTCTGCCAGATACGGCCTCATCACTTCGTCCACCAGAGATAGATTCATGCTCTTCCCCCAGTCTTTTACATTAACCCCATATGTCCTAAAGGCATACTCGACTTCTTCCGGGTTAACATTTCCATAAGACTCAACAATTCGCTTAGAAAACTGATCTATCAAAATAGATAAAAGCTCATCCTCCGGTATCACCCATCCCGTGATCACATGAATTTTCACTATTAGCGCCTTCCCCCATTTTGAAATTTCGGCCCCAGGCATCTCTTTGAATCTCCTACCGGAATACTTTACATCAAGAATTCTCTTTCCTGATTCCGTCAGAGGTAATGTCGTCTTTAAGAAGCTGGATGGCTTGTCTTGCTCCACTCGACTTATCTCGTTTGACAAACTGTTGCTGATGTGTTCCATTTACTTTTTTGTCTTTTGACCAATTTATAAAATGACTGTAAACATCGTCAGGAGAAGCATAAAATTTTTTTCCGGTTAGATTTTGGACTTTGAACACATTCCACAGGGACAACACCTGATCCATGCTTGCCTTATTCCCGTTCAAATGCATTAGCTCCATCGCGGAGCCCGCTTTAATCGAAGGTATCTCCAGTCCATGCGCCTCTTCCCCTGGCATTTGTCTCCATCCGTTCTTTCCCCCTACACCCCCTTCTTTTAAAACAATAGTAGACTCATACTCATACTCACAGTTTAGCTTATCCTTTTGCTTAACCTTTTGGTTATCCTTTTGCTTAACCAAATTTGGATTTCCGCCGTTTTTCCCTACCTCAGACCGTGTTTGCGACAGTTTTATCATCGATTTTTGCTTCCTACTCACCAACCTAACCCTTCCATCTCCCAGGTCCGAAAAATCACAGATTTTTTTTTGCTTAAGCGTTTGGATAACCAAAATAGCCTCTTCCAAAGAACAACTCATAACCCTTGAAAACTCCTCCATATCCCCGGTAATCTCCCCTTTCGGATCATTATCCCACATGGCCAGTATTAGTTCTACCCACCCACCCCTAATATTCAGGGGCAGGCGCTTTGTATCTTTTATGTAGTCCCCGATGTAAAATTTTAGATAGGGATTTTTAGCCATGGTCTTTATAAATTAGTAATATCATGGGGTAGGATTAAAAAATGAGAAGCCCCCTGCTGGTCGACAGGGGGCGAAACTCACTTTCCGGATTGCTCCGAGAAACTTTAACACCCTTGTATAGCGACCAGACAATACGCAGGAAATAATTTATGTTGAACAATTTAACATGCGGTAGCTTTTAAAGGCGGTATTTTTAGCAGCGACATATTCAGGACGACTAAGGTACGGACTAATATTTGTAACCACCAAATATTCTATAAAAAATATTTTTTTAATACTTCGAGGACTTCAACCCAGTATTCTTTGGTCAATTGCTTTTTGACGCTATTGAGCACCCAGTTGACATGAGATATAGCTTTGTCTTTCGATCCGCATTCTTTTACAAGATAGTCGGCTCTTTCGGTAGGGGTCATGGTATGATGTTTAATCGAATAAGCGTGGCAACAAGATGGGCGGTGTTCCGGCAATCGTAGATTATCTTAGCGTCACATACCCACTTCTCTACTGTTCGATGAGAGATTCCCATTTCTTCAGCTACCTGTTTGGAGGTAAGGCCGTTAGACAGCATCGTGTAGGCCCTCACCGTCTTATCATAAAAATTCTGTCTCATTTACTAGAACATTAATATCTGGTCCAAAATTTTCTTCTCCCTCGCCTCCTTCTCCGTTCTCGGGGAATGGTTCGACGCAACCTGGGAAGCGATATACTCTTGCATCCTACGAATGCCGTCTTGATTTGCCTCAGTTCGGTTCAGCCGATACCTGAAATAATACCCGGCCTTCCCTTCAAACTTAGAATTAAACGCCACCTTGTCTCTGCTTACCACAACACCAAACTTTCGTTCTACCCCTCGGCCCACCTCCCTTGGAAGGTTGGAACAGTGAAACTTATAAAATGCCTCTCCTATAGTGAGGGTTTCCCCTTTTAGGAAGTGAATACAAAGTGCAGCAAGTTGAGTCATGTCTGCTTTTTTAAAGTCGTTCCGTTAATTATAATAGCAAATATACGATCTACATTTTATTTTACAAATATTTTTATGTTTTTAAATAAATCCATATTTTTGATCTATGAAAAAAGAAAAAGACCCAAGGGGCAGAAAGCCCGTCGATGACAAAAAGGTGTGTCTACGCCTTTATATACTAGGTTCTACCCTCTCAGGAATGGGCGGAGAAGACCTACTAAGAAAACGACTGTATACTTATATTGGACGAACGATGGGGAAAAAGGACGTATAGTATGATCTACCGACACAATTCATCTATTGGGATCAAACTAAAAAACTGCAAGTCTTGCGGTCAGAAAAAGCCAATTTTCAGCCGTGGGAGATGCCAAGATTGCGCGAGAGTAGAAGATACTAAGGCAAAGATGGACCGAGAAGAGGCGGCAGAAGAAACGGAGTCGGTAGCCATCCTTAAAAAGGACGCGGACCTTCTCTTCTCCAAACTGGTTCGGCTGAGGGCTTTAGACCATAAAACAGGCCTTATCCGGTGCTATATTTGTTCGGCTCCTATCTCTTATTCGGATTCCCAGGCCATGCACTTTGTACATCGAGAAGATAGTTTGGTTCGATTCCACCCAAAGAACGTTCGCGCCGGATGTGTTGAATGTAATGTGTTCAAAAATGGGAACTTATTGGAATACCGGAAGAGACTGGAGCAAGAAGAACGACAGCTCCCGGAATGGCTGGAGGCTCAGGCTAGAGAGCCATATAAATTCTGGCGTGATGAGCTTAAACGAATGATAGCGGATTGGACACGAGAAGTCAACCATCTTAAAAAACTAAAGAACCTTAAATAGCATACCTAATTCGCGTACTGCGCTTCAGAGACCTGCTTAGAAAACATTTTGAATAGTTAATCTACCATGCAATATCAGGACAAAACATACGAACAATTTTTATCTACTAAGAGTAGGCGAGCGAAGCCGTCTGGATTCGATCCTTCAACCACAAACACCGCTCTTTTCCCATTTCAGGAATATATTGTACGACAAGCACTGAGAAAGGGACGATTTGGAATATTCGCAGATTGCGGATTGGGGAAGACGCTTATGGAACTTGAATTTGCGCATCAGGTAACAAAGGAAACAGGCCGACCATTTCTATTAACCTGCCCGTTGGCCGTTGGCGTTCAGACCATAAAGGAGGCGGAAAAATTCGGCTACGGTTCTCAGGTTTCCCGTTTTGGATCGGATAATGCTATCCAGGTCATCAACTATGAAAATCTTGAGAAGGTCGATTTTTCTAAATACGCAGGCATTGGCCTAGATGAAAGTTCAATTCTTAAAAATTACGAAGGCGCTCATCGTAACTTGATCATCGATGGATTTAGGAACACTCCCTATAAATTAGCCTGCACGGCTACGCCTGCCCCGAACGATCCTATGGAGCTTGGTAATCACAGCGAATTTTTGGGGGCCATGACCAGGCATGAAATGCTCTCCATGTACTTTGTGCATGACGGTGGCGAAACATCAAAATGGCGAATAAAGGGGCATGCGGAGAGTGCCTTTTACAACTATGTTCGTAATTGGGCTGTTATGCTCACACGACCATCGGATTTAGGATTCGACGATTCGGGATATGTTCTGCCAGGCCTCAACTTTATTGAGCGGGAGATCAAAACCGAAACTAGAGGACTTTCCCTTTTTAACGACATATCTGTATCTGCCACAGAATTCAATGCCGAGCTACGACGGACGATGGACCAACGGATGAGAGAGGCGGCTGATATCGCCAACAACAGCGCCGATAATTTTGTTATTTGGATCAAGCAGAACGAGGAAGGGAAGATGTTAAAGAGGTTGATTCCGGATGCGGTAGAGGTTACAGGATCCGATAGCCAGGAATTCAAAGAAGAAATGTTAATGGCCTTTGCCGATAACCAATACCGGGTATTGATTACGAAACAACAGATAGCCTCGTTTGGATTGAACTATCAAAATTGCCACAACACAATATTTGCATCACTGGATTTTTCTTTTGAGCGTCTCTACCAAGCAATCCGTCGCTTTCACCGGTTCGGTCAGCAGCATGCCGTTAACGCCTATCTGATCACAACAGACACTATGCGGAACGTATCGCAATCTATCCGTCAAAAGCAAGAGCAATTTGAAAGGATGCAATATCTCATGACTAAAAACATATCAGTATGATCATTGAAATTAATGGAAGCAGACTTATTCATGGTGACAGTATCCAGGAGTTACCTAAACTAGAGGATGAAAGCATTGGCTTTTCGGTATTTAGCCCACCTTTCCCTGATCTCTATTGCTACTCCGATGATATACGGGATCTAGGCAATTGCAGCAGCTATGATGAATTTGAGCAACACTTGGCATTTCTAGCACCGCAGATATTCCGTGTCTTGAAACCTGGCCGCAATATCGCCATCCATTGCATGGATACACCAGTGCAGAAGGGGAAATACGGGTATATCGGCCTTCGAGATTTCTCCGGCCTCATTCTCCGGTTATTCGAATCGGCCGGCTTTATATACCATTCCCGAATTACCATCTGGAAAAACCCGGTAACCGAAATGCAGCGAACCAAGGCCCTCGGCCTTCTTCATAAGCAGGTGAAGAAAGACGCCACCATGAGCAGGGTAGGTATCCCGGACTATGTGTTGGTATTCCGGAAAGATGGCGAACGTTCAGAACCTGTAAAATGTCCGATATCGGTCGATACATGGCAACGCTACGCTTCACCGGTTTGGATGGATATCGATTACGGAGACACTCTTAATGGTACTGCCGGCCGTGAAGAAAAGGACGAGAAGCATATATGCCCGCTTCAGCTACCAACCATTGAACGGCTGATCCATCTTTACACGAACGAAGGAGATACTATCTTAACGCCCTTTATGGGGATAGGGTCCGAGGTTTTCCAGGCTATTAAGATGGGTAGAAAGGGTATAGGCATCGAATTGAAGCGCACTTATTTTGATCAAGCAGTAAAGAACGTTAAAGGTGCCACCGAAGGGAAAAGGCAACTGAGCGCTTTTGTTGTGTAACTTTTTTTACCAACGGACCGGAATATTTAGTTTGTCCACTTGGGGTATCGATACATCCTATCATCAACAAGCAAGTTAACTATGAGTAAGCAGGAAGTCAATAAGCGGTTAAAAAATGAATAGTATGAAGTACTTTATTGATTTCGAATTTATAGAAGGCTTCCATAAGCCATTATTTGGAAAACGGAGGCATTTTATTGATTTAATAAGCGTTGGGGTAGTGAGTGAAGATAACCGCAATCTTCATCTTATAAGCTCAGAATATCGATATAAAGATGCTGATCCCTGGGTTAGGAGAAACGTCATCGACAATTTGTATCTAAGCGAAGTTCATGGGGATTACAGGAATTGGATAGAAGCACATAATTTTCATCGTAGTGGGTTCGGTGTGACGAACGACAATATATGTGCTGAACTTTTAGAGTTTTTCCAGTGTTATCGCGATCAGTTGTTTTGGAGAGCGCCAGAAGGAATTGAAGTATATGGGTATTACGCTGGTTATGACTGGGTATTGCTATGTTCCTTATTCGGGAGAATGATTGATCTTCCAAAAGGATTTCCGATGTATTGCCGAGACCTGAAGCAAATGATGGACGAACGAGGCGTTAGTAGTGATCATCCAGATTGCCCTAAGCAGAAAAACGAACATAATGCCCTTGGTGATGCCATGTGGAATAGGGAAGTATATAAGTGGTTGAAATCATTCGCAAGGCTGAAGGAGGGAGAGGTATGAGCAAGTCCGATAAATACAAGATTATTAAATGGTACAACCAAGAAACACGAGAGGTCTTTTTCGGAATTGACGTTCGGATGGGTGGAGAGTGGTACCACGTTATTGATGGGAATCCCGCAGCGCCCGTCTTTTTCTCTACCGAAAAAGAGGCAAAAGAATGGAAGGCAAAAAACACTCACCAAAAATTGTAATACATGATAACCCCACCACTCAGTCACTAAATCAAACACATATATGTCACGTACACTGTATGACTCGATGGAATCGCTAACCCTACACGAAGCAATGGTAGCGCTGAAAGCCGCCAAAGGATTCGACAACCAATGGAGCGCAGGACAAAACGCGCTGAGGGCTTACGAGCGGGAAAACGGCCCGCTGGACCAGGAGGCGGAAAACGCGGCTAGGGAGTTGGAGAAAGTAGGCGCATAGCCGGAAGTCCGTACCCTTTTAATTTTTAAACTCATCAAAATGGAAAAAAAGATAATCATAAACGATTTGCCGAAAGAAATACAAGTGTTATGAAATACATCTTCGCAATTCTCCTATTTGCCTCCTGTTCCATTCTTACGAAGACTATCACTGTACCGGGGCCTACAGTTTATGTCAACGTACCGGGTCCTGCCGTCCATGACACATTCTACTCGGATGTCCTGATGTCGGATACCGTATACGTCCCCCATGTTCTATTGGACACCATCCCAGTGGCAATTGTGCGAGACACTGTATCGTATTATTTCCCCCTTGCGCCAATTTCCGGGGATAACTGGGCAAACATGCAGGCCGCTATCAATTACTGCATGGTCAAAGGATGGCCGCTCCGGTTGACTCCTGGATTTTTTCACATTTCCAAAACCCTCGGGGTCGTCAATGTGCAAGGGAAGGACTATGGTCAGGCGTGGATTGACATTGCCGGCATCACCAACTCCCAAAACTCTGCTGGCGCACAAACCTGGATAATTGCCGACTTTTACGATGCTCCATTGCTCCTATTACAGGAGAACAAAGGGTCGTCTATAAAAAACCTGATCCTTGACGGGCAATACAAAAAGGCAGACACAATCGCTGGGAATCAATTGATGGTTGATACGCTTTCTTGGACACAGTGGGATGACGGAAAGTGTCGCACAAATAGGACTTCCCCTTATGCAGCTATCTGCATAGACCCCTTTAGCGATCCAAAATCCTATGACCCCGTGACCTATCAAATGTACCCAAGCCTTACGAAGTATTATCTTCCTGGCATGTCGCAAGCGGGTTCCACGCAAATAAATATTGAAGGCTGTTTCATTCAGCACTTCATCGTAGGAGTTATGATTACTCCAAGTTGGCAGTGGAACGCCGAGATGATCAACATCAGAGACTGCCAGATCAACACCTGCAAGAGCGCTATTGCGCAAACACAAGCTCAGTCAAAAGTAAATACAGTTCAAAACTGCATGTTCTGGGGCGGCGTTCACACAATCATCGACGGCGGGTGGCATTGGGGATTCCCAAGAGGAGATGCCATGACCTTCCCGCACATAAAAGATATTAATATAGCTGGCTTCAACCATGAGTTTATATGTGGCAATCCATCCAACTTCCTAACCGTCATAGAAGGAGTGTACGCCGAAGGCCTGTTTAAGTTCGGGGACTTTGGCGGGAATACCCAAGAGCCTATCGGAGGAGCCTCTGGATACACACAGGGAGGAGCGGTGATCCGGGACTCACATTTTGATTTCGCTACCCAAGCTCCAGGTATCCCCACTCCGGATTTCTACATTGAGGCCGCAGGGTTGTCATGGGAAAACTGCACTGTCCGAATTTACAACGGGAACACGAAACTGGGACGAATCACCCTCACCGATGATGCCAGCACATTCCGCGACTGCACCTTCTGGATTCAGCCCATCACCCTCAAAACAGACCCGGTATACCAGAAGATACGGCCTCATTTCTTCAACTGTAGGTGGGGGGCGTGGTCCAGTAACTTCCAGCCAGATACGGCCTTTGAAACCACTGCACCTATCGGAACTCACCTTATCTACGTTGATCGATCCACGTTTAACGGTTATATCACTGATCCAACGCATACCGTTAAGCAATACGATTACATTGTAGCGCAACGATACAACGATGAATCGGTTCCAGGCAAGAGCATGAACCTTGTCTATCCAGTAGGAGTCGTTACATCCATTTCCGGGGATACTTGTTACCTACAAAACATGGGCATGGGACTTCATTCGGGGGAACAATTGCCTCTTTTTTACAACAGAACAAAGTAACTTTACCACATGAATTACACGGACGAACTCTGGAAATTAATGAAGGCTGCCCGACCCAAAAAGGATCGAAAATCCGCCATAAAAGCATTATCGGAATCTATTAAACGAGGAAACAATGTTGTACCGGGTAAAAAAAGTAGTTCGGGGCGCTGAGTACTGGCTGAAGGAGTATGGACCCTCCGGGGGAAAGCACGACTGGCAAGGAATCAAGGATAATGGATCGAAGATGTCTCACGACGACTGTCGATCTTGGACGGACAAGCTGGTTGTTTTGTATCCAGGCATTGAATTGAAAATAGAAACAGCATAATTATGTGTGATTGTTTAAATAAAGTCGAAGAAAAACTGTCGGAGTCCTTAAAGGCAACACTAGACATGGGCAAGGTGTACTCCATCGAACGAATAGGGTTTCAGCACAAGTGCTTAGTCCTTGGATCGGAAGGGGGATTCTCCGGGATGGCCATATCCATCCCCTTCGAGATGACCTATTACCGAAAGAAAAAGGATGGCTCAAGCGCCAGCAACCTGACTCACGATATGCGAAACGTGTTTATGACCTATTGCCCGTTTTGCGGCAAAAAGTACCCCCAAAAAGAAATATAACCTATGGATAATGTCCTATTGTTCTTTTTTTCGGTAGCTTTGGCTATACTCGCTATTGTGGGACTCATTATCATATACAACGGGGGGATGCCAATACGCCGACGCCGGCCCCACAAGGTACGTCTGATCTTAAAACAAATCATAAACAATTCAATTTATCAAATCATGTCTATTACATTAGCCGCAAATCAAAAGATTGCTGCCACCTTCGGGATTGTTGACGAAGTAACAGGCGGCGAAGTCACTGGATTGTTCAGCAATCAATCCGGATCGACCGACAATGCCGCTGTAGCAACATCATCCATCGATGCATCCGGAAACCTTGTTGTTACTGCTGTGGCCCCTGGGACTTGTAATGTGTCCGGCTCCGCGTTGGCCGCATACACCAATTCTCTCGGAGCCGCCAAGTCTGAGCAACTTACAACCGACCTCATCCCCTGTACCGTAACCGCTGTAGTGACGGCCGATGCCGTAAAGCTGGTGCTGAATTTTGGGGCTCCTACCGCACAATAACTTTTTTGCGCCGGGGTTGTGTCTTCTACATGAGAAGCCTCCGAAAGGGGGCTTTTTCGTACCTTTAAGCCATGCTAAAATACATCCGCTACGCATGGCTCTTACTGCCTGCCATCCCTTACCTATACATCTCCACCCAACATGCGACCAACCTGCCGATCCTTGACGATTACGAGGCCGTCCTTGGGACTTGCATCAACTGGAATAACGGCAATTGGCTGGAGAAAATAGGGGTTCTCTTCCGCCAACACAACGAACACCGACTCGTTTCTTCCCATTTGGTCTATGTCCTATACTACTCCGTGTTTGGTGACATCAACTTCCGGAACCTCATCTTGCTTGGGAATTTAAACCTCTTGGTTGCCTGCGCATTTATGGTTTATTTCATTAAAAAAACAGCCGTCAAGTACTGGCAGGTACCCGCTTTCATAGCTGTCCTGCTAATGGCAGACCTGAACACGTATGAGAGCGGGTCGATTACGGAGTATACATGGCAGAACAACGGGGTTCTGATGCTGTTTTTCTTGACTTTGTATTTGTGGGACCGAAAGAAAATGGTGCCGGCAATCATCGCCCAGTTCTTTTTGATCTTCAGCAGCGGCAACGGCATGATCGGGGTGTGTTTTATAGCCATCTATTGCCTTGGCCTTGGCAGAAAATATTTCATCGCCTGCACTGCATCGATGGCCGCCTTTATAGGGCTGTACTTCATTGGGTATACAACCTTTGAAGACAAAACCAAGACGCCATTCGATATCAATAAGGTCATTACCTATTTCGTTCGAGAGACTGGAGCCCCGTTTTCTTTCGACAATAGCTTTCTGTATGGGCTCCTGATCTTAGTGGCAGTAGCATCCCTGTTCCCCTTCAAAACCATTCGAAGTTCGCTTACGACGCAGCCCTTATACGCAATCTTGTTGTGGGCGTTGGCGTCAATGTCAACGACGGCACTATTCCGGTCGTGTACTACCTATGCCCAGTTTCAGACTTCCAGGTATCTGATCTATCCACAACTACTCATCGCTGTGCTATTAGTGCTGATGATGATCAAAAAAAAGAAGGCATGGAATGTTATTTCGTATGTAGTTATGGCACTATGGGTATGCGTCTATTACCCGTACAATTTTAAATTCGGGGAGGCGGGATTCGAGCGGTTTGAATACCGGGTCATGTACGTCCATGGGGTACTTGGAGACCGGTATTGGCATCCGGAAAAAGAAAAAGCCGCCCAAATTGCTCAGGCGGCAGACGCACAAGGGATTTACTCAATCAACGACAACCGATGAAACAATTTCTGAATAAATTGCTAGTTTGGATTGCTTCCGTTATCATAGTATTGCTTCTCCTTATGGTAGCGGCGGTTATCTTCTTCTTCGTGGTTTCGGATTATATATGAGAGAGCCGTTTACTTCTTTTTGAATTTAGGAATAGGAAGATGGCCCCCGCAGAATACCAAGAAGAGGAGTTGTAATTCGTGAACCGAGGTATAGGTTCGAGTAAGGGTCTCCACTTGGAATATGCCCACTCCATGATACGTGATGATAATCCCGCTGTGGCTCCAAATGTTGTCTTCTTTTTCATCCTGCTTGAATCCAAGCGCTTCGAGCCATCGGTCACTGAGAAGTACAGGGCTGATGAAACTTCCCCCGATCCATTCCTTTCGATCTTCGAGGGTCACAAAATCTGGGCTAACAGACTTTACTTTTACGATCCTGCCTTCGTGTTGAACAACGGAGCCTGACATCAAATCCCTTGGAGTGATGGGCATAACTACATAAGTTTTTTCTGTTCGACGAAAAGATAAAACCAGTATAATTCGTCTAAAGTAAGGTCTGGTTCACTATCAAAAATGTGGAATAAAAGATCGTTTCTTCTGCTTTTTTCAAGAAAGCCAGAAAAAGCTCTTTCGACGACCCACAAAACAAATTCTTCTGGGTATTGCATGGTTACGCGGTTTCGGTGGTGTCGTATTCTATTTCTGGTCGATCGGTGTCGATGGTTATGCCAGAAAACATTTTTTCGTGGCCCTCTCTTTGTGATCTTCCGACCATTGCAATATACCCGAGGCCCTCAAACAAGTCATCCCAAGACGTCCCATTAAGCAGAATATTGTGAGCTATGTTTTCAACGACCCCCTTTTCTCCATCCGGATGAATATGTTTTTGATAGTGAGCAAGTGCCTCTTTAAAACGGGGGTCTTCTGGGTCAAAGGTGAATTTAAATTCCCCTTCGAAGTGAACGGTCATAGTTTTTTGCATGGTTTATTTATCGGTTTAAAAGTTTCCGTCTTCTTTAGGAAAACAATAAGCGTGAACCTTAAAGAATTCCGATAGCCGAATGGCGTCTTCTCTTGTTCTAACAACTCCATTAAATATCATTTCTTTAAGACCAAGGCCATCCAGCGCATAGATGTCGATCTTCGTTTCATCCCCTCTCCACGATTTTTGATGCAATCGTTCTTTGTGGAGATAATCTATCGCTTGGATGGAAAATTTAATCGGGTTGTCCAATATTTTTAATGAGTCCATTTTATTTAAGTTTAGATTCTAACTCTTGAATACGTTTTTTTTGGTCGTAGGCCCAGCTTTTCCGGCCGTTGGAGGTGTTTCTTTCGGTAGGGATTTTCTCCGACTTTATAGCCTCAATTTCCTTTAGAATGGCTTCGTTATTAAGTTTTGTATCGGCCACTCCTTTATACTCAAATTCCGGCTTGGGTTTTTCTCCTGGGACTACCCCGGTCGGCATTGAAATAGCGAAATTATTGAGATGATTCTTTTGGTTCTCCGCTAAGACTCCGTTGGCCCATTCTTCGTTTTCCTTGCTCTTTTTAGGCCTTCCGGGACCTCTTTTACTGGGGTCCACAGGCTGCTTTTTCTTGAAGTATTCAGCCTTGCATTTTGGGGAGCAATACAGTTTTGGGCGCTTCCCCGGTGTCTGATTTACTGCTTTCTGACAGTTTAAACATTTCATGCCCAAAAATAAAGAATTTATTGGAATTTAAATAACGTTATTGAATAAAAAAGCGTAACGTTTATTTCGGTATAACCTTGGGCACCAACAGAAGGTCGCCGAGCTCGGGAATGAACCAGTAATCCTCTCCCCTATCTTTTCCCGATTTGGATCGGGCGCGGGATGCTTTTACCCATAGGCTATTGGCTTTTTCCTTTGTTTCTTCGGCTCTTTTTGCTACTGTAGTCCATTTCTTGAGATCGATCTTGATCATTGCCATAACTGACTGATTTAAAGTAATTCTTTGGTTTGAGACTTGAAATACCCTCGGATGCGCTTGTGCCACTTTTTCTTCATATATTTCTTGCCACCCATGCGCATGGCAGCGATAGAGCCTTTACCCATCTGTTTGATAGGCCTTGTGAGGATGACCAGGAGGCTTTTACAGTTGGCATCCATGGTTGACTTGTGCTTTCTACCTTTATTTTTCATATAACTCATTGACAACACCCGGAGCGCGCTAAGTTTCAAGACATTGCAGGTCCCCCGCATCTTTACCGTCCCCGTGGTCCGGGACCCTATCGGCGAATTGCTTCGCGTCTATCACAACACAAACATACGTCACGCAATTTGACAATCCAAATTTTTGTCAAACAATTTTACAAATTACCCATTTACCCCCCCTTCCCGCGCTATATAATAGCCGCGTGCAAAAAGACCACGCAGGGCCCTCCTTATCGCCTATTACCACGTGCCCCTAATAAGCCCATTTCAGCCCATATAAAGCCTTCGCGCTAAATGCGCAGCCAACCCATCCGATAGCCCAGCCTAAAGCCCCTTTGCCCCCTCACAGATCAATCTTAGGCTTTAACCCCCATCCCCTTGGCCCCCACCCCGCCATCGCGTCCCCTAGATCGCTATCCCCTTCCCCGCATCCAATGTATATAATCGCGAAGGAATTCCTTTCCTAAAAAAACGATCCCTTGCCAAGAATTCCCGGCCCGCGCCCCTACTTTTTGGTTGCCCACCGCCTTCTATGCCGGCTAAAATTCCCCGGGGGCGTTGGTGGCTTAGTTAAAGGGTAGGGTGTGAAAAGTGGTGGGAGATAAGTACCTTGTGGGGGGATTTAC